>WYEB01000241.1_pt1 | contig 20954 bp, 19 predicted proteins | sample 6343061 | NCBI WGS metagenome assembly WYEB01 (sample SAMN13812332, study PRJNA600296) | hot springs metagenome | biome: ENVO:00000051; feature: ENVO:00002007; isolation source: sediment sample from Evening Primrose shelf | place: USA: Yellowstone National Park, Evening Primrose Hot Spring ... | reverse complement strand
CCTGTTTTTATACTCATATGTTTTTAGAACAATTATTTTCAAAAGATCATTCGAAAGATCTCTTGTCAAGCCTCTTATAAAAAGTCTTTTTACAGCCTCCATGCCTATAATAATACTTGTCACACCAGATCTTTTGATAGGTTTAGGAGGAGTCTTAGCTGAAGACCTCTTCATATATCCTATAGCATACGTCATGTATATATGGAACTTCATCTTAAGATTATACATATTGATTATTCATCCATTTTATGCACCTTTCTCAGCACTTGCTATAGCAATGTGTGTCGATGAGCTCTCCTCCTCTTTATCATGTGTATATAAAATGATGAGAGAGAATGTGGATCTTATTTTTGACATAATAATAACATCTATAGCCGTCTTAATAATAACGCTGGGCCTCTCCACAGCAATAATTATGACAGCTCCCTTGCTTAACAACACTTTAATACCGATCGCTTATCCTCCTCCTCAAGCCGTATGGAGTAGCAAATGGACTGAGGCTCTCGACAGAATAATGCCTCGATATTATCATCTTATAATCGGGCCTTTCCAATACATATTATATGCATATATATTCAACAAGATAAGCTATAGAAAAATTGCAGAATATTACGGCTACGTCTGATCATATTAAACATTGAAAAGATTACATCAAAATTTGTTTCATTAGTTTCATTAGAAAGTAGACACTCAAATGTCTAATGTCGATTTAAATGAGAGACTATATAGTGAAAATATATATGATGTTGAAGGAGTTCCTGACCTCGATGGTCTCCCTAAGGATCATAGAATTAGACACATAGTTTGGTAGAACAATTTGATATGAAGATAGATATGTGGTTATCCTTAGTCTTTTGTTCTAATGATTCTTAATGACATCATTGTTTAAATAATAAAGATCTTTTATTCTTTGATGTATGGTGTTCCTAAAGATCTTGGCATTTTTATTCTTCTTGATATGATCATTACTATTATTATTGTTGCTAGATAAGGTATTGTGAGAAACAGATTGTTTTGTGTTGTGAATACTATTCCATAGAGACTGCTAAGTTTTATAGGCACGTATAAAGCTAACACATCAAATATTCCGAATATTAATGCTCCTAATATTGCCGTGAGAGGATTCCAGTTGCTGAATGCTACATTTGCTAATGCTATGAAGCCTCTTCCAGCTGATATGTTTCTTGTGAATTGTCCTATCCATGATACTGTTAGAAATGCTCCTCCTAATCCTGCTAATCCTCCTCCTACTGTTGTTGCTATGATCCTCATGAGATAGACGTTTACTCCAGAGGCCTCTGCAGACTTAGGATCTTCTCCACAGGCTCTTATCTTAAGTCCTAGAGAGGTTTTCTCTAAGATCCACCAGAATAATATCGCCAATCCTATAGCCATGATCGATAGTGGATGAATTGTTATCACATCTCTACCCAGAGGTATTGATATCACATAAGTTTTTGTTGGAAGAGTTGGAGATGCTCCATGAGCCTGCCATATAGAGACCATCATAAGAACAGTAGCTCCATAAGCCAACATGTTGAACCCTACTCCAACAATTATCTGATCACTTTTTAGATAAACTGCGAAGACTGCATGAATAAATCCTGCGAAAGCTCCTATTAAAAAACCTGTGAAAAGTCCTAGATAAGGATCTTCTGTCACGAAAGTGATTATAAGACTTATCAAAGCTGATAATAGAAAGATCCCTTCAATACCTATGTTAACAACGCCAGATTTCTCAGTGAATATCTCACCTACAGATCCTAGTAGTATAGGCGTCATTGAGGTGAGCGCCAGAGAGGATACAACAATGATGTCGCTGATCATATGTATACACCTCTTTTAGCTAATATGTTTCTTAAGATATATGGGATCGCCAGCATGACAATCGTTATGCCGATTATGACGTCTACAACCTCTGGTGGAGCTCCAATGATTCTCTCGACATTCTGACCACCTATTATAAGACCTGAGATGAATATTGATGCTATGATTATTCCTATAGGATTGTTTCTTCCTAAAAGTCCTATGCCTATCCCCATGAAGCCTACTCCATATAGTGCTGACATAGTGTTGTCAAGCACATGAGGGCTCGTCCCCAGAGGTATTAATGCTCCTCCTAATCCTGCTGATCCTCCTCCGATCATCATTGAAAGAATCATTATTCTCTTAATATTGATCCCTGAGTAAACAGCTGATCTAAAGGATCTTCCTACGACCCTCATCATATAACCTATAGATGTGTAGAAAAGAACTATATATATGATCAAGGCTGTGAAAACTGATATAATAAACATCAGATCAGGATTTATCACAGCCTCACGAGGAACTGGTCTAGACTGATAAGGTGCGAAAGGATCATAGATATACACAGTGATTATATATGAGGTTATGTAATACATTATCCAGTTAAGCATGATCGCAGTGACAACCTCATTAACATTTCTATAGACTCTTAGAAAAGCTATTAAACCACTTAATAATGCTCCGGCTATAGAGCCTGTTAAGATAGAGATTAAAAAGTTTCTAGAGACATATGATGCTAAGAGAGCTGTTAATGCTCCAACATATAGCTGTCCCTCACCTCCTATATTAAAGATCCCTGCTAGAAATGGTGTTGAGAATGCCAGTCCAGTAGCTATATATGGACTGCTTTTTATAAATAGATAATGAATATCAGAGTATCCTGTCAAAAACATTACAGAATAAACCTCTAAAGGATCATATCTTAACAAATATAAGATAAATGCGTTTATCAATGTTGCTATAGCAAAAGCTGTCATAGGCTCTAGAAATATTAGTAGATATCTGAGAGCTCTTCTCTGATATAATGATCCAGCCTCTTCTAAAAAGATCTTTCTCAACTCAGATCCCTATGTAATAACCTATCTTCTCAGGTGGAAGCTCCTTAGGATCGCCTGTTATAACTATTCTGCCTCTGTTGATCACAGCGATCCTATCGCTCAACTCATATATCTCATCAAGATCACTAGAGATTAACAATACTCCTCTTCCAGAGTCTCTGAATTTTCTCAAAAGATCTCTTACATATATTGTCGACATGATGTCCAGACCATGTGTAGGCTCTGAAACTATCAGAAGCTTAGGATCTCTTGAGAATTCTCTCGCTATAATAAGCTTCTGTTGATTACCTCCGCTCAAAAATCTCACATCTAAATCTAAAGATCTTGTTTTTATATCAAATCTCTCCACGGCTTTCAAAAGATCTTTTCTCACTCTTCTCCAGTCTATAATTTTTAACGAGTTCATATATCTCTCTAAACTTGTCAAGATGAAATTCTCAACAAGATTCATGTTGTAAATGAGGGCCTCTCCTCTCGAATCTGGGACATATGATATGCCAAGTCTATATCTCTCTCTCACATCAAGATCTGTTATGTCAAGCCCGTTGAAAAATATTCTTCCTCTAGAAACTTTTTTAATCCCGGCGATAGCTTCTGCAAGCTCTTTCTGACCATTTCCTTGAACACCTGCTAAACCAAGGATCTCTCCATTAAATATCTCTAGATATACTTCTCTCACTTTCTCAACACCTTTATCATCAACAACTGAGACACCTCTGATCTCAAGGATTCTTCTTTTCTCAGTCTTTTCCTTTCTCTTAACCTCAGATCTTTTGAAAACAAATTCTTCAGAACCTATCATCATTTTAGCAAGCTCCTCCTCAGAAACCTTATCAGTCTCCACCACAGAGACTACTCTACCTCTTCTCATTATAGTGACTCTATCGGTCAAACCTTTGATCTCTCTAAGCTTATGAGTTATATATATTATTGTGTATCCACTCTCTTTAAGTCTTCTCAAGATTTTGAAAAGCTCAACAGTCTCTAAAGGACTTAATACTGAGGTGGGCTCGTCAAGAATAAGTATTCTAGCACCTCTCATAAGCGTTTTCAAAATCTCTATCTTCTGCTGAACTCCTATAGGAAGATCCTCGACAACTTCATCTAAAGATATTTTAAAACCTATCATCTCACCATATTCTCTAGCTATTTCATCAATGTCTTCGCGTCTGATCTTTTTATTCATAGAGAGCATTGAGAGATAAAGATTCTCTCTGACAGTGAAAGATGGTATGAGAGAGAAATGTTGATAAACCATTCCAATACCTTCTCTAATAGCATCCCAAGGACCGCTGAACCTCACTTCTCTGCCTCTAACAAATATTCTCCCTCGAGTAGGTCTGATCTCTCCATATAAGATCCTCATAAGAGTAGTTTTTCCAGCACCATTCTCACCCAAGATCCCATGGATCTCTCCTTCGAAAACCTCAAAATCAACACCTCTCAGAGCATACTGACCATCTGGATAGATCTTTTCGATGCCGATCATCTGTATAATAGGTCTTCTACTCATATAAGATCCTCATCTTGATGTTCTCAAAATTGTTAATCGATGAAAAAATAAAAATGATAGTTTTTATTAATTATAGATGATATCACACAGATCCTTTTGATAAGGCGGCGTTAAGATCTCCTTTTAAGAGCGCTGATATTATAGCGTTATACTCACTCTCGTTTGAAGGCATTTTAAACTCTATCTTCCCCTCTTCAAGAAGTTTTTTGAGATTATTAACTATGTCCCAGACATACTGTGGTATATATTTGTTTCTGGTCTCGTTAACTATTTTGACAACCTGATCTGGTGTTAGATCTTTTAATTTACCTGTTTCATATGCTATCTCTGCGAAATATCTTACTCCATCAAGATCCCATACTCCTACTCCTCCTTCTTTAACTCCTAAAGATAGGATCCCCGGTCTCCAGTTGTTCTCAACAACCATTTTAATTACGTCATAGACTCCTACATCAACTCTTTTCGAGCCGCTCACAGGTATATATTGTGGAGCATACCACTCCTGACTGGCGTCCTGGCCTATTGCAAAAGCCTTTCCTCTCCCCTGTTTATTCCAGTCAATGACTGCATTAAACATTCCCACATGTGTCAAACCTGCGAGACCGTATATAACTGTTGCTCCTTGCTCAAGCTCGTTCCAGCCGGCTTTATATCCTGCCTGAGGATCTGTGAATGTTCCAGTATATTGCCATATAAGATCTATTTTCTTTCCAGTGACCTTCTCAAAATATTTGATCCCGAATAAATATCCTATATGAAACTTCCATAGAGGAGGTATAGACATTCCAGCCACAGCTCCCACTATGCTACTATTGAGACTCTGAGCCATCCCAGATGCTATCACACCTATCAAAGCTCCCACCTCTTGTTCTCTAAACACCACATCAACTTCGTTAGGTCTTACAACGCCTGTGGTAGAGTCTATGAGAGCATACTTCTGATTAGGATATTTATCAGCAGTCGCATTCAGAGGGCTGGTCCATAAAAATCCTATCAAAACCAAAAGATCATACTCACCAGATTTGCTAAGACTCTCCAGCAGAGGAACCATGTCATCTAGAGACCTCGGGGTCTGATAAACAATCTCTACTCCAAAATCTTTCTTAGCCTTCTCAGCACCTAAGACAGCCATATCATTAAAACTCAGATCTCCTCTCCCACCTACGTCAAATAATACTGCAACTTTAATCTTCTTAGTGGCTGGCGTCGAGACTGTCTGTGTTGAGACTGTTGATGTAGGTGATGAGGTGGCGACTGTATAAGGCGTGGTTCTTGTGCCGGTTGGCTGTTGAGTTAAATATACAACCAGTAATCCCACAGCGATCAATATTATTGCTATAATAACAGAGGCTGTTATACGTGAGATGGCTTTTCTCATATACATTCGCCAAGAAAATTTTTGTCAGAAATATTAAAATTTTATTATGGCATTAATAAGAGGATCTTTATGTAAGTTTATATATTTATATAAAATGATCATAGGATGAATATCTTTTTTGCGGCGGAGGTCGTTTTTATTTTCTTATGATAAAAAGTTTTTTGAGGTTGCAATTTTTATGAGTTCATATGTCAAAGGATTTATTAATGGTAGAATATATACATCATTTATTCCTAGAAAAATTGTAGATTCTTTTGTGGTGATAAATGGAAGGATCGTTTTTGTTGGTGAGAGTAAGAAGACTATTGATATTGTGAGAAGATTCAATGGCGAATTAATAGATCTTGATGAGAGAACTGTTTTACCAGGCTTTATAGACGCTCATATGCACGTTGATGGCGTTGGAACATCTTTAAACACATTAGATCTTAGGGGAGTGTCAAGTATTGAAGAGCTTAAAAAGATCTTGAGAGAATATGCTGAAAAAAGTAGTGGGAGATGGATCATTGGGAGAGGATGGGATCAAGAGTTGTTTAAAGAGAAGAGATGGCCCACCAGATGGGATCTTGATGAAGTAGTTAGAGACAGACCTGTTATTCTAACTAGAGTATGTGGCCATGCTGCTGTGGTTAATTCAAAAGTTGTTGAGCTTCTAAACCTGAGAAGCATAGATTCACCAGATATCGTGAGAGATGAGAGTGGAGAGCCTATAGGAGTTGTTAAAGAAAATATTCTTTCAATGGTTAGAGAGAGAGCTAGAGAAGAGTTTTCAGATGAAGATTTTGAGAAATTCTTTTTAGACGCTCTAAGATATGCGGCGTCTCAAGGAGTTACTACCCTAGGGTTTGTAAGTTGCGACTTAAGATCTTTTAATACTCTCATGAGGATAAGAAGCAGAGGTCCTCTGTCTGTGAGAGTTAGAATATATCTCAGTCCTGGGAAAGATCCTAATGGAATAGATCTTTCCACGTTAGAGTTGATCAAGAGAATAAGGATCTCAAGAGATTTCGGAGATGATTATATAAAGATCAAGGGGTTCAAGATTATTGCTGACGGAAGTCTTGGAGCAAGAACTGCATGGCTTTCAGAGCCTTATTCAGATGATCCTTCTACATCAGGCTATTCAACAATTGATAAAGAGAGGCTTCGAAAGATCTCTGAGGATGTGGATAACATGGGAATGCAACTGGCTATACACGCCATTGGAGACAAGACTCTTGATATGTTAATCGAGATCTATAGCAGATTAAGAGGTGGAAGACATAGAATAGAACACGCCTCTGTGGTGAGAGATGATCAGCTTGAGAGATTAAGAGAGTTAAAACCTGTCTTAGTTGTTCAGCCTCATTTTGTTGTTACAGACTGGTGGGCCAGAGAGAGACTTGGAGAAAAAAGAATTAAATGGCTGTACAGATTTAGAGATTTCATAAGAAATGATATTCCTATGGCATTATCAACAGATGCTCCGGTAGAGCCTCTCAACCCCTGGGAGACTGTCTACGCCGCCGTCTCAAGAGGAGGCTTCAGCGAGACTCCTTATTATGAAGAGACTAGAGAACATTCTCTAACTCTAGAAGAGACTTTACATTATTACACCATAGGATCTGCATACGCACTTTTAGAAGAAGATCTGTTGGGATCCTTAGAAGTTGGAAAGTATGCAGATTTCATAGTGATAGACAAAGATCCTTTTGAGACAGATGTTAAAAAACTGAGAGAGATCAAAGTTTTAGAGACTTATGTGGGAGGAGTCAAAGTTTTTCCATAGATCCTTTTGAGACTAATGATATAGTAACAATGTATCTATCGCCTAAAGCCTCTTTCAAAACTCCTTCTAATCTTCCAATGAGTTTGTGAGCCTCATCGATTCTCATGTTCTCAGAGATGCCGCAGACAAGATCTACGAGAACCTTATCTTCTGCAGACAAGATCTTTATGCTATAAATTTTTATCATACTCTTAAGCTCAGGATCTTTATTCAAAACCTCTCTCACAATCTCTCTCACACTTCTCTCCTCAATACATAGAGGCTCCACATGGATCATGACGCTGGATATTTTAGAGAACTCCTTCATAAGATCATGTCTCAGCTTCTCAACGATTTTCTCAGAATCTCTTACACTAATCTTAGGATCAACCTCAACATGAAATCTCACATGATATCCTTTTTCATCAGTCTTGACATCTATATCATGAACCTTCTTAACATCTTTATATGTTCTCGTGATCTCTCTAATTCTTTTGATAATAAGATCTTTAGTCTCGTCTTTAGGCTCCATATGAATGATAAAATCAATATATTTTTTTGTCTGTGTTCTCATCTCATTCTCTATTTTATCAATAATCTCATGAGACTCTCTAAGAGAAATCGATGAGGGCATCTCAACTATAGCATCTAAAAATATTTTTGATCCTGATCTTCTTGCTCTGACGCTCTTGATATTTACATTATATTTTGAAGCTGTTTTTCTGAAAAGATCTATTATGTCGCTTGGAGCTTTATCCATAAGTTCATCAATTGACATTTTAGCAAGTCTGAGAGAGGATCTTGCTATATACCCAGCGATCATGATGCTTATTATCATATCAACATATTTCATGTAAAAGCCTGTGTATAAAGATCCTATTATGCTTAATGTTAAAACTGATGATGTGGCCATAAGATCACTTTTATAATGAATTGAGTCAGCCTCTAAAACAGTTGATCCATATAAAATTGCTCCTCTAGATAAAGCTCTTGCTCTCCACAGATCAATTATCATTGTGATGGCTATTAAAATTGATGACCATATAGTGAACTCCAACATATATTCTGTAGAGAATACTCTGTGAATAGACTCGTATAATATATATACAAAGATCATTATTAGAAGAATTGAGATCCCTAGTGTGCCAATGCTCTCAGCCTTCTCATGACCATATAGATGTTCTCTGTCGACAGGCTTCGACGCGACATATAATGATGTTATCGCCACAATATTCGCCGTCAGATCTGTTATACTATGAAAAGTGTCTGCCAAAACCGCCAGACTTCCGGTGTTTAAATAAACTATTAATCTTATGAAGAATATGAGAAATGTTGCTATAAGAGAGACTATTGCAAGTCTTATCTTAGGCTCTCTAAAAAATATGTTGAGCCTCATCTTTGCTCATTGCCTGAATCTTTTATATTCTTTCTATACCGAGGAACTGAGCGATATTATATATTATAGGAGGCTTCCACCATTGTATTGTCAATACTTTTATAAGTCCTATTATATAGGCTATCACGATCCCTAGGTATATCAATATGTTTATCACGAACCCTATGAAAGGTATGAATCCTATGATGAATGTTATAACCCATGTTATTATTAACAATATGAAGAATGCTATTGATAGATAAGACCAGTATCTGACATATTTAGATCCTGGTCTCAAAACAAGTCCTATTACGGCGCCGACTATACTTAGCAGCCATGCTATAAATGCCCATATTCTCTCATCTTCACTTACACCGCTCATATATGCACCATTAATATTCTCTGTTATTTTATATATAAGTGACGAGAGTTTATGTTAGTTTATAATCATTTTATAAAAGATCCTGTTCATGGATATATAGGTATTACAGATCTTGAGAAATGTGTCATAGACTCCTCTCCAGTTCAGAGACTTAGAAGAATTCTTCAGCTGCCGACTTCTCAATACGTGTATCCAGGAGCAACACACACAAGATTCTCACATTCGATAGGCTCTATGCATATTGCAGGTCTCATGAGCCTCAACATATTAAATAAGATTCTTCCGTCAACATCTGATGACGCAAGATCTTTACAACAATTTATGAGGTTAGTTCTGCTTCTCCACGATGTTGGGCATGGACCTTATTCACATACTTTTGAAGAGGCAGTGTTGTATCCTATGAATATTAACCATGAGATCATTGGTTCAAAAATTGTTTATGAGAATAATGATATCAGATATTGTCTAGAGACTTATGGTAAAAATCATATTTTTGATCATAAAGATCTTTCGCAGGCAATATCTTCTAGAACACCTTCTGAATGGCCTCTCTTAGGTATTAAAGGCTCTGATGAGTATGTCGAAAGATCTTTTTATTACATATTGAAAGGATCTTTCTCAGCAGATATATTAGATTATCTCATGAGAGACTCTTATTATACAGGAGCTGGATATGGAAACGGCGTAGACTGGGTCAGAATAGCATATAATCTGATCCCTACGTCAAGAGGTCTAGCTCTGAATGAGAAGGCTTTAGACGCTTTTGAACATGTGATCATAGCTAGATATCATATGTTTATGTCGGTATATTATCATAAGACTAGTAGAGCTATTGATATAATGATCAGTGAGGCTTTGAAAGGATCTTTCGAGACTTTCAAAGAATATATTGAGGATCCTGAGAGATATCTGTTGTTAGATGAATATTCTATTCTGATGATCCCGGAGTTCAGAGAGAACGTCTATATAAAAGATCTTATGAAAAGAAAGATTAGATTTACAGCTGTTGAGGAATATAGAATACCTATTCATAGAGACATAAATTTTCTCACAGGAATATTAGATAGAGAACGTCTAAACAAGATCCTTTATGAGAAGATTCCTGAGAATATGAGAGGAAAAGTATTCATAGACACGCCAATACTACCTCTTAACCCAATGTTTCATAGCGAAGATCTTTTGATTTATAAATCTGACAGATCCGTTGTTTTAAAAAGATTTGAAGAGACAACACTTGGACATCTGGCTGAGAGCGTTGTTGTGGTGAGACTATATATAGATAAAGAGTTTTTAGATAAGAAAAATGAGGCTTTAAGTATATTCAGAGAAGTCCTAAAGATCCGTGGAATAAGATCTTTTTATTAAAAATATAAATAAATCTTGCATCGGGATAAGAATTGTATTGTTCACAGGCTCCTGGTAAAGTGATTTTATTTGGAGAACATTTTGTTGTGAAAGGATTTCCAGGGATAGGTGTTGCGGTTAACATGTATGCTAAAGCATGTTCAGAGGCTTATGAGAAGAATCATGTGTACTCAAGACAGCTTGGAGTTTTATATGATGAGGAGAAGAACATTGGCAGAGAAAATAGTTTTGATAAAATCTTTGAGATCTTAAGAGGATTAGGCTGTCTAAAAAGATTTAAAGTATTCATAGACTCTGAGATCTATATAGCATCTGGAATGGGGTCTTCAGCAGCAGTCTCAGCGGCAGTAGCACATTCACTTCTAAAAGCATGTGGCCATGAGACTGATAAAGATCTTGTGTCAAAAATAGCTTTTGAAGCTGAGAAGATTATTCATAAAAAACCTAGCGGTATTGACAATACTCTTGCAACATACGGAGGATTCATATATTATAAAGCAGGAGTATTTAAGAGAATAGACGTCTCCTGGCCAGAGGATTACGAGCTTCTCATAACAAACACAGGCATTGAGAGAAACACAGGCGTCGTAGTCAGAGAAGTTCTGGAGCTATATGAGAGAAGAAAAAACATTATTGAACACGTCTATTACGCCGCTGAGAGACTTGTTGAAGAAGCAGTAGTATTGTTAAAAAACGGTGACATAGAGACGCTGGGAGAACTTATGAACATCAATCAAGGACTTCTGTATTCTATAAACACCTCATGTCAGAGATGTGAAGAGATCATATGGCTCTTAAGAAGATTCGGAGCCTTAGGAGCAAAAATAAGTGGAGCAGGAAGAGGAGGGATAGTGATAGCATTATTTAGAAAAAAAGATCTTGAGAAAAATATTTCAGAGATAAATAGATATATCAACAACATATTTATCGCAAAACCAGATCTTTACGGAGTGAGATCTCTATAAAACTTTGATCCTTCAGATATCTTATCTTATGCAGATTATTATAAAGATCTAGATGAGCATTTCTCTATGAGTACATAGGCGGATTTGTAATATCAATAAGTGTTGTTGCATTACAACTGAAAGCCTCGCTCTTTAGGGCGGGGAGGAGGTCAGACACAGAATATTTGGGATAGAAACTTTTCTCAACAATATATTCATTATGTGCATCAACATGTGCTACATTAATAATAGAGAGAGTTAGCAATACTATTAACAGAGCCTGTGAAGGTATCATTTCTCTTAACACATCTCTTACTTCTGTTAGATCATTAGATACAATAAATATAACTCTAATATTTGAACAAGATGTTCAATTAATTGAACAAAAAGATCACATGTTTATAAAGCACTACGATTCTAATAATTATATGTCTAACATTTTATAAGGATCCTCTCAAGATATTTTTCATGATCCTATATGTTTAAACAGGTTCTAGAAAAATAAATTTTCTTACCCAGCTTTGAATCTCAGGCTTTTTATTGTGATATCTTTATAATTAAGTCTTTATATTATTTAATGAGAGATATTTCAGGTGATCTATATTGTATCATCCATGGATCCCTAATTCAGATCCTAAGATTAAAGAGGATATGCTGAGATCTTTAGGAGCATCTTTCGAGGATCTTATCAGAGATATTCCTGAGAAGATTAGATTAAGAAGAGAGCTTGAGATAGGCTTTGGAAGACCTTTGTCAGAACATGAGGTCTCAATTATTCTTGAGAAGATCTTGTCTAAAAATGTCGTCTTTAAAGATCCTCCGCCTTTTCTCGGAGGAGGAGTATGTCCTCACGCGGTTCCTTATGTTGTTAAATATATTTTGATGCGTGGAGAGTTTTATACTGCCTATACGCCTTATCAGGCAGAGATTAATCAGGGACTTATGCAGGTTTTATTCGAGTATCAAAGCATGATCGCTGATCTATATGATGTTGATGTTGTCAACTCTTCAATGTATGATGTGTCTACAGCAACTGCAGAGGCTATCAGAATGATGATGAGGATAACTAGAAAAAGAGGTGTTTTAGTTCCTGAGAAAATGAATCCTTTTATTAAAAAGGTTGTTGAGACATGGATATGGCCTGTCGACGGAGTCTTAATAAGATATAAAATAGATCCTGCCGAAGGGATCTTGATCTTAGATAAATTCTCTGAGAACGAGATCGGAGGATTATATCTTGAGAACCCTAGTTTTCTCGGAGAAATTATTGAAGAGACAGATCTTTTGAATGATTATGTTAAAAAGAAGAAGTTTATATTTATAGTAAATGCAGAGCCTCTCTCACTAGGATTGTTAAAACCTCCTGGAGAATATGGTGCAGATATAGTTGTTGGAAACGGGTCTAGCCTAGGTCTGGGGATGAATTATGGAGGACCTTCGCTAGGGATTTTAGGCATCAAGATGAGAGAAGAATTCATCAGACAACTTCCTGGGAGACTTATTGGAGCAACTAAAGAAGTTGATGGAGATAAAAAAGGTTTTGCGATGATTCTACAGACACGTGAACAACATATTAGAAGAGAGAGAGCAACAAGCAATATAACGACAAACTCAGCATTAGAGGCGGTGGCTGCTGCAGTCTATCTATCTTATGTTGGTGAGAAAGGTCTTAGAAGACTTGGAGAAAGTATTTATCAGAGAACTGTGTATATGAAAAATAGAGTTGAGAAAGATCTTGTTGGTAAGGCATGTATAAATTCTGAGAGAAGATTCTTCTTCAGAGAGCTTCCAATAAGATTTATCACAAGATCTTATAGAGAGATCCATAGAGAGCTTCTTAAGAGAGGTATTCACGGAGGGCTTCTGCTTGATAATCTTATGGAGGGCATGGTCAATACCTCATTATTCTGTGTGACAGAGCTTCACAGTCGTAGCCACATAGATCTTCTCATAAAAACTTTGGCTGAGGTGGCGTGACATGAGATGGAGACAGGCTTATTGGGATGAGAATTTTATACAAGATAAGAAGAGATATGGCGAAGGACCTTTAATACCTTATGAAGATGATTTCAGAGAAATTAAAATAGATCTTCCGGAGAACATCTTGAGAAGATCATCAACAGGACTACCAGATCTTCCTGAGATAGAAGTTGTAAGACATTTCATAAGATTATCACAGATGTCATATGGAGTCGACACAGGCCCAGTACCCCTCGGATCTTGCACAATGAAATATAATCCTAAGATAGCAGATTTTCTAACTCAAAGTCCTGCCATTACAGATGTTCATCCTCTACAAGATGAGGATACAGTGCAAGGTCTCCTAGAGATCATATATTTAACAGAGAGATGGTTATCAGAGATCGTTGGTATGGATAAATGTAGTTTTCAGCCTCCCGCAGGAGCTGCTGGAGAGCTCTCTGGAGCAATAATGATCAAGAGGTATCATCATGATAAAGGTCAGATGAGAGATGAGATGTTGATACCAGACTCTGCACACGGATCGAATCCTGCAAGCGCCGCCATGGCAGGTTTCAAAGTTATTAGGATCCCTACGTCTTATAAGGGGACTGTTGATCTAGATGCTTTGAGAAGTGTTGTGTCAGATAAGACTGCCGGCATAATGCTTACAAACCCTAACACTCTAGGGATCTTTGAAGAAGATATTCTAGAGATCTCAGATATAATACATAAGACAGGAGGATTATTATATTATGATGGAGCTAATTTAAACGGGATCTTAGGGATCGCCAGACCAGGTGACATGGGTTTTGATATTGTACATCTGAATCTTCATAAGACATTTTCATCGCCGCATGGAGGAGGAGGACCTGGCGGAGGAGTTGTATGTGCCAGAGGAGAGCTTGTTGATTATCTGCCCAGGCCTCTGATAATGAAAGAAGGCTCTAGATACTACTGGGATTATAATTGTGAGAGATGTATTGGTAGAATATCAGCTTTTTATGGAAATATTATTCCTGTGATAAGAACATTTATATATATAGCATCTTTATCAGGAAGAGGACTTAGAGAAGCTGGCGAGATAGCTATTATAAACACAAATTATTTCATCAAAAGACTTATGGAGAAGCCTTATTATCAGCTTCCATATGATCCTTCTAGACCTAGAAAACATGAGGTTGTGTTCAGTGCTAAAAAAATTCTTCAGGAGACTGGAGTGTCTGCAGAAGATATCTCAAAGGCATTATTAGACGAAGGATTTCACGCGCCGACAATGTATTTTCCTCTGATAGTTGATGAGGCTCTTATGATAGAGTTTACAGAGACTGAATCTAGAGACGTCCTAGATCAATATGCTGAAGCTCTTAACAGAATTGCAGAGGTTGCATACAAAGATCCTTCTCTTGTGAAAAGCTCTCCGAGAAACACCTCTGTGAGAAGACTTGATTATGTGAGAGCTAATCATCCTAAGACACTTGCGCCAACTAAAAAGTTTTTAGATAAAATATGGTAAAGTCTCAGGGTAGGTCTCATTGAGTGATCAAGAAAATAAAAAATTTAATATATATGATCTAAACAATCTATGGATTGAATATGATAAACAGAATGATTCTTTGTATATATATTTTGCTCCAGAAAATGTTGAGGCCGAAGAATCTTTTCTAATAGGAGATGATGTGATAGTTGCTGTAAAAGATGATTCTCTGATCTCTATAACAATAATGAATTTCTCAAAAAGAATAGGTGTAGAGCTCTGCTGAAATAAAGATCTAGTCAGTTGTCTGATAAATTAATCTTCTAAGTGTTTTTATAAGATCTCTCTCAGTCACAAGCCCTTTAGGATCTTTCTCAGTCCCAAGGATCGCGCACCCGGTGTTGTCCTCAAGTATTTTTTTAGATGCTTCTCTGATACTAGTCTCAGGATCTATGAATAATGGTCTTCTAATATTTCTGGCTTGTGATATCGGTCTTGTAAGTATATCTATTGATGTAAGCTCTCTGTTTCTACTAAAGATCTCTGCCAACTCATTTATTATATCAAGCATAGTCGTGATTCCAATGATCTTTCCTTCAGAATCTTTTATAGGCATTCTTCTAAATCCCCTCTGGATCATTAGTCCGATGACTTCTGCTATTGAAGCATCTTGATCAACATAATCAATCTCTCTAGTAGCGATCTCTATCACAGGAGTATCTATAGGAAATATGTTTTCTAAACTCTCGATGAGGCTATTCTCAGAGACCACTCCTATGACAAGATCTTCTCTTGACAACACTATACACTCCATAGATAGATTATGAAATATCTCGATCAATGTGTTGACATCTGTCTCAGGATCTAGAGAAGGATATTCTTTAGCTATATATGAAGTAGGCTGTCTCAATATGCCGTCAATTCTTCCCATCTCTGTTAATACGCTCCCCTCCTCACTTGCTATAAAAATCTCTTTCGCAAGATCTTTTATAGTGATCATTTTAACAACTCTTCCGCTTACAGTCTTATTATATGTTGCACAAGATCTTCTTATTCTTCCAAGTCTCAAAATAAGATCCCATGTCTCAAGATCTTTAATTAGAACAGGGACTAATATATCGATCATGTCCAAAGCTTTTTTAATACTCATAATCTCTTCATCTAATTATTCATTAAGAAGACTATTAATATATCTTTTCTTGAAGATAATATCTTGGAACAAGTTTATAAGGTAGGCTGACATGGTCAGCGACTATATCATAGAGATCATTGGAAAAAGAATTACTGGAGACATTGTGTGGAGCGATAATATTGCATACTCAATGAAGAAATGGAGAGAGATTTTTAACGTGTCTCAGAGTGAGCTGGCAAAGGTCATGGGCGTGGCTCCCAGCGTCATAAATAATTATGAGAAGGGGAGGAGAAGTCCTGGAGCAAAATTTGTTAAAAAATATGTGGAGGCTCTTCTACAGATAGACTCTTCAAGAGGATGGTCTGTTGTAAGAGATCTTATGAAAAGTCTCAATATTAATCCTAATGCTATAATTGATATCGGAGAGTTCGATAAGCCTATTTCATTAGATGAGCTTGTTGATGCTGTAAAAGGAATTATTCTCAACTCTATTTTTCAGATAAAATCTTTGTATGGCTTCACAATAATAGACTCTATAAACGCTATACAAAGTCTCTCTGGAAACGAGTTTCTACAGATAATGGGTTTAACAAGTGAGAGAGCTCTCATATTCACTAAAGTCTCCATAGGAAGATCCCCTATGGTCGCCATAAGAGTCGCGCCTGTGAAGCCTGCGGCAGTAGTTCTTCACGGAGGTAAAAGAGTCGATCCTATAGCAATAATACTTGCAGAGAAAGAGGCTATACCACTGATCTTATCAACAGCTGATAACGTTGAAGAGATCTCTAGAAATCTGAGAAGACTTAGAGAAAAAACATGATCTTTACTCGAGAAATTATTCTCGAGATAAATGATTTCAGCTTAAGACATTATTTGTATATGTTTTGAAACATATCCAAGTTAAAGTCTAAACTAAAATATTTATACAAGATCCAGCTGTTAAATATTAATTTAAAAACTTATTCAAAGATATTATTGTAGGAGTGTTAAGGGCGTTTAAAATGTTGATCTTCGCACTTTATAAGGCAGTTCCACCTGACATAGCTAAAGTAGGGACTGTGGGAGGAATATTAAAAAGAGAAGAGGCTCAGCTCGTCATTAATCCACATGATGTTCAGGCTATTGAGGCGGCTGATTATATGAGAAGACTTGCAGGAGGAAAAGTTATCAGCCTCTCAATGGGTCCTCATCAAAGAGTGATTCCTATAGCAAACACTTTATATGATTATGAGGTCTGGGGTGTTGATGAGGCCTATATATTAAGTGATAGAAGAATGGCAGGCGCAGATACTAGAGCGACCGCCTACACTCTTTCTTTAGGCATTAAAAAGATCATAGAGATCCATGAGGAGGCCGTATCTAAGCTGATCGGTGCCATAGAGGAGAATAAAGATATTGGAGAGGTTATGAAGCTTGCTGAAGAGCTGTATAACAAGAATCTTATTCCTAACAAGATTTATAATGACAAGCCTCCTCTCAAGAGATATTCTCTTTTAGAACGTTTTGTCAATAGAGAGATCAGTAGAGAGGATCTTTTGAATAAACTGAGAGAACATAGAGAGAGCCTTAGAAAAGATCTTATTCTTTTCCTAGGTATGAAAGCTGTTGATGGCGAGACAGGAAACACAGGTCCTCAGCTTAGTCAGGCTCTTTCAGAGGCTCTTAAGATTCCTGTGGCGCACGCTACTTATGTGACTAACTTCAGTTATGATCCTGATAAGAAGCTGGTGAGAGTCAGAAGAAGAATAGGAAGAGTGATCCAGGAGATTGAGATGGATCTTCCTGTTCTACTTACTATGAGACCTGAGTATGAGGCTCCGTCTATACCTCTTAGAAGAGGCAGAGATGTTTTGCTGGAGAATTATAAAGGAAAAGTTAGAGATATAAAGATTTTAAATGCTGATGATATCAAGGCTGATCTTAGGGCTATAGGTCTCGTAGGATCTCCCACACAGGTAGGGCCTACTATAGAGGTTAAAAAAACTATCATCAAAAGAATACTAGGAAGATCCATCAGAATATTAAAAGATGTTGAAAAAATAAAGATCGGTGATAAAGAGTTCGGTCCCTACAAAAAAGATGAGATAATAACAGATCCTGACAAAGATCTTGTGAAAGAGCTTGTTGAAAAAGGATTTGCTAAAATATATGATTATGATGATCTTGCTGATGAGATAATCAATATATTAAGCAGAAGAGAAAGAGGATGATCTTATGAGCGGATCCAGTCTTGAATCCAGGCTTCTCCCTGCAACACCAGACCTAGAGTCTTATAAAGATGCGTGGGGCTTCATAGAATATATTGAGGGAGAGCTTTTTGAGATCAGTCTCGAGACTCTTGGTGCTGCGAACAAGGTCGCTAGAAAAGCTGGGATGAAAGTTGGTGCAGTAATCCTAGGTCACAAGATTCCTGAGGAGATCTTGAGAGAGCTTATTTATAGAGGTGCCGACTACGTCATATATGCGGATCATCCAGAGCTTGAGCATTATAATCCTATAGCATATACAGAAGTTCTTTATCAAATGATCGAGAGATACAGGCCTTGGGCATTATTTTTCATGGCAGATGATCTTGGGAGAGACCTCGGTCCTAAAGTTGCTTATAGAGCTACAACTGGCATGGCTGCTGACTGTATAGATTTTGATGTAGAAGATTTCGAGTTTAAACTTGCTGGAAAAACTTATAAGAATCTTCTTGCACAGATCCGTCCTGCCGCCATATGGATAGCAAAGATATTCACACCGAGACACAGACCTCAGATATCTGGTGTGAGACCAGGATATTTCAAGCCTCCTCCTCGAGACCCCAATAGAAGAGGCGATATAATAAGGTTTGATCCTTTGATTCCTGAGGAGGCTAAGAGATTTAGAGTTGTGAAAGTTGAGAAGCTTCCAGAGGAGAAAGATCCTTTGAGAGATGCAGAACTGATCGTAAGTCTCGGTATGGGGATCACTAGAAGACCTGGTGGAGAACCTGATCCTGTGAAAGCATTTGAGATGGCAAAAGAGCTGGCCGAATATATAGCGAAGAAGCTTGGCGTCAAAACCGCTTTAGGAGCTTCAAGAGCTCTCATACATGCTGAGCTTAAAGAGTTGGAGGGGAAGATAACACATGATATGCAAGTTGGACAGACTGGAAAAGCTGTCTCACCAAAGATATATATTGCTGCTGGAATAAGTGGTGCTATACAACATAAAGTTGGTATGCAGAGCTCTGAGAATATAATTGCCATAAATATCGATCCTAACGCTCCTATATTTGAGATTGCCACACATATAATAAATGAGGATCTTTACACAGCTATTCCTAAGATAATTGAGGCTTTGAAAAAGAGATTAGGTGAGTGAGAGGGGTTTTCACATGGTTGAGAAATATGATGTGGTTATAGTAGGGGCAGGCTTAGGAGGCTCTGCCGCAGCATATTATCTCGCCAGAAAAGGCTATGACGTCATAGTCGTTGAGAAAGCTCATGTCCCTGGTCAGAGAAATGTGACTGGAGGAGTCATATACACATCATTTGAAGAAGGATATGGTCTAAAAGATCTTTTTCCTAATTATGTTGAGGAGGCTCCTCTCGAGAGAAAGATCACTAGATATAAAATGTGGTTCATATCAAAAGTTGAAAGATCAAATGGAGAATATAAATATCGTCTCCTAGATCTTTCGGAGACATTTTTAGATCGATTTGTACATGGAGAGGCCTTGAAATCAGAAGGATACTCAGTTTTGAGAGCAAAATTTGATAAATGGCTTGCCTCAAAGATCATTGATGTAGGAGGTTTTGTGTTGACAGACACTACTGCTGAAAGTCTTATATGGGATAAAGACAGGATTGTTGGTGTAAGAACTAATAAAGAGGAGATCTACGCAGATCTTGTTATAGATGCAAGCGGCGTGACAAGCACATTAGTCATCGAGGCAGGCCTGAGAAGACATGCAGATCCTTCTGATGTGTATCATGGTATAAAACATGTTTATGAGCTTGGAGAGTCTGAGATTGAGTCTAGATTCGGTGTGAAAAAAGATGAGGGAGTTGCGATAGCTGTTGCAGGAGATTTTCTATATGGAGCAAAAGGTGGAGGCTTTATATATACTAATAAAAACACAGTGTCTATAGGTCTTGTTCTCGATATGAAATCTATGTTAGATGTTTTAAGAAATAGATTTGACAGTATTGGCAAGCCTTTAGACATGCTTGAGGAGATGGAGTCTCATCCAGCTATATCAAGACTTATAGAAGGAGGGAAACTTGTGGAGTATTCAGCACATAATGTTCCAAAAGGCAGAAGACTTTATCTTGAGAAGCCATATAGATCTGGTTTTCTAGTTGTTGGAGATGCTATGGGAGCTTTTGTGAAGATAGGTGCGATGATTGATGGAATGAGAAGAGCTATCGCCACTGGGATAATGGCTGCCAAAACATTTGAATATGCAAAATCTAGAGGAAAATTTGATGAGACTACACTATCGTTTTACAAAGATCTTTTGAAGCCTATTACAAGAGACATAAATAGATATAGAAGAGAGAGTATAATAGCTGAAAGCTCTTTAGTCTATGGATTCGGATACAAGATCTTGTTAAATATAATGGGTAAAACCGAGAAGAGCGACAGATACGTGAACAAAGATCCTAGGGATGCTATTCAAAGGATCCAGTATAGAACAAGTCTTCTGAAGTATAAAGAGAATAAAGAATATGTTCATATACAGGTTGATTATGAGAAAGCTGATAAAGATCCTTATAAGATGTGGGTTTCTGCATGTCCAGTGAATTGTTACACGCTTGTTGTCGAGGGCAAAGGAGTTTTCGCCTCATA
>WYEB01000240.1_pt1 | contig 21023 bp, 25 predicted proteins | sample 6343061 | NCBI WGS metagenome assembly WYEB01 (sample SAMN13812332, study PRJNA600296) | hot springs metagenome | biome: ENVO:00000051; feature: ENVO:00002007; isolation source: sediment sample from Evening Primrose shelf | place: USA: Yellowstone National Park, Evening Primrose Hot Spring ... | reverse complement strand
CATAGACCCTTGTCGCCCTCAACTGATACTTGACGCCGTCAATCGTCATGTTGATCACCATGGATCTTGGCATGACGCTGGCTACGACCCCACTGAGCCTGCCAGCCAAGAGTCCTCTCTTGATTGTATAGGCTTCCTCAAATCGCCGTGTCTGCTGTGTGGAGAGCAAGCGGGTCACAGTGTAGAACGCTATGCCTACGGCTACAACTATTGCCAGTATCAAAATTATTTCCCGAATCATCAATAAACATAGAAAAAACAATTATTTATTTTTTAGGCTATGGCGCTATGCCCTAGGTGGATAAACTGCCGGAATCGGGACTACAAGCTTGTCTTTCTGTGGAACGGGTAGGGCGTAGATTGCTAAGACGTACTGTTTCGTGTTTGGCATGTCTATGGTTATCGTCGTCTGCCCCGGCACATAGTAGGGGCCGTATGTTGCAATAACAGAGTAGGTGCGGTTGTCCCTCAGCTCTATGTAGATGTTTGCGCTGTACGGCTGGTTTGTCTTCACGTCTAGTATGCTTATCGTTGCCTGCATGCTCGTGCCCTCGCTTATGGCGTCAATGTGCGGCATGACGTAGACGATGCTGAGCTGTGCCTGGTCTTGTAGGGCTACGGGTCCCTCTGGCGTAGACATGCTTGAGAGCCAGTAGGCCATAGCTGTGACGCTTGTCACACCCTGTGTGTAAAGAGACCACGTGTCGTTTGTTATGGCTACGAGGAATGTCTTGGAGGTGCTGTTTGAGTCGATGAGCGTGCCGTTGTAGACCCTGTCGCCTATTACCGCAACACCAACGATGCTTGACGGTGGCTGTAGCTGTATGCCTGTCCTTGCTGGCGGCAGGTACTTCCACTTGGTCGTGACCTGTAACGATAGGCCCTGCTTCATGTTGCCGTAGCTGTATACAGGCGTAACAGAGGTCTTGAGTGCCGATACCACGACTGGCTCCTTGAAGACCGCGCGTGTCCCGTCCTTGAAGGTGTAGGTGTAGGTGAGGTTGTAGACCGCCAGGGTGGTGCCGTTTGACAGCCAGCACGACGTGTCGTATCCGCTGGGCTGTTTGTATGGGTTCCAAGCGGCAAGCGCGACGAGGTACCATGTCTGTCCGCTGAGGTTGACGGCTGGGAACGTGCCTGCAAGGGTGTCCTTGTCTGGGGGTATCTGCGTCACCTTGGCCTGGCCCATCGACTTGACGTACTTGTTGTTTTTCCAGCCGGCTGGCAGGTAGACCTTTATGCTTGTCCCGTTTGGCAGGTCTACTACCCTCACGTTGCTGCCGTCGGTGAGTATCATTGCTATGTGTTCCTTGACTGGATAGAGCTCCGTCACGTTGAGCGTCCAGGTGCCGTTCCAGGCCCAGTTGGACATGTCTTCGAGCCACGGCGTAGAGATGCCCTCGCCGGGCAGGTACATTGTGCCCACATTGATTGTGATCGTGGGGTTGCCTGTCTTTGCCACGAAATACGCCGTGATGGTTATGCCCCTGTTGGGGTCTATTCCGGGGGGCGCAGGGAAACTCAGCGTGGGGTCTGTAATGTTGAGGACGTGCTTACCGAGTCCGTCATAGTAGACTACTTGCCAGTGGCTGAACGTGTAAACAGTTTTGCTGGCGTTATATATCCACCACTCAATGTCGACGTTGCTGAAGGTGTAGGCCAATATGTATGGTTGCTGATTATTTAAGTATTGGAAGCTTTTGCCATAATAGTTGTAGCCAACGTTGGTTAGGGCTACCGGCAAATTAAGCCACTGACCTGAGGGGGTTCTGCCATAATAGTTAAACCAGGGGAACCCATCGGTAGGTGCCGGGACTATCCAGAGGTGGAACTTTACGAGGTAGGGGCCGGTTAGGTATTTGCCGTAGCCTACAAGTATAAATCCATTCCGTGGAGATAGATCCTGTGCAGACTTGTAGTCTACCAGCTTGTCTGTAATGTAGCCCTGTATAGATGTGGTGAGCACCGTGGCGTTGAGGACGCGTGCCGTAACAGAGAATGGGGCATTGTAGAGGCTGTGGAGGCTTGCCATATATGGGCGCCAGACAGGTCTGCCCTGCTCGTAGTTCATGTAGCTTCCCTGCATACTGGCCGTAAAGTTTGTGGCCTCGACCTGGTTGAGGACTGCTATGTTGACTGTGTACTTGACGGGGCCGACATAGTATGTCGTCGTCGCGGAGCTTGGCAGGAAAAGGCTGTCCCCCGGGAACTGTGCCTTGTAGTAAATCGTGTAGTTTCCCTTATCCCTGATTGTGGCATAGCCCAGGGAGTCTGTCGTGGCGTTTCCAAGTGGTATCCAGTGGACGTTATCAATGCTACGGTTGAAGTAGATGGTCTTGTTGAACAGGGGATTCCCATTGTTGTCAGTGAGCCGTGCAGTAACATTGATGTTGTCGCCACCAGTATTTACGGCTATGAGGCTGAGCTTCGTGGGTGTCTTGGAAGGCGATGGATTATCTCGGAGGCATGCTGAACATGTGAATGCTGATGGTGACACCTCACTTAAATTGTAATACCATATGTACGCGCTTCCGCTCAGTTTTACCGCTACGGTCACCACAACGGGATTATTGGGATCGTTGTTTTGGACTCCTCTACTCGAATGGTAGCTCCCCTTAATAGTAGTAAAAGTCACGTTGCTGGTGTGGCCACAAACGGGTCCAACGTCGCGAGAGGCCTTCCACGAGGTGCCGGTAAGCTGGGTGTTTCCCACGTAATTGTCAATAACCCGAGAGTAATAATATTTACTGCCATCACTCTTGTCACACCATCCATACCATACTGCGAATGCGTCAAAAACAACAGTGTCTTTACCTTCTAAGGTAATATTGGCTGTTCCTTCAAAGCGAAAACTGATTGAAACGTTACCTGTAACCCTTGTCCCAATCTGTTCCCCGTTAAACTTTATAGGACCAATGGAATTACCACAACCCACGGAGAAATCAATATATTGATACTTACCCGGTAGAACAGTTACCGGATCAGATTGATTCGAGCACGAGAAGCTTCCTACTGGTCCAACCGTCCCCCCGAATACGGGGCGTATTGGTGCCGTTACTGTTTTTGCGAGGCAAGGGTTGAGGCTGGGGTTCCTTGGCTCGTTACCAAAGGTAGTGACTGGTAACAACGCGATGACAGCCAGAGCAACAATTATGCTCAGCAAAGGCCTAGACATCTTCCTCTCCGAAGAAAAATAATTTACCAGGTATTATTTAAACATAACTGTGTCCAAAAAGGCTTTATGGGTAGGCCTCGATCTTTACCCAGGCTTCTACGTCAATGGCATCTATGAATATCGCGCCCGGTTTCTCGTACTCATACCTTTTGCCACCGATATAACCGAAGTGCGAAACGCCTACTGGCATGCAACCCTGAAACTCTACCCTCGTCACGTCGTAAAAGGACTTGTAGTAGGCAAACGGGTCTACGCCCCACTCGCAGTACCTGCCAACGTTTAAACCTCCCGGAACCCTCAGTGGTTTTATATCTGCCTGAACAATAACACGTGTGAAGTTCCACGGGACATAGATATATATATACACGGATCCCTTGATGTGGATTAGGTCATCACTGGTGGTCTCAATCGTGCCGTTGCTCTTAACGAATGGGTCTAGCTTAACCTCGACCTCCTGTGGCTTGCCGTTGATGAGTATTTGGATTGAGTTGATGGACTTCTGCCGGTAATACAGCATGATGTTGGTGTCGCTACTCACCGTAATTTTCAGCGTGTTGTTGAGGGGTTTGTAGAGGGGCGTCTCTAGGGGCTTGACCTCCAGGGTGAAGCAGGCCGGGAGAGTGATGCTTATTGGGAGTGTGCGGTTCTCGCCGTTTATCTGGGCCGCTACGCCAGTGGCATTAGTGTTGATCGTGACAGTGTAGAGGGGCTTGTAAAAGACGGCACTGATCGTTGTGTTGCCTGTTACGGCTAGGGCTAGGTCTGACCCGCTACGTTCCTCGCCGTTTACCTCCCAGTGGTCGAAAACGTAACATGTGTCTGGAACAGCTTTAAGATTGAGGGTGAACGGAGCCGTGGAGCTCCATGTGGCTGTCTCCGTGCCGTTTGCTAGGACTCTGCCCCCGCCGCTTGTCTCAATCGTGGCGATGATTGTTGGCTGTTTTGGCTGTTGCGTAACGTTCTGTGGAGACTGTGGCTGTGTCGTGTTTACGACAGGCTGTGCTGGCTGTGTTGGTTGTGTATGCGTCTTTGGCTGGAGCAAGAAGTAGAGGAACGCGGAGACTACGATTGCAACGATTGCTAGTGTTACTAGTAGGGTTTTCCTCTGCATGTGTAGAATTGTTTTTTGGCGTGGTTAAAAGTTTAGCGTTACGAGATGTATCGGTACCTCTTCTTGTAGAGCGTGTAGCCCGCAAATGCTAGGACTATGAGAATGAGTGGTATGGCTAGGTACATGCTGGGGGCTTGGCCCGTGCTTTGGCTTGGGCTCTGGGTCCCCGTGTTGGCTGTGGGGTTTTGGATGTTGGGCGTGTTGGCTGGGGCGTTGTTTTGTTGCTTGGTGCCGTTCTGTGGCACTGTCGTGTTTATTGGTGGCCGTGTGGTGGACGTGCTGTTCTGCGGCGTGGTGGTGTTTGTAGGCGTGTGGCTGATGGGCTGTGTGTTGTTTGTGGGGGCCTGGCTGTTTGGCTGGGTGCTGTTTTGTGGGGCTGTGGGCTTTGGCTTTTCTAGTAGGTATAGGTTTGGGCTCACGTAGAGGAGGTAGTGTGTAGACGTTTCGGTAACTGTGGGCGGCGCGAATGCCTGGTATGCTATTTGGCTGAAGCCTGTGCAGTTGAATGTGCAGGTGCACTCGTAGCTGCTGCAGGCAGCGAACCCCTCCGATAATCTGCTTACCGCTAGGTCTCTGCCTCCTGGGAGCGGCAACATGTATGTCGAGCCGTTGATGGCTACGATGACTACCTTGTCGTGCTGGGTGTAGGCGTAGCCGTCGAAGCCGTTGACGCTGTAGACTTTTTCGGGCGCGTTTCCGATGGCTTGCCCGTTGTGGTAGAGGGTAGCGTTCTTTGTCCAGAGGACGCCTGATTGTAGGGGGATGAAGCTCACTATGCCTGTCTCATAGATGTCCCAGAGGCCCAGGTCGAGGTCGTAGACGAGGATGTAGCTCCTGATCCTCATGCCCGTGGGGCAGGTCGTCGGGGTTATGAGCAGGACAGCCTTCGAGCCGGCTTTTCCAGAGCCCAGGAGCCTGACGTATGCTGGGGTGGTGTAGTTGTCTAGCATGAATACCTGGAAGCCGTATAGCGAATAAACGGCAACGAAGTCCCTCGCCGTGACGAGGACGAACCTCATGCCCATGTAGGCCCTGCCGCCCTGCACAGCGAAGCGCTTGTTTAGACCGTCGTAGACCTCTACTTGCCCGTTCCTCCAGACAGCGATATACTCGCCGTAGCCCTCGTAGATGTCGCATCCCTCCATTGGGCCGAGCTGGGCTAGGGGCCTCAGCGATGGAAGCTCTAGAACCGTGCCGTTGTACAGTATGGCCTTGCTCGGACTGTAGCATGCCACCTGGTGGACGACGGCTGGCTGGGAGAAGGACAGGGCTGGAAAGAGAGAAAAAAGGAGGAGTAAGACTGCTATGCTAGCCCTCGACCTTGACAAGGACGAGGACACCCCTATAGTCGTTTGACGCTAGGAACGTGTAGCACTGGGCCCTAGGCAGGCTCGCGCCCCTCACGACGGTGGTCCCATTGCTGTAGTAGAAGGTTACCCTGAAGCGTGTCGACGTGTAGCCGTTCGGGTTGTTTATGTAGCCCATGGCCCTCGACGCCTCGTTGTTTACGGCCTGGTAGCAGTCGTATGTGCCCGTGTAGCCTTTTTCGAGCCGAGTATATGCCAAGAGTAACAGGAGTGCGGCAACGACCGCTGTGGCCCCGACCAATGCAGCGTCTACACGCATGGTTTCACCTGAATAGGGATGGTGTAAATGCTAGTGCCATCATGTATGAGGCGTAGAGTGCTACTGCGGTGACGGGCATGTAGATGGTGAATAGGGTGGGCTTGCCCTCACGGAAGCTACTCGTCGCAATGCTGAGGGCCAGGGCTATGCTTGACAGGATGAGATCCATGTTTTGCTCCAGCTCGCCAAGCCCAGCCGATGTTATGCCTAAAGTTGCGAGCGCCTCCGTGCCGGGGCCGAAGAGCAACGGCTTCACCGACACGAGGATGGCGTACATCATGCTTACTATGACCGCCTCGATGACTGCATAGATGAGGAAGACCCTCGTCTTGGATCTCAGCCTGAGTATGAAATCGACTATGCGCGAGTAATACTCCACAAGCTTTTCGAGAAATTCGTAGCCCCCATGCAATAGAACCTGGAACAGCGCGAGCCTGACAGCCTGCACAAGACCGTTATCTGTGGGGCGTATGAGGTCTTCCGGGTTCTCAATGAAGCGGCCCTTTAGGGCCCTGTAAGGGTTTCCCACTGCCCTCGAGGCTACGCGGACCATCTCCCTTGTGTCGAGTAGCTCCTTTACCTGCCTTCTTACATAGACAAAGTGTAGAGCGCTTGTGAAGATGGAGCCAAGGGCTATGCTGAGCGTGAGCGGTAGGGGAACGCCTAGGAAGGACAGCAGGAGGTAGAGCGGAATGATGGATGCGAGGGGCAGGTAGCTCTTCGCTGGTGGCGTTGGGAGGCTATACTCTATTGGATAAGCTGCGACTCCGACCACTACGCTAAACAGAGACGCAGAGAGGGCTGAGACAATAGCGGCCATGGCGCCTCCGGGCCCCATGAGGGCGAGGGTTGAGACAATCATGCCTGCAATTGTGCTGACGAATGTTGAGACTACCATGTACATGTTGCCGACGTTGTAGTCTGCGAGGTCTAGCGCCGTCCTGAGCTCTGCAAGGACGTCCCTCAGCTTCTCCTCTAGAGCCTCCCTGCGACCTGACCGTTGCGTGGCAACTGCCGCCTCGAGAACCCTCCTCATCTTGTCGGATAGCCCCCTAAGCGCCTTGTCGGGATTGGTGAGAAGGGCCTCATAGCCCGGGAGGTATGTGTAGAAGCCTTTGGCTTGGAGCTCCCTAAGGGTCGTCAGTGGCAGTTGCGGCGAAGACAACAGGATCAGGGCGAGCGGGACTGCGTCCTTCTCGCTCTGGAGCCAGAGCTTGAGTGGGCGAAAAAGAGAACGGAACAAAGAAGAAACACCTCTTTTTCTCCAGCGCGCGGTTTAGGGCACTGTGACGCGGAAAGGAATATTGACGTCTTGTTGTTTGTTGGTTGCCCAATTAGTGATGGTTAGCTTGGCGACGCAAGACGCGCCATCGTAGAGGTTTTGGACAGATCCACTACTTTGAAGTGTTTTCGTTGCTCCAGCGATGATTGTTACACCTGTTGGTGTCATGGTGATTTGATTTGTTTGTCCTGAACACAACACGTTAAACGAGTTGACGGTTATGTTGTATCCTCCGAGGTTCCTGAGTGTGACGTAGAGCGTGTTTCCAACGTAGTAAGCGTCTGTGATGTCGAGGACTGGCTGGTTCAGCACGTTCCTTGTAAGTGCAAAATACCACCATGAAACGAGGACTGCCGCGGCGATAATGACTATTGTTATCAGTGCTACAACGAATGGTGGCACTGACCCCTTTCTTTCTCTAAAGGCTTTTGACCACATATCAGTAATTATTTTAAAGGGGGGCTTATTTATTCTTTTTGTTCTAGGATTGCGCTAGCCTCCTCGTATATCCTGGCTATCAGGGGGTTTAGCCTGCGCTCTATCCATGCGAGGAGCCTCTCTAGCTCTTCCCTTTCTCCGACCCGCGCCTTCTCCCTTGCATGCTGGTAGAGGCTATTAAGCATCTCTAGGATGTCGTCTTGGCTCATCGTAGCTGTTTCTTGTCCGCGGGAGATTATACACCTCTTGATGCGGCCGTGGTCTACGTGCTTAACAGCGGTGTAGACGTAGGTGTGCCCCTTGCTTTTCACTGTGTGTCTTACGAGGACACCCTCCTTGCCACATTTCGGACACTTGACTCTCACAGTTACATGCTAGACAAAACTCCGAAATAAATTTTGCTCAGCCAGGACAAAACCGTTCTCACGCTTATGGCCTGCTACTGGACAAAACCGGACAAAACCAGTAGTAGCCAGTACCCCTTGGACAAAACCTACAGCACTTGCTAGGGCTGAGAGGACAAAACCATGCATAGGGACGCAACGTGGCGCGGGCAAAGCCTGGTGGGTAAAAAATAAATATAGACGACGTGATGTTCAAAACGGGAATAATTATGATTATAAGCACGTTTTCAGGAAGCAAGGGAGGAGTTGGGAAGACTACACTCGCCATAAGCATTGGCATAGTCTCTGCCCTGCAAAGGATACCAACGCTTGTAGTCGACAGCTCAAGCGAGGGCGGGGCTACTAGCTACCTTCTTGGTGCCGGCGCTGAGCCACCATTTCTAAGCGACCTGGATCCAGGTAGCGACGACATTACGCGGGCGCTGAGGAGGGTGCCCATCCTAGACGAGGATGCTGGAGTAGAGCTAGTAGTGGCTGTAAACAGCTCACGCGGTGTCCGGGGCCTAAGAGACGTAGACAAGCTGGCAGAGAGGATACGCGCGTTGAACTACCCGGTGACCATCATAGATGTTCCAGCGCTTACGGATAGGGACGCTGTGCTCCGCTACTTCCCCCTCTTCGAGATATCCGACACTGTCCTCGTCGTAGCCGAGCCCAGCACTGCTAGCATACGCTCAGCAATGGTGACTTTTTCGGGGAAAAGAGTCGTGGCGGCGCTGAACTGCCCGAGGCCATATACCCAGATGGTGGTCGAGCTCTACAGAAAATACATGGACGTGTTTGCCAGGCGGTATAACATTCCATACGTTGTCGTCCCGTACAGCAGGGCGATAAGCTTGTTGAGCAGTGACAGATTGAACATATTAAGCTATGTTGAGCCGGGCTTTGTCCAGGCCGTTACAGAGCTTGCGAAGCTAGTGCTGAGTAAAAAATAAATAATTCTTTTGAGCCCAGAATAGATGGATGAGATATGCACATTTTTAGGAGAGACAAAAAGGAGGACAAAGACGTAGAGGCAATAGACTTCTTCGAGCAGGTCCAAAAGTGGAAGTCTAGCCAGAGCCAGCCTGCACAGCCCGTGGCAAACCAGCCAGCCCCACTCCAGCCTTTACAGCCCTCTACATCTACGCAACCCTCATCAGCCCAACCGCAGGGATTTGCACCTTCACAGGTACAGATGCAGACGCCTCAGGTCTCTAGGTCTATCCGTAGCCCCATCGAGGAGCTCTTGGAGCTCGCTAAAAATCTTAACATTGACCTTAAGCCTCTCGAAGAACTGAAAAGATTCGCTCAGGACCTCGACTCTAAGATTGCCGAGCTCGAGAAGGAAGCCGCACAGCTTGAAAAAGAGGCAAAGGAAAAGAGGAGGGCTGTCGAGCTTTTAAGGCGTCTCCGTGAACAATTAGGAACCATGGGTGTATAGAGCGCAATGAGGAAGGGGCTTTTCAGCGCCAAGCTTGACAAAAACCTCGCAAAAGAAGTCTTGGGAGAGGGCGCCGTTAAAGAGAAGCCTGAACAAGTGTTGGAAGACGAGAATAGGCAACATGAAAACAAGTCCAGGCTTAAGCTTCCAAGCCTGAAGCCGGGCAAGCGCGCGCTAAGGGTTCCAAGGCTGGATGTTAAGCTTCCCAGCTTGAAGTCCATCCCCCGGGTTAAGACTTCCCGTGGTTCTCTTGAGGGGGCAGAGACAATCGAGATGCCTTCAGGGCTTGGAAACATTGTTAGGACGAGCTCTGGCTCCCTGATGTTCCTCGACGACATCATAGCTGTCTATCCAAGAATCGAGGACGGGGCCTTTGGACCACTCCAGCCATTGACAGAGATCCCTGGCCTCCAGGAAATCTTCATCAGCGAGGCTGGGGACCAGGCTAATATAATCGCAACAGTTGCTAGCAAAAGATACAAGGTGGTTTTGCCGAGAGAGTTACTGGTTGATCGGCTTGCTGAAAGGATAGCTATCACTAGCGGAATAAACATCAGCGAAAAGAACCCCCAAGCAGCAGGAGAGTACCACGGGTTCAGGGTGAACCTCTCGATGCCCCTTTTGAGCGGGGGCTGGCAGATAACGCTGACCAAACTATCTCCCCCCGAGAACGTGAGCTATGACCCATTGCTGACGGCGAGGCTACTTACGCTCCTCTCTATACCGGCTAGCATGCTAATATATGGTCCGCCTGGCGCCGGCAAGACAACGCTACTGATACACCTCGTAAACACGCTCGCTGGGCTTTTCCCATCTTTGGTGATAAGCGTCGTAGAGGAGCAACCAGAAGTAGCGCTCCATGTCAAGGCTCACAATGTCAGGAAGTACTCCAGCTTCCAGCGCACCGTGACCGATAACATACGTGTCACGCGTAGATTCGACCGGCCAGACCTCTTAGTGGTCGGGGAACTGCGCGGTGAAGAAGTCATATCTTGGTTTGAGGCCGCTGGTAGCGGGATACCCGTTGTCGCGACTGTCCACGCGAAGAGCCTAAAAGATACAGTCAAGAGGCTTGACACAATTATCGATAGCGCTGGGATACATGCAAGCATACTAGACGTGATAGGTCTATTTGTCGAGTCAGGCAAGACTATTACAGACCAGGGTATAAAGAGGGGAGTCAACGCTGTCTACTACTACACCGGCGAAAAGCTCCATGTTCTGTTTAAGGGCGGTCTCCATACTCCGGAGGAGGAGTTTTTATCCTTGCTTCCTCACACCCTACAATTCACGTTTCAAGGCGAATACGCACATGAAACATATAGGGTAATAAAGGAGAGGCTGGGCGTTGACAGGAGCAACTACCATTTTGTGAAACTCGAGAAGGTGAGGCTGGATGAGCTTCCTGAGTAGGCTAGAGCGCGTGCTAGATAGGATCCTGCAGAGGAGGGAAGACGAGGTCGAGAAAATGCTCAAAGAGATGGAGAGGCTTGCAAAGCAGAGCATAGATGAGCAAGAGAAAATACTCCGGCAAAAAAAGAGAGAGCGCACGGACTGGCAAATAGAGGAAGAGAGCGTTTTTCCAGATGAGTTTTTTTCTCGTTGAGGACAAGCTAGAACTGCTACCACGAGTAGTTTCAGTTATGAGCTTTTTTCTGGTATTAATTTAGCTCTTCTGTTTTCTCCTCAGGTTTTTCAAGGCCTCTTCTAGGAGCTGGTTTACAGCCTCGTCGAAAGTTATTTGCCTCTCTTCGGCGTATTGCTCAACGTCTCTGGCTATGTCCCGCCTCAGCGCTATGACCCTGGAGACGGTGTCCATCTGGACTACTTGCTCTATTACTTCTCTAAGCTTGCTGGTGTCTTTGACAATCTCTGGAAAAGTTTCAATCTTCTTCGCAACTATCTCGAGCTCGCTCGTGCTTAGGGGCTTCGTCTGTGCAACGTCCTTCACCACTTCGAGGACGCGTTGCTTCTCCTCGGGCCTTATCTCTCCCCTCTTCTCCTTCTTCTCCAGGACGCTTAGAAGCGAGGACACGCCGCTCCTACTGATGCTCTTCTTTGTGCCGCTCTTTACGGGGGGCCTGCCGGGCCTGCTACTTGCGACGAGGTTTGACATTGCGCTGACACGCCTGTAGATCGTGAGTGCCCTGTGAACCATAGCTATGTCTAGTAGTAGCCTGGTGCTTATCTCTTCCTCTGTTAGTCCGAACTCTGCAAGCCTCGCGAGGCCCTGACCCACCTCTTCCGGCGTTAGGGTGTTCTGGCGTAGGTTCTCGCTTAGGCTCAGCTCGAGGGCCTCTAGGTCGTCTAGCTCCTTGACAACGCAGGGGACTCCTTGAGCGAAAAACCTTTCGAAGGCTTCTGGTTTTTCTCTCCTCAAGAGCCTTATAGCTTCTAGGCGCATCCTTCCACAGATGACTCCGTATTTGTCTCCTTCTTTTCTAACGATGAGGGGGTTGATGAGGCCCCTGATAGCTATGTCTTCGGCAAGCGCCCGGACTCTTTCTTGATCCACGTGTTGCCTGACGTTTATCCAGCTAGGCACTAACTCATCTATACTTATAAGTGTGATTTGTTCCATACTTATTCATCTATACCAGTGTACCATGGAATAAATAGGGATTGCTATCCTAAAAATATTGTTCAAATATAAACAATATGTTTAACCTGTTGAGGTTAATAGTGTATGTCTAGCGACGAATATATTGAATGCAGGGTGAAGCAGATAGTAGAGGAGCTTATAAACGGCGAAAAGGACGACGAGATCGTCACCCTAATTTTCATGTCGAAGTATGACGCGGTATTATTTTCACAGGTTAGCCTTGTGCTTGGTAAGGGCAAATATTTTGCATCCTCAAAAAAGACTCTAGAAGTTTTAAATACCTTGCAGGAAAGGGGTCTTGTCAGGAAAATCACGCTTACGTACAGGTCGAAGAGGATCACCGCATACATCTTGACTGAGTGTGGGCTACGTGTTGCAAAGGAGCTTGCAAGGATGTTTGGCGTATAATTTTACTTTCGGTCTTCACCCCTCCCGACACATTTGTCTTCATTGTTTATAAGAGTGAGAGAGGAGCATCTGCACGTGGCGCTGGAAGAGAAGCGTAAGCAAAAGATAAGGAGATGGGTTAGACGGGCATGGAAAGCAATGGAGGAGATAAGACTCATTGGGCTGTTTGTCGAGACCTATAGGAGGAAAAAGAAGGCAAAGAGAAAAGCCGTAGCAGTGGCTTAGAGATGGCGTGGCTGGATCTTAGGTGGCGCCACGTAAGGCTACGAACTCAATGTGGCTGGGTTAAGGTCAAGCGTGAAGTGAAGAGTGTCAACGAGCTTGAGCGCTATAGCTACGTAAAGGCGTATGTTAGCCTTGCAAGGTACGTCTTTCCATGGAGGGTTGGCCCGCTAAGCTCGTTGCACCTAGCATATCCGATTGGAACGGATTTCGGCGTAGATATTGACGGCTATATGTCCCGTAAGCCTCTGGTGAGGCGTATATATCGCGGGCTGGAGGGATTATACGAGGATGAAATTGAATATGCTAGGTTGCTCGCACTTGGGGCTCGGGACGTGCTGAGGCAGAACTACACCAGCATAAAGGTCGTCTTCACGGGTAGAAGGGGCTACCAATTATGGGTTCTTGACTTCGACTGGAGGGACTGGGTAGGCAGAGAGCCGAGAGATCTCAGGGACCTTGTCTGGCTTATGGTGCAGGCAAAGGCCCGCTACACGAGGCTGTTGGTTTCACAGTTAACGTGGATAGACAGGGCGCACTACAATGTCTTGCGGGACCTTACGAGGGTATTCGCCTTGCCGGGAACAATAAACAGGTTCACGGGGCTGGCTGTGGTAGAGGTAGACCTCGACAGGCCCGCTATAAGCCACGTAATGTATTCGGCTAGGCTGGCGGCTCGGGACTGGGGGCACGTGCGACGACAAGCCCCGCTCTGCGGGGACGTGGGGATGAGCAGGTCGCTAAGCCCCCGCCGAGAAGCCGCCTACAAGTAGCCTGAAAGGCACAATAAGGCTACGCGGACGTTTCCTCCGGCCATGCGGCCTTTTTCTGCACATTTCTCTATTTCTCTGTCTTCTACGCGTAGGTTCGCCTCCACAACTCGCTCTACGAGTATCTCGAAGATCTCCTGCTTGGTGTAGGGAGGCATCTCTATAACTCTCAATTTTCCAAGCTCTTCTGCTGTGAAGCCGGTGTTTAAGGTTGCTATTTTGAATGGGAGACTTGAGACAAGGAATGCCAACTCTGGGGTGCGCCTTACGAGGGAATAGTCATCTAGAACCACGAGCCTTCCAGGGTCGAGCCTTCTCTTTATGCACGTGTATGTGCGACAGTTCATGCATTCGACAAAGACATGTGGAACTGTTGTCCTTGAGAGGGCCATCCTGACAAGAGTGGTCTTCCCCGTGCCAAAGGGGCCCGTAACCACGAAGCTTTCACGCCTCTCTATGAGCCTCACAGCCTCTTCTAGCTGTCTCTCCCTGAACAAGAGGCGCCTAGGAAGACTTGTCAACGTCTTGAGAGTATTTTGAGCCATGGGTTGTCCCTAGCGAATGAGGGTAACTCCTCGCTTGTCGGCTGGCTAGTTTCCAGCCTCGGCACGGCGGCGAGGCTGTTTAGGGTCTTTTCTATTCTGTCGAGCCTCTCTTCAAGCATATCGAGCTTCTTCACTATTTCCTGCAAGGTGTCGAGGACTGGGTCTCGGCTCTTCTCTCGCTCCCTCTTGTGGTACTTCATGTGGCCGCCAAGTTGCTGGGGCGAGAAGAATGTTGCCCCGCATATCGGGCAGGCGTAGAACTCTGTCCCGCACTGCTCGCACAGGAACCTGTTTTCGCCTATCAGCCTGCCCTGGCCGCCACATTTTGGGCACCTTGCACCGACATTTGCCACACTATCTTGGCGCCTTACAAAATAATAAATTTTTCCCATGCAATTGCTAGCAACTCTTTCCATGCAACTTTTCCCAGCATTTAGCTTCCCCAGTGACTACTAGCTATTGCTAGCAACAACAAGCGACTGCTGGCGAGCAACTGCTAGCTACTGCTAGCAACCACTAGCAACTGTAGATGCACAGAAATTAGCAATAACTGGAAAAGGACAAACAACGCAGGCAAAGTAGGAGAAAGCTGACAAACACTAGGCTGTGCTGTTTTGTGACCATGAACCCTTATATCCTCGAAAACATGCTAATAATTTACTGAGGTGAAAAAGAGTGAAAACAATATTAAGCGTTCTAATCCTAATAGCTATTATAGTTTTGAGAGAAACCTTATCAGAGATAAGTCGTGAAATAGGCAAAGACTTATACGAGACACTGAAAGGGCTAATAAGAGAGATGATCGAGAGACATAAAGGTGTAGCAATTGAGATAAAAGTCCCAGACCGCTAGGTGTAGTAGTCTTCATCTTCTTCTTCGGCTCTACATTGTTCTCTGCATAAGTCTAGGTCTGAAGTGCAAGTGGCTTTGCATCTTTCGAGCTCTGCGTTGCATTCTTTTATGCATTGTCTAGATGGGTCATCGACGCTGGCAAGGCAGTCTTCTAGACAGTAGCCGAAACCGGTCCTGCAGTCATCTATGCATTCGGTGAAGTCTGATCTGCATGACTCTTCGCATTCTAAGTGCAACATGAATTGTCAAGAAATAATTATTTTACTTGACCTTTTAATTGTTTCCTGTATACGCTCAGTGCCTGAAGCGCAAGGTTTTCCCAGTCTTCTATCTCGATCATGTTTCTAGGGGTTCTCACGTAGACGCGTGGACGGACGGCGAAGTTCAGTGTTACTAGTAGGCCGTAAAGGCTTGCCTGTGTAGCCTCGTATGTTTTTACGGCGTCGTAGCTCTTTACCTCTATGACCTCGACGGGCAACGCGTTTTGGAACGTGACAAAGTCGGCTACACCTATGAGCCATCCAAACCTGAAGCGCCAGGCTAAGGGAAACGGGAGGCTTACCTCTTCAGTGTTTAGTATAACCTCTGGATCCAGCCCCCATATCTTCCTGTGAATTTCTCTCCCAAAGTCTGCCCCATGGCCTCTTCCCTTACTGCCTCTGGAGACCTGGGAGACATAGTAAGCGTCTCTTATTGCCTTGGCGTGTTCATATCTAGCCAGGGCCTGCCTCAATAGCTGGTATTTCCAGAGACTCATGCGTCCCAGATTCCGTCCTCCCTTATGGCGAACTGAACGGACGCGCCCTTCACGAGCCTAGGGGAGTCAAGAACCTCGAGGAGCCACGCGTCCCCAGCCTTCTTGAGGAGGAAGCGGTGCGTCGAGGCGTGGGCTATGATGTTGCCACCCGCCGGCAACTTCAGAGCAATGCCTGAGGGCAGAGGGTGTGTCAGAACCTGGTTTGTGATGACGACGACAGCACCGTAGATCCTCGCCCAGCGCTTGAGCCAGTCGAGGACGTAGTTAATGGCCTGCTGGCGGCGGGCGAGCCACTCTAAGCCGCGGAACTGCGCGCGATAGAGCGCGATAATGCTGTCGACTACGACGAGTCTTGCTCCCTGGTCGAGGTAGTCGTTGAGGCTTTTTGTCACGAAGCGCTCCAGCTCCCCGGTGTTGAGGGGCCTGTAGACGTATATTTGGTCAAGTGCCCCCTCGACCCCGAAACGCTTCGCGATGGACACGATGCGCTCAGGCGAAAACGTAGTCTCCGTGTCTATGTAGACCGCGCTGGCATTGAGGCCGCCCTTGTCTTCTGGAAGCTGGACAGTGACGCTTAACTGGTGGCAGAGCTGTGTCTTTCCTGTCCCGTATTCCCCGGCGAACTCGTATAGCTCGCCCGCGCTGAGGCCACCGTTTAAAAGTGTGTCTATCGACTTTAAGCCAGATGTGAGCTTCACTGTTCGTGTTTCCTGGACCTGGAGGAGCTGGCCCGCGGTTACAACGGAGTCGTCGTATCCTATTATCCTCTTGGCCGCCTCTTGAAGCCTGTTGGCGGTCTCGTAGCTGCTTAGGGCTAGGAACTCGACTAGCTCGTCTGTCGTCATGGCGACGATCAGACGCAAGCCCTTCGGGCTGAGTAAATCCTGGCTCTTTAGTTTTTGGAGAACAGTGTGGCCGACGCCGAGTTCCCGCAACTTCTTTTCGATGCCTTCATCTACACCTTTACTCATCCTAATCAATAATAATTTCCATGGACAAATATATATTTGTTTAGGAGAACGGGGTGTCGACGTGAAAGACCCAGAAAAGATTACACAAAAATAATGCTACAAGTTTAGGCGCACTATTGCTGTACGGGTATTTGGTCTCCTACCTTGTATGCTGGGTCATGTGTTGCTACGACTACGCACTTTGAAAGCCTTGGCTCGAACACTCCAACTGCCTTTGTGTAGTGATACATGTGAATCAGGGAGCCGTAGAGCCATACGGGTCCCCTACCGCTGATACAGACCAAGCAGGTGCCCTCGACCTGTGGCGCGCGCTGAACGGCCTCGGCGAGCTTTGCAGGGTCGAGGACTCCGCCCTCAATGACAAACTCGACGAGTGCCATGTTGCCCAGCTTTTTGACTGTATATGTTATCATGGTGATCAGGAAAAATTTGCAAGAATACATTAATAATTTTGACTCAACATGCTTCTTAGCTCATTCCAATATGACAAGCTGGGATGTTTCTTGAACGCCGAGTTGCCATAAATGAAAACATCTCTAAACAGCACTTACTGTTCTGGTGGAATCCTGCAGAGCTTAGCACGCGCGCGAAGGGTATTTTGTAGGAGAATGTTAATAATTTTGTTAACCGAATCTTTAAAAACTGTTTTTTCTTCCTTGCAAGTCGAGAAAATGATGTCCTTGAACTTTAAGTCTAAGAAAAAGAAAAAAGTAAGAGATGACAAGACCCATGACAGAGATGCACAAGAAATAGTAAAGCGACTAGTAATCGAGCTAAAAGCACTTAAAAATATCCTTAAAGCACTCAGGCAGTTACGCAATGACCCCAAAGTAAAAGAGGTTCTAAAACAACTGAAGGTAGAGGTGAAGAATGCAATAGAGGAGATTGGAAGTAGAGTCTCCACTTCTTCGGAAGAGATTATGAATAGAGAACAAAAGATTAGAGAGAAAGTTTCTCAAGAAGGTCTGGAAGGCTTAGCAGAACTTGTGGAAAATGTAGCAGAATTACTTAAAAAGATAAAGCATACAGATCGTGCAAACATTTTCGAGTATCTTGCATCACAATTAAGACAGAATATAGGCATAGGCGCGACCAAAGTTTATGTGGAGTCAAGAGCTGTGGACACAAAAAAGAAAAATAGAAGCACAAAAACTGCTACAAGAGAAGTTCCGGTTAACAACATAACTCCGGTTAAATTGTTGGAAGAAGAAAGACGAAAAGATACATCGACGCCACAGGGGTCTCAAGCAATGGAGAAAAGTTCTCCAGAGTCTTTAAAGCAGTCCACAGGGTCTGGTGCCGGAGACCAGCATAAATGCAAGCTTACTGTAAAGGTAGTTAGGGTTAGCGATAAGGGTGAGGAAGTGGTTCAAGGTGTAGTTATAGAGATTAATGGAGAGGCTTTGGAGACAGACCAGCAAGGGAAGATCGAGAAAATGGTGGAATGCGGTAGCCAAGTTACAGTGGAAGTAAAGGAGACAAAAGTGGGGAACAAGGTTTACGTTTTCAAACACTGGGGAGACCAGCACAATGATAAAAAGTACGTTGTAACAGTCAAGCGCGACGTCGAGCTAAAGGCGTATGTAAGCGCAGTCGATACGACAGATTAGCGTTGCTCTGTTTTTGCTATTTCTTCTGGCTCGACCTCGAGAAGTATGTTCCATGGCTCGAAGCCGCGGCGCAGGATTGCCCTGCCTCTTACGCCCCTACGGAACCATGTGACCTCCGCGGGGAGCATTGAGAAGTAGTGTTCTGCGTCGTTTACGTAGCGGGGGTCGGAGTGCGACATCGCTATGCGCCAGCCAGCGTTCCTGAGGAACGTGTCGTCTATGTCCTTGAAGTCGTGGGCTACGAGGACTATGGCGAGGCCGAACTTCCTTAACATTCGTGCCATTGTGGTGAGCTCTGTTTCGCGCTCGAGGCGCGGGGGCTTCGCGAAGAGGTGTGCCTCGTCCACTATGAGGAGGTACTTCGGCTCGCTGAGGCCACGGTTAAGGACATAGTCCTTCATTTGAACAAGGAGGACGCTTAGCGTGAAGCGCATGACGTCGATGGGGACAGGTTTGTATTTTCCTTCTTTTGTGCTTCCGAGGCACAAGATGAATGGTTTTTCGGCGTCGAGTAGCTCCTCAACGGTTAATGATGGCTTGCTGAAATAGTCCTTTATGTACTCGAGCTTTGCTATGCGCGCTGTAAAAATGTCTCCAGCTTCAAGGGCACGCTTGAGCTCAAAGTACTCGGCGTCTGACAGGGGTGAAATGTAGTCGAACGCCGTCGCCAGGTCACTAACTCGCATATGCGATATGTCGAGTTGCCTGTCCCAAAGGTCTATGATTTCCCATCCTGCTAAGTTCGCTAACCTGCGGTACTCACCACTTGGATCCACGACCAGAGGGACAAGCCCCTTCTCCAAAGCTCGTAGAGCGAGAGTTCTAGCAGTGGTAGACTTGCCGCTACCATATGGACCCACAATGTAGCCGTGGACATTCTCCATCCTGTCGATTTCGAGCCACACTTCCTCGTCACGCCTGAGGCCATGACCGAGGTAGATGGACTTGGGCGTCCTCCTAGTGCGTGGGCGTATGTAGACCTGCGGCGCCAGAAATGTCAGCTGGTGGGAGACGTAGAGGCTCTTCGCCGCATCTGGGGGGACGAGGCCGAGCGACCTGAGAGTGTTCAGCCTCGAGGCTAAGCCTATCACCAGCCCCGATGTCTGGAGGGCGCGGGCTACCTCAGGCGTTGCCGAGGAGCTCACCAGGAACGGTGCAGCACCGTTTTGGAGGGCGCGCCACATCGATATGGTGCGCATCGCGTCGAACTCGTGCATGACCTTCGAGACGCCTCCCCTTGCCGACTCAATTACCTCCATGGCATGTCGAGCTTTTGCCTCCAGGAGCGCGGTGTCAACTGGCTTTAGTGAGGCGATTATGTAGCCCTGCTGGGCTGTGAGAGCCATTGTCTGCACGCTAGAGGCCATTGTCTCGGCCTGTGCCTCGCTGGCGGCGATGTTGCTCCTTAATGAGAGTGTCGGCTCAACGGTGAACTCGGTCTTTCCTTTGAGCAGGCGGGGCTCGTAGATTGCCAGTGTGAAGAGGGGTAAGGCTAGGACTGCTGGCAACGGCGTGCCTAGGGGTGCAGAAGCCACGAGTAGAACGATGATTGCAGTGATGAATATGGGAACCGTGAACTTGAACTCTTTTCCAGGCTTTAGCAATGTCGAGATGACTTCTTGGGGGTCGGCAGCCTCGACGTAGACCCCATGGGACAGGAGTTGTCTGCGGATGTCCGCTAGCGCAGCCTTAAGGATCCTCCTATCCCGAGCGCGCGCGTACACGTAATAGTCGTACCCGCCCTCCCTCAAGACGCTGACAACGCCCGTGTCAACCTCTTGGTGGTACAGTGATGCCAGCGCGCGTTCTGCGGCTTTGCCTAGGCTCGGGTTAGGCGGGTCGGTGTCTCTGATTCGCAGGACGGCGATGTAGTATGTCTGCCTCTTAGCGCTAACTTTCAAGTGATCCCCCCTGCCCTCGTGTTTCCTCAGCTCGCTGCTTAGGGGGAAGAGGAGGAGTATCCTGTCCTTGTAGACTAGCTCAAGTATGAGGAGCCTATTTGTGTATGTGTAGTATGTTGCTAGTACTGCTAGTGCTAGTAGTGGGGCGAGGGGGGACTGGGTGACTAGGGCTATAATTGCTAGTAGGACTGCCAGGAAGAAAAGGACTATTTCCTTTATGCCGGGGATGTACATGTGTATGTATATGCGTAAAGGATAAATAATTATTTCGCTCTGATTACATGTATGAATAAGCTTGACGACTTTCTCAAGGAGCTCTTGTCCAGTGTAAAAAGCAACAGCTATAGCTTCGACATAGCGAAGATTGCCAGGCTTATGCGTATGCATGGCTACAGTATAAGTAGCCACGCGAGGCTAAGCAGGGAGCTCGGCACGCTCATAGGCAGGAGTCTAACAATAATAGACGACTGGAACCGGGTGTGGCTCGTCAAGATGAATGCCAAGGGCTCTGGGAAGGAGAGGAGAAAGTTCTACGCCGTGGTGGTTGGAAGTGCGGATATACTTCAACACGCCCAAAGACAAGAAGTATGACTACGTGTTGACCTATAGGTGCGGCGGCAAGCTGTACATTGACCCCAGCCTGTGCCACGAGCTCTCGCTACTCGTCCAGCCGTACGACGCGGACGTGAGGCTCGCCGAGTCAGAGTTCGGGTCCTGCGGGCTGGAGGAGCTGGCAGTTGTTTCCCTTGAGAGGTACCTTTACTGGTGGAGCATGGCTAGACACGTGACCTACGATAGGCCTCCAGAGCAATCGGTCATGCGGTACCCGAATGTCGCGCTTGGTGTTCTAGGGGCCCTGAGCCTCGTGAAGGGTGCAAGGGAAAAGCCAAGCGTCCTTTTAGAGTTGCCCTTCTTGAGCGACGATG
>WYEB01000239.1_pt1 | contig 21151 bp, 21 predicted proteins | sample 6343061 | NCBI WGS metagenome assembly WYEB01 (sample SAMN13812332, study PRJNA600296) | hot springs metagenome | biome: ENVO:00000051; feature: ENVO:00002007; isolation source: sediment sample from Evening Primrose shelf | place: USA: Yellowstone National Park, Evening Primrose Hot Spring ... | reverse complement strand
CGGTCCACCGCCGGGCAGCGTCTCGTCGAACTTGCTTAGCAGTTGTTGTGGTATTATCATGGTGCCTATCGTTGTCATCGAGCCCCACGTTGAATTATTACCCTCGTAGTAGTACGGTGTTGCGTTGTCGTATATAAACGTAACAATCCAACACCTGAGCCCGCTCCACCCAAACAAGTCGTTGAGGTACGCCGGCAACGACTCATTAAGGCTAGTCGACACGTAGACGGTCCTGTTTATGTAGACAGGCACTGTCTGGTTGATGTACCTAACCACTGTTTGGTTGATGTAGACCGTGTGGTTTATTGGCACATAAACCGTCTCTGTCGTTGTTTGAATCAAGCCTAACCTCTCGGCCACTGGCTTTAGGGAAGCTATGTGTGGGCTTAGCACCACTATGACCAGCGCTATGGCTAGTGCTATGACTATGGCCCTCATCCCCCAACCCATTAGGCTCCAGTCGTATGCCAGGTCAACCATGCTGATCAATTAATCGAGCCAGGGCTTAAAAGGGCACTGCCAACAGGGAATTACCGAGTAAGCCGAAACTTTTACCTCACGGGCTACCTCTTCAGGGGTTGGGTAGGGCCTTCGCTGAACGCTTTACTCAGCTTAGAAAACTTTAAGAAATAGAAAAACACTACTTTTCAGTCCCTAATGAGTGGTTGCGGTAATGGTAGGTGCCCAATCTGTGGATCATGCCTAATCCTAGACGTGAGGGATTGGATGCTCAAGTGCCCGAGGTGCGGCACCGTGTACAATAGCGAGTTGATCTATGAGTACCTCACGGGTAGGCCAGGTAAATCTGAGGATGAGGAGCCGATGAGGGCGAGTGCTGAGGCAATGCGTAGGGAGAGGGAGTTCAGGGACAGGCATAGGGATGCTGAGGATTGGTGGGTCAAGGTTGAGGGGTCGTTGAGGAATGCCAAGGACGACTCCCACATCGACTCGGATAGGCTAGCGAAGCTCGTGGAGAAGTTAAGGGGTAATACAACAACAATACGAGGCAGCTGGCAGGGGAGTGCCTTATCAAGCAGTGCCCCACTAGGTAACGGTATGGTTGAGGAGGACTACGTAAGGAAGCTAACCGAGAAACTAGTCTCAAACGGGTTCTTCGAGGATGGGGAGGCGGCTGAGCAGTTTGCAATGGACTTGGTGGATTTGCTTGAGCATAAGGTTGGGGAGCAAGGCGTTGGATTACCCACGGTTGATAAGGTTATTGAGGTCCTCGGTTGCATGCTTTATGGGGTGCCGAATGTTGAGAGGTGTAGGTATGACTCAGATGTTGTGGATGCGATAAAGTGGGCAATAAACACCACCAAGTGTTACGAAGAGCTTGTGAAGTATGTAATTAGGACTGGGTTCGGGAGGGAGCCAAGCGGCGAGTTGCTTGAGCTAGCCACGCACTACCTATCACTACTCGACATTTGGATCGAGAAGTCAGGAATAAGCAAGAAGGGGATTAGGGAGTATGCCACACTATCAATAGTCGCATCGGCAGCGTTAGCGATAGCGAAGGCGGAGAAGGGGGACCTAAGGCATGCGGTTAGGATGCTCGAGGGAGGCGAGGCGAAATCCATAATAACAAGGCTAAGGCTTAAGGAATTCATAGGGTGGCTGGGCGGGCTTGGTAAAGCCAACAATGGCTAGGGCAAACACCGAATAATTATTCAACAGTTATTTTAGCGCGCCCTTTATGTTTGTTGAGGATGCGCTAAAATAACTGACAAAATGTGCTTAGTTTTTGTTGAGGGGTGGGTTTTAAAAGGTGGTTTATTGATGAGTTGATGGGTGTTAGTCTCGGTAAGGTTGAGTTGCCCATAAGCGGCTTCTTTGAGGCGAGTAGGTTGACTCTTGCGGAGCTTGGACAAAGGCTGGTTGATTTAGGCGAGTTCTCGTGCAGGTGCAATGATGATAGGTTATTGAGTTGGAGTATTGATGTAATGGTGGAGATGGCTGCGGAGTCCAGGAGGGATGGCGTAGTTGGCGAGTTCCCACACCCAATCGTGGTTGCAAGGGTGAGTGGTGTTAACGGCTTGGTTGGGGATGGCTTTGTCTGCATATCACCACCATGTTTTTGCGAGGCCATTAAGTCGTTCCTAGGGAGGAGCTCGGTACTCGCGAGATACCTGAGCATCGCCATCATGCCACTGAGGAGAACTTATGACTTGAGCAAGCCCAGGGATGAGCTCGACCTCAAGGCGTTGGTTTCGAGCATATGCAGTGTTGTGGGTAATAGGGAGATTTTGGAGTTATTTGCGAAGTACTACATAGTGGAGAGAGCGAGTAAGGATGAGGGCTTCAGGGCTAAGCTCATTGAGTGGTTAAGGGGTGATACGGAGAGGCTGGAGGAGCCATTGCAGAAACCATTACCACAAGGCCTAGTTAAGGAGTTCCACAACTACCTAAAGGGACTGGGCCTACGGGTGAGTGAGACCACCGTACGCCGTGTTCTCCATCAAGTGTTCATAACATCACGCAATGAGCTCCTCAGGATATTTGGTGTCGAGACTAGGGGCGAGGACATTAAGGTGCACTGCATTAGGCCTGAGGTCGTGAGTGCGATATTAAGGATGCTAGGCCTCCAGCCCAGTAGTGAGTACCTCAGTGTCTTGTGCATGTTGAGTGAGAGGGAGGTTGAGGAGTTGGGCAAGCTCGTTAGGGATAATGCCGAGACCAGGGAGAAGGTTAGGGAGTTCCTCACGGGTGAGGGTGCAAGCGTCGATGGTTTGAGGGAGTTGATGAGGGAGTACCTGGGAGCGAAGGAGGTGAGTGGAGAAGCCAAGGTGGATGAGGCAGGTGATGAGGCGGTGGTTGGGGAGGTCGAGGTTAGGAGTGAGACTGGAGGCGAGGCTGGGGAGGTTGGGGCGATGCCTAGGGCTGAGGGGGTTGGGGGTGCGCCTAGGGGTGAGACTAGGGTTGGTGTTGAGGTTGGTGGGGCTGTTAAGGCTGATGTAGGGGGTGATGGTGGGTTCCGTGGTGTTCATAGGGTTGAGGTTAGGTGCTTCGGTGTCAATGCCGGGGCTACTGAGGAGTGTAGGTTGTTGAATCTTTTGGCCGGCTTCATCAACGATGGGGACTTCAGCGTCGTGCCTGAGGTCAAGAGGCTCCTCGACGTTGTTGTCTCGAGGAGGAGCCCAAACATTGGGAGTAGGGATGGCTATGCGGCCATTAGGGGCTGTGTGGATATTGAGTTGAGGAATCTGGGCGTTGAGAATGGGGAGGAGGTGCTTGAGTTGATAACGAGGGAGGGCTCGCTTAGGGAGTTGGGTAGGGCGTTGGGTGGTAGTGTTGGGGATTGGGCTAGCCTCAACGAGACGATACTAAAGCTCGCAAGGCAGAAGGCGAAGGATGTGAAGGCAATCAACACACTGCTCGAGATAATCAAGGCACTCAAGGACCTAGGCCCAGAGGGGCTTGGCGAGCACTCCTGGGTCATTGTGAGGGTGATGAAGGCTGTGAAGGACGGGAACTGGTACTCACTAATCACAGACCTAGCAACAGAGCTCGAGCTCGATAAGGGGGAGCTTGCGAGGCACCTCTTCGGAGGAGCCTAAAAAGCAAAAACCAACTAGGTCGATGATTGGTCAAATACTCCAATCATTGCCTCCTTACCTGGGCTTTGGGGTGTTTGCGATACCTGTGTTGGTTTATGGTGCTGTGAAGTATGCCCATGGTCCCACGCCTGAGGTTAGGCGTGAGGGTTTGGACTTGATGCTTGATGTCCTTGTTGGTGCCGTGATGTTCGGGGTATTATCCGCATTGGTTGTCTCGGGCTTCTTCGCCAAAGCCGTCTACACAATCGCCTCATCAATAGCCGTGGGAAACCAAACGCTTGCCAGTGTAATGAATGGCACGAACAACCCACAGCAGTTGCTCTCCTGGAGTTACACAACTGCTTATCAGTACTTCGGTAATGTGACTGCTTGGTATGGGCACTTCTGGGGGACTGTCCTTGGCTTAAGTGTTGTCCCAGTCACATCGCCACTCGGTTGGTATTTGCAGCAGAGCACTTGGTACCTGCAGATGATGCTCACGTACACAATCGTTAATTTGGGCTTCATCTACGCCCTAGCCCTAATAGCCAACTACGCCTGGGCTTTCATCTCATTAGCCACCGGCTTGTTGCTGATTAGGCAGACCAGGAGTATTGGGACGTTCATAATAGCCCTAGACCTAATTGCTTTATTCACAGCCCCACTACTCACGGCATACACAATCATCTACTTAGGGCCAGCCCTCAATAAGTTAGGAATCGCGCTTAGCTCCAACCCGGTATCGACGTCGTTGAGCAATGCTGAGGGCATGCTCGCAATAATGCTCACTCAAGGCTATAATGCCGGCTTGGTGATGCAGACCTACGACGTCACTGTCGATGTAGCCCTAGCCTTCGCGCTGGCTGCTAGTTACGGGATTTACCGATTATTGGATGAGGTGATTGTGGACGTACTGCCGATATAGCCTTATAAACTGGGGCTTTAGTAATTGATGACTATACCGATAACTCACGGGATAATACTCCAGGCTGTGAATGCAACGAGCGTGAGTGGTGCGGTTCAGCAGTTCCTTAACCAGGTAGGCGTCCCTCTCTTCCAAGCTGTGCTGGTTGTCGGTGGTTTATCGCTCATAATCAGCATAATAATGGTCATACTATACACCGTTGAGTACATGTGGCACCCAACCAGTTTTGGTAGGACATCCGCGCTCACCGAGTCCATATTCCACAGCAAGAAATTAATATACGGCCCACTGGGCCTATTCCTATCAATATACATCTCACTACTGGTCATTGGGCTTGCCAGTGGGAGCACGGTGTTGGTGAACAACGCAGGCACATACGCACTGGACATCCTCAGGGGAATGCTTACCGAGACGGCGAACCTCTTCGGCTACCTAATCCAGCACGCATTAAGTACGGGTCCATAATCAACCAAGAACAATCAACCCCTTAAAAACCCCATATCCTCTTTATCGATGCCAGCCAAACCCCTAACTAGGGAGGTGAAGAACAAGCCAATCAAAGCAGCTAGCGCCAACAAGAGGAGCTTGGCGAACAAGGGCGAGTTCAACATACTGTGGGCCATTGTGGCTGTCGTAGGCATAGCACTCGGGTTGTTCCTAATCTTCTACGTCTTCCACGGGGCAATGCCGTCATTAGGAGCATCCAATACAGTGACGGTCTCTGCCGAGGAGTTGGGCGGTGTCCTGGTGATCAATGTGAAGGCAATGGGTGTGAGTGCCATTACGGTTGAGGCGATAAACCTGGTGCCCAGTGGGGCGAGTGCATCGAGTTGCACCGCATACCTAAACGGCAACAGCAATGGAGTATCGATAACCTCACTACCGGCCAGCGGATTATCGATAACCCTCCACCCAGGAGATACGCTCTCGATAACGTGTACAAGCCTAAGCGGCTCACCGACCGAGGTTGAGGTGGTTACATCGAGTAGCACATACGTGGCACCAATATCGTGAACCGACACGTTTAATCAAAACCTAAAAAATCAAAATTATTTCCCCTTCTCCCCATCCTTACCCAAAACCATCTAACCCTTAAATTCAAACAATGTTTCATTGAGTGAGGCAATGGGTGGGGATTCCTCAATCATTGATTTAGCCATTGAGAGGCTTAGGGAGGACTTCCCCAATAAGTCAAAGTCGTGGATTAGGAGGGCTTTGGTTAGGTTCATGAAAAACACCGTTAAGGAGTTCGGTGAGGGTGTTTGGGTCGTTAGGGGTTTGCCTGAGTTGGGTGACAAGTACCCTACCTATGTGGTGCGTTTCAAGGACGGTAGGTATTACTGCTCGTGCTTCGAGTCAAGCTGGGGTCTTAGGAGGAGGAGCGAGGTTTGCACCCACATTGCCGCGGTGATTCTTTACCGCAATTACAGGAGGCTGGATAGTGACGTTTATGCCTCTGTAGTGAACATAGAGTGCACAGACTACTACCTGGAGATACCCGGCGAGTTGAAGGGTAGGGTTAAGGTTGTTAAGTCCGTTAAAGTAATCGATGCAACGGACAAGCTAAACCCTAGGCATAGGGTCACGTATGTTATTTACGCAAGCGAGCCCATGGAACTAAGGGCAAAGCTTGTCTGTGACGGTGATGTTAGGGAGTTGAGCCTAAGGCTGGCGAGGACGAGGAGGTACATGATCGAGCTCCTAACAAGGGATTCACCCTTTTAAATTGTCTCGCTATTAATCGATGACCTCAATTAGGGAGTACATTGCTGACTTAATATTCGTGATTAGGGCTCCTGAGGATGGCACGGACCTGGCGGTAAGTGAAGCCTCTAGGTTGAGTAAGGCTTGGTTCAAGATATCGATGTTGTTGAATGTTATCGCTAGCCCGTGGTTGTTGAGGAGGGGTGGTTATAGGCGTGAGTTGCTGGCTTATGCCCACTCGTTCGTAACCTCCGGCACAGACCCTGACATAGCCTTCATGGCTATCTTGAATAAGTTGAACAATGTGTTGAGTAGTAGGCTTCAGTGGGTTAATGCGAGCTTAACAGCCGTCATTGTCTTGTCAATAATGACTGGGGTGCTGGCTTTCATGACAATCTTAGGGGCACCGCCAATTGTCGGGTTAATCAACCTACTATACATACCGCTGATTCATTACTACCAAGTGGAGTTGGTGAAATACGACTACATCAAACCACTGATCAGCGGTTTCGTTGGGTTAGGCGTTGGCTTAACTGTTTCCTTATTACTGCTCAAGCTGCCTGCCTTGATGACTGCCGCAGTCTCGATAATAACCTTCGGCATTAGCTTCGCTGCTTTGTACATGCCCCAGTTCATTAGGTTCGCCAAGGACTACTTGGGGATGTACAGTAGGGTGAGTAAGTCCTTCGGTGAGTTACTGCTCGTCAGTGACCCCAAGCCACCTGTGCCTCGAACAATTGTTGAAAAGGAGCTGGTTCAGCTCTGGGACTACGCCTACAGTAGGGGCTCTAGGGATGTTGTTGAGAGGGTAAACATGGTTGTCGACTCATTCACGAACTTCATTAGGCAGGTTGTTAGGAGTGGCTTCCTCTACGGCCCATTCATTGCCGTCAGCTACGCAATGATGCTGGCATTGGCGGCAATGCTCCTAGCCCTCCACGCACCAGCACTCGCATCAAGTGCAGTATCTAGTGCCTCGGGAATAGGCAGTGCGGCATCAATAATCAGTGGCTTGGCGAACACAAACGCTATATTCACAATGCTCATTGCCTTGGGAGCATCAATCTCGATAATTGTCGGTAAGGCAATGCACTCAATAGGCTTGGGAGTGAGTCTAATCCCGCTCTTCCTAGCGCCAGTAATAGCCCTAATGGGGTGGTTGTGATGCCTAGGAAGAGTAAGGAGGCAGAGGTTGAGGAGAAAACGCAATCAATCGATGACCTTGATGCCTTGAGGAGTTTTGGTGTTTCGGCGCAAATGATTGAGAGGCTTAGGGCTGTTGGTATAACAAGCCCGAAGCACCTGTTGCTGTTCAACGCGGAGGAGTTAATGGAACTACTCAACCTGAGTGAGCTAGACACGGCGAGGAAGGTAATCACCGCAGCCAGGGAGTTGCTCAATGATGAGCCTAGGCCGATGAGTGCCAAAGAAAGGATTAATTCGTTGAGTAGGCAGAGGGTTGTGAGGACCGGTGTTGAGGAGTTCGATAAGTTGGTTGGTGGCTTGAGGTTTGGTAGTTCGTATGAGTTCGCAGGCGAGTTTGGCGCCGGCAAGACAATCATGTCTCTACAAATAGCTGTTGCATCGGTTGCACAGTACGGTGTTGGTGTCGTCTACATCGATACAGAGAAGACAATCGACCAGTACCTAACCACGGGCAAACTGGTCGAGAACATATGCAATAGGTTTGGCGTAAATTGCGGTGAGTTTCTGGAGAGGGACTTGGTTGTCTATAACCCAGCCACTGTTGAGGAGCTAGAGGACTTCATAAAGCTCAAGCTGGCTAACCAAGTGATTAGTGGCGGGGTTGGTGTGGTAATCATAGACTCGGTGACTGCCCTTTACCGAGCGCAGTTCAGGGGTAGGGAGAGGTTGGCGGAGAGGCAGCAGAGGTTGCACTACGTCCTCGACTGGATAAGGAGGTTAACAATTAAGTTCGGAGTACTGGCAATCTACACTAACCAAGTAATGACGATGCCAACCGGCTACGTCGAGATCAAACTGCCAGTCGGCGGCAATGTTTTAGCCCACACAGTGAATTCCCGCTGGCTAATGCTGAGGCCGAGCAAGGCTAAGCCCGAGGGTGTCATGAGGGCTTTGGATGTGCCGGGGCTGGCGCCCGGCACGGAGGTCAGGTACATAATTGGTGATGATGGTCTTCACTAATCCCTTAAAAATCAGTGCATCAAATCTTGATGCATATTTCTAGACCAAAAGTCATTAGCCAAGGATTGGTCAGGTTCTACACGGTCGAGGGTAGGGAGAACTTCGGCTTGAAGACGAACATAGAGGTTCACCAGGTCATTGACCCAACCTACCAAGTGCCTGAGTACACGGCATACGTCATTGACGACTTGCCCGACTGGCTAATTGCGTTGCCTTTGGACTACATAGCCGAGAAGCTGGGCTCCGGAGTAAAGCTCGAGACAGCCATCAAGAAGGCCCTAGGCTTGATTGGCGTTAAGGCAACTAATGAAAATATTGATTTAGCAAAGAAAGTTTTCGAGAGATGGCTGAACGGGTATGGGGCTTTTACCCCATTGTTCCTAATGCCTGAGGTAACGGATGTATACATTCGAAAATTAGATGATGGCTTGGTTGTTCATGTGAACCACGAGGAGCTTGGGCTTATACGTGTAATCATTGGTTGGGAGCCGTATGAGTTAGTCGTTAGGAGGGGTCTTAAGAGGGTGGTCAAGAAGGTAACGCCCAATGACTTCGATGCCATCAACTACCTCTTTAGGAGGTTCTCGATTAGGTTGAGGACCCCAATAACCACGCACAACCCAATGCCTGACCTAGTGGATCCAGAGTACCGCATTAGGGTTGCCGTGACCTCAGACCCAATTGGTAGGCCCATGCCATGGGCTAGCATTAGGGTACTCCCGAGGAGACCCAGGCTAATTACCGAGCTCATTAGGAACAACGTGATTAGCATAGACCAAGCCGCCTTGCTTTGGTTGCTGGCTGACTACAAGGTCCCCATACTCTTTGTCGGACCAATGGGTGCGGGAAAGACCACGCTTCAGAATGCCATTGCGTTCTTGCTCGTTGATAAGGTGATTGCCTTGGTCATGGACGTTGTCGAGCTATTCCTACCCTATCACCGGGTTGTTTTGCCTATGCTTGAGAGGCGTGCGTTTGCTAGGGGTATTGAGTCGATTGATAAGGTTAGGTTAATCAACCACTCCCTGAGGAGTGGTGCTGACATTATTTTGGTTAATGAGGCTAGGGAGGATAGTGAGTTTAGGGCTTTGCTTGAGGCAATGACTTTGGGTCATGGAACCATCACCACGTTTCACGCCAACGACTACGAGGACGCAGTAACGAGGCTCAAGGTCAAGGGCTTTGTTGATGCAGAGAGGTTCCTGAGTGAGGCAGTCGTTGTTGAGGTGGCTTTGACTAAGGAGAGTGTTAGGGATTCAAGCGGTGTTGTTAGGGTTGTGCATAGGCGTTTCGTTAGGTCCATTAGGAATGCGGATAGGCATATGGAGGTGCTAACTAGGGATTACGGTAAGGACACCATCGATAGGCAACTGCATTACCGAACAGACTTCCTAACCAAGGCCCTTGAACTCAACCCAACGCCTGAGCAGTTGGCCAGCCTACTCTACGCATTCTACAAGGACCCAGAGAGCGTCTTGGCTGTGAAGCCGAGCCTAGAGGCTGTTAAGACCTTGAACCTGCCTAGGCTTGAGTTGCCGAGTGAGGTTTTGAGCCTTGATGGTGAGGTTGAGGGGCTTTTTAAACAAAGCCAGTGATTGGTGATGCTTACCCCTAGGCTAGCCACAATTACGTACTTCAGTGGGCGTAAGGGTGGGACTGGGAAGTCAACGCTGGCCGCCAACCAAGCCATTGCACTATCAATGGCGTTAAAGACAAACGCAATCCTCATAGACTTCGGGATTGACTCAACACAGACGTCAAGCCGACTACTCGGCATTAATCCAGATAGGCCAGGTGCGCTGGATTTCATGCTTGGTTTGGTTAAGGACGTGAACCAGGTAGTTGTTAGGAGTAACGTTGTGCCGAGCGTCTTTGTTATACCGCCGGGTTCATTGAAGTCCTGGGATTTGTGGGGTTCTTCAATGAGTGTGAACCAGGCATTTAATGCGTTGAGGAATCTCGTGATAACAGTCTCTAGGCTGACTAATGCTCAGGTAGTGGTTATTGACTTGCCTGCGAGTATTGATGATGTGGTTGTGGTACCCGCACTCATCAACTCGAACATCATTAACTTGGTCATGGACTACGCCAACTACGCAGACATAGTACTAGCCGAGCTGGACAACAGCATAGTTAGGCCGTTGATGGTTCAACTCAAGCTTAACCCGATAGTGAACGTGGTTTTAAATAAATGGTTACCTGGTTTAGACGCTGTGGAGAGTAAGGCTAGGGCTTTTGCACACAACGGTGAGGTCTTCATACTACCAACAAGCCCGATAGTGCAGTACCTATCGAGCACGCTGAAGCCCTTCATACTATATGAGCCCAAGGGGAGTCTCGAGAGGTTCGTTAAGGAGTTCAACAAGATGAACAATGAATTAGCAAGTCAGGTGAAGGCTTTGCTTGGTTTTTAGTTTGGGAGTGCTGCCTTCACTGGTGTTGGGTGTTGGCTCCTTAGGCGTTGTAGCTCGTAGTCTATGTTCACAAGAACCTCCCACAAATCATCAAGCGCCTCGTTGATGCCCACCCTACCCAACCTAGCCAACGCAACGAGCCTAAAACCCCTATCCAACAACTCCCTAAGATGGCACCGAGACATCGGGACCGTGTAAACGATGCCCTTAAAAACCTTTCTATCCCACAAAACAAACCCCCCTTTTAAACCCATTACTCACTAGGTCGATGAGTGATGCAATATCGAAGCTAAGGAGGCTTGGTTTTGGTGGTAACGATAATCAACAACAGGTTAATCAAGCCCAATCGGTGAGTGACCAAGGCAGTGCGCCTCAACTGCCTAGCCAGCCCGTTACCTCTAGGCTTGATAGGCTTGTGCCGGCTGGTAGTCCTAGGTTCATGGCTATGCTGGCTGAGCTCGATTCGCTTAGCGAGATAGAGAGGGCTATTGTGGCGAGTAGGTTGGTTAAGAGGGACGACCCAATACTCGAGCTTAAGCCCGAGGACTGGGTTGCGTTAGTCAAGGAGAGGATTGGTGAAGTGTTTGCTGATGCCTTCGAGAGGTGGCTTAGGGCGAGGTGCAGGCAATGAGGAGCGATAAGAAGCTGAGCAAGCTCGACAAAATCGACAACAACCTCGAGAGGGTTGTTACTAGGCTCAAGCAGAGAAAGCTCAACGTCGAGGTTGAGCCCCTAGTCGATAGGAAGTCCATTAGGCAGTGGAGCAGTAGGTGCGTTGAGCCCCTAAGAGCCTTCTGCGAGAAGGTGTTGGCCGAGCTCTACATGCATTTCACGCCGGCTTCAGTAAACAACCTACTCAATGAGGCTGTGCAGAGGGGCCTTAGGCTCGAAATCGCGCTAGCCTTGGCTAGCCAATACGACCCAACGCTTGGTAATGACACACTGCTTAGGAGGTACATCGATGAGGGCTTTATCGATTGGGATTATCTGGTCTCAGTAATCAATGGCTTCGGTTATAGGTTCGGCGTGGATGAGCTTAGGAACTTGCTCTCTCAACCTGTTGTTGAGGTTCCTAAGAGAAGATTTAGCCTGCCTAGGAGCTTGGGTCTCTCGGGCATTGTTAGGGGCCTTAAAAAGTGATTAGCGTTAGTACGTGGCATTAAGCGTCAAAATCAGGTGGTTTATCTTAATCGCAATCATAATAATGGGGATTGCCTACAAGCCACTATCCCTACTCCTAATACCACTACTCATCTACAGGGAAACAAGGGACTGGCTCATCGACGGCCTCTACTCACTAATCTTCCCAGGCCTTGCACCTCAATTGGAGGTGTTTGATGATTACGTCTTTGATTACCGCAATAATGTGGCTCACGTCTTCTACACGGCTGAGCCTTTGTTCGATATTTCTCGATTGAGTGGTCAACAGTACGTGAACCTAGTCAACGAGTTCATTCGCAGATTGAGCCTAATGCCCAAGGAGGCCTTTGCCTTCATCAGGCTCGGCGATAACAAGTACATTAGGCTCTCGAGGAGGGTTGAGCCGAGTGAGCGTGGCTTAAGCGAGTTCACCAACTGGGTTAGGGCTAGGGAGGTTTTGCTCAGGCAGTACTTCATACTAACGCCGGTAACGGGGAGTGAGTTGAGGAGATTGGTTGGCTTCCCGAGGAACCCATCATTGGCTAGGCTAATTGCTGTCTTGGCGATTCTCGACTTCCTAGCCTTCCTATTCATGGGGATTTATGGGTTAGCAGCGTTGGTGATCCTAAACGCACTAGCCATTATGGCTAGGCACAATTACTCGGTGATCAAGGGCGGTGAGTTGGGGAGGCTGAGCCACAGGTTGTCAGCGTCTGGCTTGTTGTTCACTAAGCCATCCGAGGAGGATATTAGGTCGATAGCGGAGGCATTTGTTTCAAGCAACAACAACTTCATGCTCTCCATCTCCGGCAACCCGCAGTTCAGAGGTGAGGTCTCTAGGACTGTTGTCTCAAGCCACACGAAGTTGATTGTTCACGAGAACCCGAGAGCAATACCCAAGGCAAGCCAGTGGGCTGTGGTCCTCGAGCGAATAAACGAGAGGGGCGAGGAGCCGGTCAAGGCGATGTTGGCTCTCGATAGGCAATCAACAGTACCGCTACTGTTCACCACCAGATTAACTACCCAAATGCACCTCTGGTCGATGCCAAGCATCGATGAGCTCGGTTATGATTTAGCCGTAATACCAATATTCCACGGAGGAAGGGTACTCTCGGAGAGCCTGAGGGCAAGGGTGTACCTCGGTAAGGACAGGGAGGACAATGAGTTGTGGGTTGACTTAGACAGCTTGCCCTCAGGCTTCGGCTTAGTGGTTGGTCCAACTGGTATGGGTAAGACTTGGAGCGTGAGCACGCTGCTTTATAGGCTGATGAGGAGTGGTATCAAGGTTTTGATACTGGATCCACACGGTGAGTACCTGCGTATACCAGGCATTGAGCCGGTTGACGTGACTAGGAAGTTCATAAACATCTTTGAGTTGGATGGTGTTACTGATGCGGAGCGAATAAACAGGCTACTGCTCAACTTCGAGGTGTTGGGCATAAGGCCGGAAGCCATTTTGCCCGACCTAAAGGCAATATACGCAAACGGCTTGTACAAGGACTTCTTCAAGTCCATGGAGTTCATTAGGGCTAGGAGCGATGATGAGATCGTTGGTTTGGCTTTGGATAGGTTGGTGTCGTATTTGGGCAACGCAGAGATTGTGCCGGCGAGCGAGCTCCTCAACAACAAGGCATTGCTCTTCAGCACGGTTAGGTCTAGCCCAGACCTAATGAGCTTCCTAATGGGTGTTGTAACGGACCACGTTCATACTCACATGATGAGCCAATCAATAAGTGAGCATTTGCAGCAGTTGATGGTTATTGATGAAGCCTATTTTGTGCTGGGTAACCCACTCATGGAATACATCGTGCGTGGAGCCAGAAAATTCGGGCTGGGCACGATCATGGTTAGCCAAACAATAACCGGCATAGACGTTAATGTCCTCCAGAACATACCACTAATGATCGTCCTCGGCGGTAGCGACGCATACGTAAACGAGGTGGCTAAGGTACTGAACCTAACCAACGAGGACGTTAGGTGGCTAACCACTGCCTTACCACCACACATGGCCGGCCTAACAACCAAGGCATTAATAATCACCGGGCCAATAAGGAGGCAGGCAGTAATAGAGCTGGAGCCGGCAGTGAAGGGGCTTTCTTAACCCGATTACTGCTTATTGTGTGGTGATGATAAGGTATTACGCTGATTCATGAGGGATTAGGCACGGCGTTGAGCCCTCTTTTAAAGTCAATTAATAATTATTATTGGGAAGTGATGAGACCCTGAGGTATAGCGCCTTGGGTTTGCCAAGGCGAATTCCTCGGGGTTGATCCACCGGCCGTGGGGCGGGTAGGCGTGATAATGAGGATATCGAGGAGTTGGTTAGGCGATTAATTGATGAGAGGTCTACCGAGATCTATAGCAGGCTTAAGGAGGATATGGATAGGAGGTTTGCGGCTCTTGAGGAGCGTTTGGCTCAGAGGAATATTGATGAGAGGTCCATTAGGACATTAGTTAGGGCTTTTGCTGGTCAGGAGTTTGCTAGGCTGCACAGTATTGTTATGGAGGAAATCACTAGGGTGAGGGGCGAGGTTGAGGCGTTGGCTAGGCAGGGTGTTGATGTTGAGGTTATCAAGAGGTTGGTTGAGGATGCCTATGGCAAGGTGCTTGACGATGTTAAGAGGATTCTCGACCAGCGTATTGCGCATATTATTAGTGTAATTGATGAGCGGAGTAATGAGATCAGGGATGTCCTTGATTTAGTCAATGAGGTGCTTAAACTCGAGGTTGAGTTTGAGGAGGAGTTGGCGAAGTTGAGGGGTGAGTTGAGGAATATGTTGAGTGAGGAGGCGTTGGAGGAGCATCTGTACAGGGCGCTCATTAAGCACGGGGTAATAAGGAGGAGGAAGCGTGGGTGGGTTCCACTAATAGCTGGGTTGAGTGTCTTGGCGGCTATAATCGCCGGCTTCATCATTAACCCAATAGTGACGTTTGTCATCATAGCGATAGTGATTGTAATCCTGCTGAGGTGGTGATTGTGGAGCTTAGGCTTAGGGATGACCAGGAGGATGTTGTTGAGAGGGTAATCAATGCCTTGAAAACGGGTGGCTTCGCGGCGTTGCAGGCACCGACGGGTTGGGGTAAGACCGTTGTTGGACTCTTTGTGGTTAGGGAGCTTAATGCTAAGCCGTCATTGTGGCTTGAGCCTAGGTTGGCAACCGAGTTGCACGTGTTCCAGCACGCAATTGATATGGGCTTGAGGGCTTTAGCCACCGCCGGTAGGGAGAAGCTGTGCCTCAACAACTACACAACCATCGACTTCATGCGCGGCGTATGCCACTCCTGCAAGTACAATCGTTTAGTAACTCTCGATGAGCTTGGTGACTTCGGTGCCCTTGCTTACATGGACTTCGGGAGGTTGAGGGAGGTTGGTGAGTCAATGCAACTGTGTCCCTATAAGCTGCAAAGTTTCCTAGAACGCTTCTATGGTTACGACTTAGTCATAAGTCACTTCGGGCGTGCTAATAAGTTGGTTAGGGCGGTAAAGCCTAGGTTCATTGTTGTTGATGAGGCTCACAATACAGTGCTGCCAACAATACATAGGGTCGAAGCCAGGGAACTTAGGCTACTTTTAGGAAAATTGGGCTTCGAGGAAGGTGAGGCATTGAGACTTATCCGAAACCCGGAGTCCCTGAGGATAGTCCTTAGGGAGTTGGTTGATGCGTTAATTCTTGAGGCTGTGGATGACAATGATATGAGGCTGATTGTTGAGGAGTTGTTGGCGATGCTTAATGCACAGATTTGGTTCTATGACGAGACCGAGGAGAGCTTGGTTGGGTTGGAGATACCTAGCATGGGCGCTAATGTCCCTACACTGTTTATGTCAGCCACATTGCCACCCAGCCTATTGCAAAACGCAATTGTGGTTAGGAGGGGTTGGTCAATACCTGTAAAGATTGATGATAAGTACGCATTGACGCTTGATAGTATCGAGAGGAGGAAAAGCGAGATTGCCGAGCACATTAAGGAGTACTTGCAGCCTGGCACTGCTATATACACAACGCTGTCTAGGGAGTCCTTGCTGGGCGATGACGTCGTTTGGGAGGACGAATTAGGGGACAAAACACCATGTGACTATAGGGATGAGGTGGTTGTGTTGAAGAGTTTCGGTAGGTTCAACGAGGGCGTAAACCTCGACTGCTTCCAACGCCTAGTCATCTTGGGACTACCATTGCTGCCTCCCAATGTGATGCAGAGGCTGAGGAGTAGGGGCATTGATGAGGGGGACTTCGTAGTCATGAAGACCGTGCAGTTGATTGGCCGCGTAATTAGGACTGCCGAAAAGCCGAGCCAAATGCCGGAAATTGTTTTGATGGATAGGAGGTTCAACACAATAAGGGACGAATTGGCTAATTACGAGATAGAAATCATTGAATCAAAGCCACAAACCCCGGGCTGACCCGCCCCAGCCCGGCTTGGGTGGGGCTGGGCTGAGGGTGGGAATGAAGCCCGGGTGATGAGAACCTGGCTCACTGATCCTGATGAACGGATATTGAGCTGACCTTCCCGGGCCGACCCACCCCGGCCCAGCACTAAACGAGTCGGGCCAGGGGCATATAAGGCTTTCGTTTCCAAAGCCCAGCCGTCTAGGGGCTTTTTAAAGCCAATAGAGAAAATAAGTGGAGAGGTGATGAGTCCCCAAGCAAACCACCCCGGTATAGCCGGGGCGGAGGCTTGGGGATGATTCAACGCCAAAACCCCGTGGAGTGGGTTGTGGACTGGCCGTTCGCTTGGCTGCTGACGTATAGCGGCTCGGACTGTGATCTATGGCGGTTAGTGTATCGGAAGTGTATGGGGTCAGAGCTGTGCCGCAGATTAATCGAGTTATTGCTCGACGACTTGGCAAAGCACAAGTGCTACGTAGAAGACCTCGATGCCGAAATGGCCGAAGACCAGCATAGCCACCACAACAACCCAAGCCAACCTCAACAACTACCCAAAAACCACGCAAACGCTCAAAAACAAAGCCCCTCAAAACCAAAACGCCTAAGCCGCTTAGGGCCCTCGAAATCAAAGCCCCTCCCTGGGTCCTCCCTCCCTTCCTCAACCCTCCCCACCTAGGTGGGCCGCCCCAGACAGAGGGGCTCACTGGGTTTAGGGGGAGCTCGCCGAGAAATTGCATGTGGAGAGGGGGGAGTAAGAAAGGGTGAGAAATAACCCAGTGGGTCCCGTCGAAGGGAGGTCCCACCGGGCTGGCCCGTTGGGGCGTTGGAAGACCAAGCCCAACCGAGCGGGCCGCCGACACCCAAACCGATGTGGAGTTGGAAGACAGGAAGGGTAGGGAGTCGGCGGGGGAAGGGCTGGGAACCCAGGGGCGGGGCAAAGCCCAGCCACCCAAACAACAAATCGAGGCAATAATCCAAACAAATACTTAAGGCCACAACCGAGGAAGAAAACAAAAGCCAGCAAACCCTAGGCTTGAGTAAACAATAGCCAATCGGAAATAGAAATACCACGGAGAACAAATGGCTAATCAACAACTCAATGAATTAAATAATTATTGAGTCTACGGCTCAATAAGCTGGACAAGAGTAACTCATCCCTAGGTGTGTTAGGACAAGTGGCTAGGGAGTGATGGGGACGAAAGCGTTATAAGGGTGATAAAGTATAGAAAGCTTGCCCCGCAACCCGGCGGGGCCATGTGGGTCACCCCAGTGGGTCTCGGTGGGTGTACCCCACCGGGGCCCGCCAACCATCCTAACCCAATCCTCACTATCAATTCCTTACTTCTCATTCCTGGGAGGGGTGGTGGTATCGGGCTCCGGTGGGGAGTAGGGGGTGCACCCGGGTGTCCTCCCTCGGGAGGGCTACCGGGGCCACACTCCCGAAACTTGCCGGGGCCCACTGGGGTGACCCACATGAGGAGTGAGGTCAAATCTAAAATCAAGAATATGGGGCTCCAGGGCTCCCTGCTCCAGGCCCCGGCAGGGGGAACTGGGGCCGACTTAAAAACAACACCATCCTGGGGCGGGCGTTTAAGCCCGCTGGGGCTTAACGGTGATGCTGCTGAGCTGCCTAGTGGTTTGGTGGTTAGGAGGTATAGGAGGTTTGTTGCGTATAGGGTGGCTGGTTTTGATGGTGTGATAGAGCTCGTTGCTGGGTTGTTGTTTAGGGTTTCGAGGGGTAGCAGGGGCTCTGTTGTTTATGTGAATGGTAGGAAGATCGCTGCCCTGCTTGGGTTGGGTGGCACAATACACCCAATCGACCTCTCAGTTATCTACGCCACAATGGCGAGACTTGGCTTCGAGACTGTTGAGGTGAGTAGGGGCAAAGCTGTTATAGTGAGGACAGACCACCCGCTGATCGAGAAAATTAAGGCTGCCAAAAACGTTGATGAGGTAGTCGAAATCATAAAGAGGTACTTGGGTGAGTAGCATGGCCCCGCAGACCCACGGCCGGTGGGGCGGGTAGGGTTTTCTCGGTTGCTTGGCATTTCATGGGGATGCCTTGGAAGCCGTGTGATAGGGACGCACTTAGGGGCTTGATTGGTGTGATGCTTTTCGATAGGGGTAGGGTGTTTTGGGGTAGGTGCTATGAGTCGGGTGACTTGGTTAGGTATGGTAATTGGTTTATTGCTGCGAAGAGGCACGTATCACTTGTTGGTTACGAGGTTTGGTTGATTCTCGAGGATTACGTTGTGAGTGATGTTAGGTTTGTTAAGTCGTCAACGCAGGAGGTAGTCATTGTAGACCCATTCGATGCCGACTTTGTGAAGAAGATAATCGATGTTGCAGAGGTCATAAACAGCTACCGAGGAATGTTTGCATACCAGGTCGATGCCTTGTTCGATAGGTACGTGCTGAATGTCAATGTACCTCATGACAAGTTACCAAGCACCATAGAGTTCAGTAGGGATGGTAGGTGGGTCGAGGTAGGCGTGAAACTGCCTAAGCCAATCTGCGATAAAATCCGCGAGGTCTTCGGTAATGTCGAGATTAGGCTTGGGTACGGTGGTTCCTGTGCCTGAGAGGAATTTGCATGAAACAAACGAGGTTGCTTGGAGGCTTAATCGTTACATGTGGCTCCCTAGTTGTGGGGAGAGGCGTAGGCAAATTGGTGAGGTGCATGACATAATGTACTTCAGGTTGCTTGGTGCCCCTGTTGTTTGTTACCAGGTTGATGGGGTTGAGGTTTACGAACCACCCCACAAGGCAGTCCTTGGTATATGGTATATAGCTACGAAGAGGCTCATTAAGGTGGCGAGCTATAACGTGAGGTTTGAAGTTAATGTCGTGCAGAGGGAGCCCGTTCCCCTACTGAGGATTGAGGATGTCGTGCTCGAGAGTCCATCGATAAGCTACATCGGCATAACGGCACCGTTCAACGTTGACGCCATCAAGAGGGTGATTAGGTTCGCTGAGGAGGTGAATAGGATGCCTAACTACACTGCAGACCTAGTCACGGTGAACGACGGTTATTCCTTGCACGTAAGGAGGACGGAGAAAAGTGGGAAGAGGATGATTGAGACGTCGCTGGTGTTGAACTTTGATAAGGAGGGCAGGCTGAGGAGGGATGATGTAACGAACAAGTACGTCCTCAAAGCCATGGACCTACCAATAACATTGTTCACGGGTGACGAAGCATGAACAGGCTAGAGGAGTGTACAAGACTCATAGAGGAAGCAAGAAGATGCCTAGGCAATGGAGACAAGGAGCGTGTGTTGGAGAAAATTGAGGAGTTGATCAAAAACCAATGCCACGATGGCCGCATGTTCGGCAGGGAGGTTGCGGACAAGGTAAAGGATGTAGTCCACGAGCTGTGGTTGGTGAGCGATGATGAGCATAGGTGTGGGTTGCTAAAAATGCTTAAGGATCTCGGTGTATCGAAGGGCTGGGTTAAGATGGCAGCACATACGACAAGGCAGTATCTGGATAAATGCCTTGCTAAGTGCAGCATTGATTGGAAAAGCAAGGCAACGAGGAGCAGTATCGTTAAAGTCATCGAGGACCTACTGAGGGAGAGGTTTGGTTGGAGCGAGGTTAGAATGTGTGAGGAGTTGTGGCGGTTCGTCGGTATCGATGTTGATGAGTTTAGGAAATACGGTATAGAACCGTGTAGTTGGCTCAATGGCTTGGAGACGCTGGGCGACTTGAGGAGACCTTATTGGTTTGGAATGGCTAGAAGCGATATGACGGTTAAAACAATCGGTATGAGCAGGTTAGAGCTAAGTACTACAAATAGTATCAGTGCCGTATTCTTCCCGGTGTTGTTAGATGCAGTCGAGACGCCAGGCTTGTTCATTAAGTGGAAAAAGATACTGCCGGGCGTGAAATACGTATCTAAAGCAATCGAATTAATATACTACATAGACCTAAGTCTCAACGCATGGTCTTGGCCGACTAAGTCCAGTGCCAATGAGCTCAAGAGGATACTTGACGGCTTCAGTGATGAAGAACTTGCGGAGTTCGTGGCTGGGATAATAGATGGGGATGGAACAGTGCGGTATGAGGGAAGTGTCTATGTAATGATTTCGGCTTGTAAGAACTGCCCGAAGAGGATGGTACTCGATGTGTTGAAGGATATTATCGCCAAGAGGTTCGGTATCATCGGTAATATTTACCATGAAACTGAATCAAATGATAGTGTCTTAATGTTCGGCGGCGGGAACGCCGTTAGGCTGCTTAGGCTGATTAGGCCATTTGTTCATCATCCACTCAGGAGGTTGAGGGCCGAACTAATCCTGGCGCTTTACGACGGTAGAATAAGCCTTGAGGAGTTCGAGAGACTCTACGAACAAACAGAGTACGAACAAGGGAGGGATGACATCAAGAGGAACCGCGGCCTAGAGACCCTCGCCCGAGCGGCCCCACAAACCCACACCCACGGGGTTTTGGCGTTGAATCATCCCCAAGCCTCCGCCCCGGCTAAACCGAGGTGTTTTGCTCAGGGACTACTCGGTCTGATTGGTACGACAATAACGAAGGACAAAGATACAACCAAGGAGATCAAGCAAAGTCATTACATCACCTCCTACCTGGGTATAGTATGAACACGGCTATTATGAATAGTATTGATGACACAACAAGCCACAGCGTTTGGAACCAGTAGAAGAACGGTACGCCACCAAGCTCAGGTTGCGCAGTGTCATATAGCAGTAGTAATAGGTAGAATATCCACGGTATTGCAAATAACACGCCAGCCACAGCCTTTCTCCATGTAGCCACCTTCTCCGTAGTCTTGGTCGTCATGATAATAATTACTGTAGTCTGTTTTTTAAATAATACCTCTAAAGGTAAATAAATTAGTCTGTGAACAAATGAGTTATA
>WYEB01000235.1_pt1 | contig 21423 bp, 15 predicted proteins | sample 6343061 | NCBI WGS metagenome assembly WYEB01 (sample SAMN13812332, study PRJNA600296) | hot springs metagenome | biome: ENVO:00000051; feature: ENVO:00002007; isolation source: sediment sample from Evening Primrose shelf | place: USA: Yellowstone National Park, Evening Primrose Hot Spring ... | reverse complement strand
CCTGGGACGTCTTGGTCAGCTCGTAGTTGAGGCTCGGCGGTATCTTCTTGAGGATCGTTATCTCACGGTTCAGGACCCTCACGACCCCCCTCTCGTACTCGTTCAGGCCCTCCTGTTTTGAGGCCCTCTCGACTAGGGAGACGAACTGGTCACCTGTAATCAGCTCCTGGTAGAGGGTCCTGAGCTCAGCCATGGCCGTGGCCCTCTCCACTACGCCCTGGGAGGGCATGTAGGTCTCCTCGTCCCAGCCCATGAGGCCCATGGCGTGCCCAAGGGACCAGACTCTCCTGTACCTCTCAAGGAGCTCCTTAATCACGGGGTTCTCGAACTTGGCCACGAAGGCCACCTGCCTGGAGGAGGGCCCTGTGAAATAAAACCGCTCGCCCAGCGGGGGACCAGGTTAACCGTTTTACGTGGCCAGGAGGGGGTCTGGCGGGGGAAGCCGTGTTTGAGGCCGAGTTCCCTCAGCTCAGGTCCATGACGTACCTTGACTGGGCAGCCGTTGGGGTGCCGCCCCTCAGGTCAATAGGGGCCGTAAGGGCCTACCTTGACATGCTCGAGAGGGACCCCGCCTCCGCCGCCTCGGGGGCCGCACAGGCGGCGGCCAAGCAGGAGGCGAGGGCAGCCCTGGCGCCAATACTGGGCTGTAGCCCGGACAGGATAGTGTTCACGGGGACCAGCACGACCTCAGCTGTTCAGGTGGCGGTTGACGCTGTCTCCCCCTCCAAGGGGGACAACGTGGTCATAGCTGACATGGACTTCCCGCTCTTCTACGTTGAGGCCAAGAGGCTGAGCTCGAGGGGGGTCGAGGTCAGGGTCGCCCAGAACGCTGACGGGGACTACGAGATTGACCAGTTCTACGAGCTGATAGACAGGAGGACCAGGGCGGTCATGGTGAGCTCTGTGATCTGGGTCAACGGGCTGAGGCTCGACGTGGCTGAGCTGGCCAAGGTGGCCCACGAGGCAGGGGCCTACATAATAGTTGACGCTATACAGCAGGCCGGGGCCCTGAGGGTTGAGGCCGACAGGCTGGGCCTGGACTTCGTTGCTGTGGGCTCCCAGAAGTGGCTCATGGCGCCCTACGGCGTTGGGGCCCTGTGCGTAGGCAGGAGGGCAGTGGAGGAGCTCAGCCCTCCCAGGCCCGGCTACCTGAGCCTAGCAGTTAAGGACTGGGACGCCTTCTGGGCGGATCCATCAAAGACCCCTGCAGGGTGGACGCAGGTCGAGGAGGGGGCGATAAAGTTCGAGTACGGCGGCACCTTCCCTCCCCTCCCGCTGAGGGGGCTGGCGGCCAGCGCCTCGCTGATAAACGAGCTGGGGGTCGAGAGGGCCGAGGAGGTCGTTCTGAGGCTGAGGAAGGCGCTGGTCGAGGAGCTGGAGGACCTACGCCTTGAGGTACTGTCGCCGCCTGAGGCCAGGAAGGCGAGCGGCATAGTCCTCTTCAGGGTCCCCGGGGGCCTGAGGGAGAACTTCATGGCGGCGGTGAGGCTGAGGTCAAGGGGGGTCATGGTCTCGGCTAGGGGGGCCGCTGGCGTCTGGGGGATAAGGGCCTCCGTGCACTTCCCCAACGGGGAGGAGGACGTTGAGGCGCTAGGTGAGGCGCTGAGGGGGCTGAGGGACTGAACCTGGCCGTGAAGGGCCCTGCACAGGCCTGACCCTAAAGGAGCTAATCATGGCTTAGCGTCACGTGATAGTTAACACGCGCAGGCTGGCAGGCTAAGAGGACGTTAATCTAGGCTTTTCAGCCTATTTTAGCTCTTGTTAAAACGAGCGTAGGCATAAGGCATGTTCTACATTTAGGACGTTTCAAATCATAGTAGCTGGCTTGTCAATAGATCGTCTTAATGACTTTCGTCAGCTGCTCTTAGCTAAGTAGGCGAGAAGATATTTATATGTGAAGCGCCGGGATCACCATCATGAATAGGCGTGACTGTAGTTATAGGGTTTAATTGGCCCATTTGGCATGACCATGCCGCAGCGGCAATTGTAGACGGAAAGTTAGTCTTTGCTTCGGAGGAAGAGCGATATACAAGGCATAAACATTCTATACGTGAGCCACCTATTAACGCGCTTAGGCAGACCTTTCTCTATTTGAAGAATGGACTAGGAATAAAACCTAAAGACGTAGACGCCTTTGCTGTAAATTTTGACCCTAAGCTTTTCTCTCAGAAGGCAAGGTTCCATGTTGCTCTACTTAGTCTTTATATATTAAGGGGCGTATATGATATACCACTTCTAAACGAATCTGACTATTATAGTTATTATGTTACTCTTCTAACGCACATCCTTTCAGGAGATTACCTGGCCTTCGCCCGCTCACTCGTAAGGCACGTAATCCTCAGCCTGGGCGAGGAGGCGCCAAGCAACATAAGGGTTATCCCGGTTCGCCACCATTTAGCCCATGCAGCCTCCGCCTACTACTTCTCAGGGTTCAGCTCAGCAGCCGTGCTCACAGTTGACGGGACTGGGGAGTATGAGTCTACCGTTATCTGGAAGGTAAAGGACGGGAGCTTCGAGCCGATACTGTCTATGCATACTTCATATGGATCCCTGGGCCTGCTTTACGAGTGGACAACGCATGGTCTTGGATTAGGAAGGCTTGAGGGGCCCGGAAAGGGCATGGGCCTCGCCCCCTACGGGGAGAGGTCGAAGTACTATGAAAAGCTCAGGGAGTTCGTTAAGATAGACCCTGAAGGGGACGAGCCTTACGCTATCCTAGTTAACGGCAAGAAAGTTAAGAGTAAGGATTGGGAAAAGTCGGACTCCATTTACAACTATGTCGCAGAGAACGTCATTGGGGGCAAATCACTTAACTGGAACCCCAGGGGTGAGCTCAGCAAGGACGCCGCTAACATTGCATGGGCGGTGCAGAGTGTGACAGAGGAGGCCATGCTTGCAACGGCCAAGTGGGCCAGGGACCACACAGGTGAGGATAAGGTTGCCCTGGCGGGTGGGGTGGCCCTGAACGCTAAGGCCAACATGGAGGTCCACTACGCCAGGGTATTTAACGATATGTTCATATTCCCGGCCGCCAACGACGCAGGCGGCCCGATAGGCGCGGCGGCCTACGTTTATGAGCACGTCCTGGGGGGCAAGATGAGGCACGGCAGGCTCACTAACGTATACCTGGGCCCCGAGTACCCTGACGAGGAGGTGAAGAAAGTCATCCAGAGGAGCAAGTTCAGGGCTGAGTACGTGGGTGACGACGTTGGCGTGGTCGCGGACCTAGTTGCCAAGGGCGAGGTAGTGGCGTGGTACCAGGGGAGGGCTGAGCTGGGGCCTAGGGCCCTGGGCAACAGGTCAATAGTTGCTGACCCAACAAGGCCTGAGTACTGGAAGGTGGTAAACGACATCAAGGGGAGAGAGTGGTGGAGGCCACTGGCCCCATCCCTCCTTGACGAGGACAAGGAGGTCTACTTCAGGGACCCCGTGAGCCACGAGTTCATGATACTGATGTTCCGATATAAGGATGAGGAGGCCTGTAAGCGGGTCCCGGTCACCTGTCACGTAGACATGACGGCGAGGCCGCAGACCGTGACCAGAGACCAGAACAGGACGTGGTACGACCTGATCAAGGCCTTCAAGGAGATTAAGGGCGAAGGTTTAATCATGAACACGTCGTTCAACTTAGCGGGTGAGCCCCTGGTCGAGACCCCTCAGGATGCCATTAGGAGCTTCGCCCTGGGCGGCTTTGACGCCATGTACGTGCAGGGGTGGCTGATAAGGAAGAGGTGAAGGGCGAGGAGCGTTTCTAATTCTTCAGGACAAGAGATCAGGAGGTTAAACCCTTACTTAATAATTTGATAAAAGTACTAGGCCTTCTGCTCTGGTTATTTTAAGTACGTCGTAGAATCTGTTCATGTTGCAACACAAAAACAAATATTGAAGAAGCCGTGAAGTCTGTTCAGGTCAGATTCCTTGTTGACCCTGAACTCAGGAAACAAGTCGGTGGTCTGTAAGTCACAATAGAAGCAATAAGAGGCCTTGGCTTTACTAAAGCTGACTGAATTACGCCATTGTTTATTGCGACCTTTTTAAAAGCCCACAACAAAATACTGTCCCTAAATATTGTACTAAGTAGCTTTAGGCGCTGAGTTCTTTCCAAGACTTTTGCAGTGATATATGTTTATGCCAAGCTTCGGGTCATGTTTCATGTGAAGCTTGCACTCAAACCCCAGGCCCTTCAGGGAGGCAAGGAGCTCCTCATCACTAATACCGCTATTTAAAGGATGCGTCTCAAATACTATGTTCTCGAAGGCCCTTAACTTCTCCCTCTCTGGCCCAAGTATCACTTGCGCCTCGCAGCCCTCGCAGTCCATTTTGAGCAAGTAGGGATCGTCAATCATGTCAAGTAGGTCGCTTAGGGTGACGCCTGGCACCTTACAGGGGCCGCTGTCCTTAAGCGTAGAGAAAACACCAGACGAGGACAAATCATAGTCACACGGTACACTTACAGGCCCACTGCTGAGGGCCACGTTTAGCACCCTTACTTTATCAGTGGCGCCGCTCAGCCTCACGTTCTCCTCTGCGCACTTGGCTACGTTGGGCAGGGGCTCAACGGCTATCACCTTCCTTGCCCCGTTGAGAACGAAGTAGAGGGCCGTGTCGCCCGTGTTAGCCCCCACATCAATTACGTCCCTGCCCTTGAGGCCAGAGAGCACCTGAGGGACTTCGTATTCGCCCTCTGCAAAGATCTCGATAAGGGAGCCAATGTTTACACAACTAGGGTTGAAGGCCACAGGGACGCCGTTGACCTCTAAGCTTACCTTCTCGGGGCCTACTTTGACCGAGGCCCTGTAACCTAGGCTTTGCTGTTTACACGCGTAGGAGGTTAACGAGAGGCTTGTCATTAGTAAAGGAGGAGCTTCCTGCTGCAACTTAAGGAGGTGGCCAGCAGCTCTGGCCAGATCCTCAGGCAGCTCTGGTCGACATCTTGTAGTGACGTAATATGTAAGTATTGCCAAGGCCCCAAAATCCTTCCTTTGTAATCTTAAGTCGCCTATATACTTCAGCCTGACCTCTACCTCTTCCCTCTTAAATAAGTAGCCTAGGAGGGCTGTCAGCCAGCCCCTCTCTACGAGCTTTCTAACGGACAGCGCCATTAAGATCTTCTCCTTGGCCTTGGCAGGGCTCAGCAACTTCAGCTCTAATGTAATATGGTTAGCCAGCTTTATATAAGTGCTCGCCGCTCTGCACGCCCTTACTTGCTGTCATTTTTGATTACTTGAGGCGAACGTATTTAGCGCTCTTCAGCCGCCTCAAGAGGCCTACAGCTCTGAGCCTCGAAATGGTTGAAGTGAAGATAGTCGTTTATAGCCTCTACGGCGTTCAAGCTCCTCACCCCAACTATCGACTCTCCCCAGTTCATATGCCTACACTTGTAAGGCCTTAGTCCTATGGCCTTGAGCCTCCTGTCTATCCAGCTAACGCCTATGTGGTACGCCAACTTACATGGTATTGCGAAAACAACGTACTGCTCGTCAGCCTTTATCTCCTTGACTGGGTCCTTGAGCTTCTTTAGCGAGTTATATAAGTTGAGCTCATAATTATTAAGGAATTTATCATATCTATATACGCCTTGAAGTGATGCAATGATATAAGCAGGCAAGAGCAGCGCTAGGCGACTTTTATCAAAGAGTTTTATGAGATCGATAGGCTTAAGGCCAAGGCCTCTTATGAGGTCAAGCGATGTTCTTAAGGTCCTTTTCGCAAAGCCTGTGATTCCCTGAAAGTACCTGCTGGCCTCCCTGCCTAAGCCAGTCCTCACAAATTTGATTGGCCTACCAAATACTACAGGAAGGTAGTAGTCAAAGCCAACCCTAGCCCACAGCTCGTTGTCCTCAGCGTAGTTCAGGTCCCTCCAGCCTCCCCTTGAGAGGAGGTACTCCCTGCTGTAAAGGTGTCCAAGAGGCCTCGGGCTTCCCGTTGCCATGCCCCAGTCTATGGACTTGTGGAAGTAAGCGTTATACTCGTCGTCTAGGTCGAAGTACGCCGTGTAGCTTCCCTCAGGGCACCTCATTAACGCCAGCTGCCTCCCCAGGCCCCTGCTCGAGCCCGGGGCTCTGTAGACCCTCAGGTTGTAGTCCTTCGATATCTCCAGGAGCCTCTCGTAGGTCCCATCCCTCGAGCCCCCGTCAGTTATAACGATGTCAGCATCTGGCCTGAAGACGCTCCTTATTGACCTCTCGACAGTGTCAGCGGAGTTGAGCACCGTGCCGTAGAGGCAGAGCCTGCTCAAGGTACATCTCAAGCCTTTTCGCAGGCTTGACGGCTTTAAAGGCGCAACGCACAGACTTTGTCATATCTTTTTAAAGGGCCTTGACGCCTTAGCCCTGGAAGAGGCAGTGAGGGTAGCGCTAGTCCACACGGCGTTCTTCATCGCCGGAGGGGGCGAGAGGCTGCTACTTGAGATGTACAGGGCCCTAAAAGACCTCAGCCACGAGGTCGACCTGTACGCCGCCTACCTTGACGAGAGGGCCTGGCAGGTGATAACTAACGATATGGGCGACGTCCCAGAGCCTACCGTGCTTGGGGAGCCGCCGATTAACAGGCTCTTTCGTAGGGCCCAGATGCTCAGGGCGCTCCTGGCCGCTTGGTACTTAGGGAAGCCCGTTGAGAAGCTTAGGTCCCGCTATGACCTAATAGTTCAGACCTTCGTCGGCGTGCCCCTCACGTGGGCTGATGCCACCTACGTTCACTTCCCGCTGGCTGAGCTGCCAGCCTATTATCTCAGGGTGGAGCGCCTTGAGCTAGGCTTACGCGAGAGGGCCTACAACTCGCTGGTAGCCTGGATGGCGAAGGCCCTCGCGGACAGGACCAAGCCGGTCATGACGAACAGCACTTGGACAGCTAAGTACATAAGGGAGGCATATGGAAATCAGAGGATATACGTTGTTCACCCCCCGGTTAACTTCGAGGAGCTGTTGTCAATAGGAGGTGACAGGGGCAGGGTTGTTCTGACTGTGAGCAGGATAGACTGGAGCAAGAGGGTCTGGGAGATCCCAGAGATCGCAAGGCTCTTGCCCGAGGCGGAGTTCTACCTGGTTGGAAGTACAGGTCCTTCTTCGAAACTCGTCCTTAATCTTCTAGAGGAAAGGGCTAAGGGTCTGAAGAACTTCAATATAGAAATAGATGTGCCCAGGAAGAGGATCCTTGAGCTCATGTCACAGGCGTCAATATACCTTCACCCGCCTCTCGCAGAGCACTTTGGAATAGCAATTGCTGAGGCAGCGGCAGCAGGGCTGGTCCCGGTGGTCTACAGGGACGGGGGAGGCTGGACCGACATAGTCTCGAGGATAGACCAGGGCCTTGGGTACACTAATATTAATGAGGCCGCATCAATAATAAAGTCACTGCTTAACGACCATGAGAGGTTTAAGGAGCTATCGGCCAAAGCCAGGGAGGTAGCCAAGGGTTTCAGCTACGAGAACTTTAAGATAAGACTTAACGAGGTCATTAATTCTCTAAGCAGGAATCTCTTAGCTAAATAGCGTGGTAGCCTTCTCGTAGAAGATCGCATGTCTTAGCTCTCCACCACGTCTTCTAAGGATCCGGCATAGGGAGACCTGGAAGGGACCAGGTCCTTGACACCAACCCTCCAGGCTGACTGGCGTCACCTCCATCAGGGTCACGTAGTCGTCAGCCCTAAGGACCCTGAGGGCTCACGGAGGCCACTAGGGCCACGCCACCAATGACCATGTAGAGTAACAGGAGGATCAGGCTGAAGCCGGTAGCAACCTCGACCGCGAGAGTGACTGCAGGCGTTACGATGGTCAGACGCGCTAAGGTCACAACACTGCTACTCAGCTTCTGGCTAGCTCCCTAAGGGTTGTGAGAACAAGCTAGATAGCGGGCCAAGTGTCTGACCTTTGGCTTTCCTTATAGAGCCGAAGGGCTTTACCCAAGGCTTAGGAGTTCGTGATCACACATTCTTCTAAACGTCGTTAAGTTACCTTAGATGCGATGTTCTCTTACAGTTATACGTGCTGGCGTACAGCCTTGATCATATAATATCGGGAGTGGCCCACACTCGAAACCCAGCTCTTTCAGAGATGTGAGGAGTTTCTTGTTGCTGATATCCAGTAATAGGGGGTGCGCCTAAATATTATGTGTTCGAAGGCCCCCAGCCTCTCCCCCTTTGGCCCAAGTATAGCCTCGACCTCGCAGCCCTCGCAGCCCATCTTGAGCAAGTAGGGATCGTTAACCATACCTAGCAGGCCGCTCAGCGTCATGACTGGACCTCACAGGTGCCGCCAGCGAACTGCTGTTAAAGTCCGCCTCAAACCTTACCTAGGCTTCATTATTAAGTTTACATGCACTTTCTTAGTATTGAGACATGTTACCATACGTTATAGCTTTCATCCTAGTTAGAAACCAATAGTGCCGTTCTCTTGTCAGCCGCGTCTCAAGCTTTTCGTAGATTAATAATTTTAAAGGGCCTTGACGCCTTAGCCCTGGAAGAGGCAGTGAGGGCGGTGAGGGTAGCGCTGATTCTTATCCCACTCGCCGGAGTCGGTGGATCTGAGAAGCTGACCCTAGAAATGTACAGGGCCCTGAGGGACCTTGACTACGAAGTCGACCTCTACACGGCCTACTTCAGCGAGAGGGCCTGGGAATTGTTAACTAGCGGCATGAACGGCATACCGAGGCCGATAGTACTCAGGGAGCCGCTTATAGACGGACTCTTCAGCAGAACTAAGCTACTCAGAAATCTCTTAGCGGCCTCATATTGGGCTAGAAGGCTCAGGCCTCACTACGACCTAGTTATTGAGACCTTCAATTGCGTGCCCCTTAAGTGGGCTGACGCCACTTACGTGCACTACCCGCTCGTCACCGGTCTAAAGTTCTGTTTGGAGCAGTGTAGGTTGCGCCTCTATGAGAGGGCCTACGACTCGCTGGTAGCCTGGATGGCGAAGGCCCTCGCTGATAGAACTAAGCCCGTTATGACGAACAGCACCTGGACAGCTAAGTACATAAGGGGATCATATAGAAGCCAGAGGATATACGTTGTTCACCCCCCGGTTAACTTCGAGGAGCTGTCATCGTTAAACGGCGACAGGGGAAAGATCGTGCTAACTGTGAGCAGGATAGACTGGGGCAAGAGGGTCTGGGAGATCCCAGACATCGCAAGGCTCTTGCCCGAGGCGGAGTTCTACCTCGTAGGCGCAACGCGCCCGGCCTCAGAGCCTGTAGTCAGGGAGCTTAAGAGGAGATCTGAGGGCCTCAGCAACTTCCACCTTGAGACCGACGTCCCGAGGAAGAGGATAATTGAGCTCATGTCGCAGGCCTCAATATACCTTCACCCTCCCTTCGCTGAGCACTTTGGAATAGCAATTGCTGAGGCCGCTGCGGCTGGCCTCGTGCCAGTGGTCTACAGGGACGGGGGTGGGTGGACTGACATAGTTTCAAGGATAGATGAGGGGCTTGGGTACACCAGCGTTGAGGAGGCGGCCTCGATAATAAAGTCGTTACTTAACGATCCTGAGAGGCTAAAGGCGCTCTCGGTGAAGGCCAGGGAGGTGGCAAAGGGCTTCAGCTACGAGAAGTTCAAGATAAGGCTTAGCGAGGTAATTAAGGAGCTGGCAGGACCTAAAGCTGAGAGGTAGAAGTCTTACAGTCCTAGTAGTAAGCTAAGAGGTAACAGCACCCTAAAACAAAGTAAGCTTTCGCCTTGATCTGATCTTCAAGTCTTTTTAATCCTTGCTATAGCCTATCGCCTGGGAGTAGCCGTACGTCATACAGGGCCAGGGTCTTCGCCGGCGCCACGAAGCTGTTCAGCGGCTACGCGGTAACCCTGGCCCTGCAGGCCGCCTTCTACCTGATCATAGTGAGGGTCCTGAGCCTCAAGGGACTTGGGGCCTACGCAGCCGCTGGCACCCTCTTCACGCTGCTCCTGCCGCTCGTTGTATGGCCCATATACGGCATAGGCAGGTACGTCATAGGCTACTATCAGACAGGCAGGCTTGAGGAGGCGAGGGGGCTATACATTAGGGGCCTTGCGATAGTTCTCGTTTCTAGCGTCGCTGTAGCCACGGCCATCTGGGCCCTCGCATCGCCCCTCTCAGAGCTATATTATGGCACGACCCGCTATGCCTGGCTACTAAGGCTCACGGCCCTTGACTTAGTAGCAAATACTTACTACAGCTATGTTTACTACGTAGCCTATCAGGCCTCCACAAGGTTCGGCAGGTGGGGCCTTACACAGGTCGTCTGGGCATTCGTTAGATACGGCGTAGGCCTTGCCCTCCTCTTTGCCGGCTTCGGCCCCGCAGGCCTGATAGCCGGCTGGGTAACTGGCGACGCCGCCTCAGCAGTCCTAGGAACCTACTGGTCTTTGGACTTTGTGGTTGGAAGCAGGAATAAGGCCCCCCTGATTCCGGCCCTCTCCATCGCTGTCCCCATAGCCATAGGTTACCTCATGGCAACCGTACTTCAGAACGTCGACAAGCTCTTCGTCCTGAGGTACATAGGCCTAGCTGAGATGGGCTCCTACTCTATTATAATGATAGGCTCAGTTACGCTCCAAACTGTCGTTTACAACTCCCTTTCAGGTGCCATCTACCCTGCCTTCGTCAAGTTTGAGGAGGGCGGCGCTCTGAGTGGGGAGACAGTCACGGCAGCTATAAGGTACGTCACAGTGCTCACGGTGTCCCCCTTCTTCCTCCTGGCGGCCCTCGGCAGGCCCCTGATACAGCTCCTCCTAGGCCCAGCCTTCGTCCACGACTGGGAGGCCTTCGCCGTCCTCATGGTGGGTCACGCCGCCATGAACTATGACCTGCCCATAACCCAGGCTCTCCAGGCCAGGAAGGCCACGAAGACCCTTGGCACTCAGGCCATAGTGTCTGCGGCCGTCATAGCTGCGCTGAGCCCGCCGTTGGTCGCGCGCTGGCTTGCTACAGGCGCTGCTGTTGCGTACGTCCTGGCGAGGCTCACAGGCTTCCTTGGCGTGGCCGCCCCAAAGGCCAGGTCGCTGGGCCTCCTGAAGATTGACCTTAGGGAGTACGCTAAGACCGTCTCGGCAGCCATTATAACGTTCGCGGTCACGCTTGTAGCTGAGATTGTCACAGGCTTTGGCTTAGCCCTCCTGCCCCTCTACATAGCCCTTGGCGGCATAACCATGGTGGCCTCGCTAAGGGTTCTAAGGGTCCTAAGGGCAGACGACTACATAGCCCTCATGGAGGCGACGCCGGTCAGCCTGAGAGGGCTCGTGGCGAGGACCTGGTCCCTCCTCGGCCTTCCAGTGCCAGATCCCCAGAGGGCGCAGTAAAAGCTTATAGACGAGCCTATGATTAACTGTAACATCGCGCAAGCTAATTACGCTATTTAGCTGAAAGGTTCATGCTCAGGGAGCTAATTACATCGTTAAGCCTCTCCTTGAACCTCTCGTAGCTGAAGCCCTTTGCCACCTCCCTCGCCCTCGCCGAGAGGGCCCTGAGCCTCCCAGGGTCGTTAAGCAGAGACCTAATGATATGAGCGGCCTCCTCAACGCTGGTGTACCCAAGCCCCTCATCTATCCTTGAAACTATGTCAGTCCACCCACCCCCGTCCCTGTAGACCACTGGCACGAGGCCAGCCGCAGCGGCCTCAGCAATTGCTATTCCAAAGTGCTCAGCGAAGGGAGGGTGAAGGTATATTGAGGCCTGCGACATGAGCTCAATTATCCTCTTCCTCGGGACGTCGGTCTCAAGGTGGAAGTTGCTGAGGCCCTCAGATCTCCTCTTAAGCTCCCTGACTACAGGCTCTGAGGCCGGGCCGGTAGCTCCCACAAGGTAGAACTCCGCCTCGGGCAAGAGCCTTGCGATGTCTGGGATCTCAGCAACCCTCTTGCTCCAGTCTATCCTGCTCACGGTCAGAACTATCCTGCCCCTGTCACTCCCTATTGAAGAGAGCTCCTCGAAGTTAACCGGGGGGTGAACAACGTATATCCTCTGGCTTCTATATGATCCCCTTATGTACCTAGCGGTCCAGGTGCTGTTGGTCATAACGGGCTTAGTGTCATCTGAGAGCGCCCTGGCCATCCAGGCTACCAGAGAGTTGTAGGCCCTCTCATAGAGGCGCAACCTGTACTGGTGCTCTAAATAGAACTTCAGAATGTCGACAAGCGGGAAGTGCACGTAAGTGGCGTCAGCCCACCTGAGGGGCACGCCGCTCTGAGTCTCAATGATTAAGTCATAGCGATGTCTAAGCTTTTTAGCGTGCTTTCCCAGATATGACGCCGTCAGGAGTAGCCTGAGCACTAGCGTTCTGTTGAAGAGCCTGTCTATCAGCTCTATCAGCGGCTCCCCAAGAACAGTTGGCCTCGGTATGTCATCCATGCCACCCGTCAGCACCTGCCAGGTCCTTTCGTCAAGGTAGGCGGTGTAGAGGTCAACCTCGTGGCCGAGGTCTTTTAGGGCCCTGTACATGTCGAGGGTTAGCCTCTCAGCCCCAGCGACCCCCTCGTGGCGCGGGTAGACTAACGCTATCCTCACGGACCTCCTCAACGACAAGGGGCCTAGGCTATTAAAAGTGTAGTGCCAGCAAGGGCTTTTCGCACGAAGATTATTAGGTCTTAGCTAAAGCTGGTCAAAAAACTCTTACTACGTCTTTTAACATTACCTAGAAGTTCTCATAAGACCTCTAACGCCCTGCTTTGCTAAAAGTTGTTTGCTTAATTCGCAATAACGATGGTCCCACTACTGAGTGCTTGTAGCTAAAGCGGACAAGATGCTGTGTCAGGCTGCGTGATAAATTACTCTCGCATAGGCGTGCTCTATGACCTCGGGCCCGTAGGGCCTCAGCCTTTGGAGGAACTCCTCAAAGACGCTGCGCCAGTCCCTCACGAAATATATGTCCTTGACCACTTACTTGCCCTCAGGGCTTATGTCCTCTATTTTGCCCATGTTTCTCAGCTCCTGCAGGTAAACGAGCTCCATGTTCGAGAAGCCCCTGGAGACCCTGTCCTCGATCAAGCTCAAGAGGGGGCCTAAGAGGAAGGTCCCGCCTATCATCAGAGGGCCGCCTTTCCTGATCACTTGCGCTACCTCTGAGGGGACAGAGCCTAGCCACGTCAGCTTGTATACGCTGGGGATACCTAAGCTCACGGACGTCAAGACAAAACAAGGCCTCTATTAGGCCTATGCCACTCTAAGGCCGTCCTTGCCTTTATATGGCGTTGTAGACGTTGGTTCCTCTTTGATCCTAAGCCCTTGCCAGCTCCTTAATTACCTCGCTAAGCCTTATCTTGAACTTCTCGTAGCTGAAGCCCTTTGCCACCTCCCTCGCCCTCGCCGAGAGCGCCTTTAGTCTCCCAGGGTCGTTAAGCAGCGACCTAACTATGTGGGCCGCCTCCTCAGCGTTGGCATAACCAAGGCTTGGGTCCACCCTTGAAACTATGTCAGTCCACCCACCCCCGTCCCTGTAGACCACTGGCACGAGGCCAGCCGCAGCGGCCTCAGCAATTGCTATTCCAAAGTGCTCAGCGAAGGGAGGGTGAAGGTATATTGAGGCCTGCGACATGAGCTCAATTATCCTCTTCCTCGGGACGTCGGTCTCAAGGTGGAAGTTGCTGAGGCCCTCAGATCTCCTCTTAAGCTCCCTGACTACAGGCTCTGAGGCCGGGCCGGTAGCTCCCACAAGGTAGAACTCCGCCTCAGGAACAAGCTTAGCAACATCAGCTATGGCCAGGACGTTCTTCTCTGGATATATCCCGCTGACTGTAAGCACCATCCTGCCTCTGTTCCCTCCTAATGTTGACAGCTCCTCGACGTTAACCGGGGGGTGAACAACGTATATCCTCTGGCTTCCATACGCCCTCCTCACGCGCTCGGCCGTCCAGGTGCTGTTAGTCATGACAGCGGTGCGCCTGGACGCAAGCCTCCTGGCCTCCCTGCCCACAAGCCCGTAGTAGAGCCTCTCGTGAAGGCTCAGCCTGCGGTGGGCCCTGTGAAAGTCAAGGAGTAACGCCGTGGGGAAGTGAACGTAGGCGGCGCTAACCCAACGCATTGGGACGTTGGAGTAGGTGTCCAAAACGACGTCGTAGCCTAGGTTAGACCCCTTAAGCCCCCTCACAAGGCCTGAGGTCGCCAGGATCGACCTGAGGGCCAGGGCCCTGCCCGCCAGCCTGCTGGCCAAGGGCTCCTTAATGATTATGGGCCTCGGGACCTCCCTCGTGCTGCCCGTCAGCGCCCTCCAGGCGCCCTCATTTACGTGGGCCGTGTAGAGGTCGACCTCGTGGCCCAGCTCCCTCAGGGCCCTGTACATGTCAAGGGCTAGCCTGGCGTCGCCCCCAACCACCTCGAACAGAGCGTGAACTATGGCTACTCTCATAGAGTACTCTCTGGGGCTCAAATGACTTCAGAGATTTAAAGGTCTGAGAGGCCAACAGGCCAAGGTCGCCGTGAAGGCTTGATATCATAATACTAAGGCCTCCCTCAGGTCGCTCATCAACGCGCTTGGATTTCTCTTCACGAGAGCGGCGTGTAGGCGTCCACTTACGGCCTAGGCCTGAGGTTCGCAACCTCGAAGGGGCCCTGAGGCAGGACGGCGTTAGCCGGGCTGCTACGTGGGCAACTATGCCTTTCCCCACGGATCAGCGCATAATGCGGCCTCAGGGCTTACCGCAGTTGGCGGGCTCAGAGCTCAGCGTTTATGATGGCCTCCTTCAGGAGATTGTCGTCGAGGCCCTTCTTCTCCTTCAGCGCCTTATACATCTCGCCCCAGAGCTTATCAGCCTTGGGCTTCACGTAGGCTCTGAGGGCCTCCGCCTCCTTTGGCATGGCCGGCAGGCCCTTCAGCCTGCCCTGGGCCAGCGCGTCAAACAGTACGTCAAGGAGCGCTATGAGCTTCAGTGACTTGAGCAACAGGGGCGCGTAGGTGTTGGAGCACTCGTTTAGCCTGTCAAGGCACTCGTCCTCCTTCTCCTTAAGCAGCCCCTCGCAGCCCCTTGCCCTCCCACCCCTCTCGGCCCTCTGCTGGGCGTAGAGCCTAGCCGCTTCCTGCTCCAGCTCCCTTGAGACCCTCTCCCACCTCCCTCCCGGCCCCCTCATCTTGAAGCCCTTCCTGTCCCTGGCGAGCCTCCAGCCGTCCTGGACCCTCTTCCTCAGCTCCTCAACGCTCTGTACTACCATGGGCCCTCCGTCGGTAGGGAGTCCGAAGGCTATAACGTGCTGGGTTCACGGAGACACCGAAGAGGTGTCTCCCTCAAGTGTCTCAGCCTTGGCCAAGGGACACGCCCAGGAGCCGAGGCGGCAGGCCGCGTCATTATGGGTACAGCCTGCAGCCTAAGGTAACGGCAGGGGGCTATGGGCTACGCACTGAGAAGGGCTGGGACGTAGGCCTAGACTTCCTGGAGACGTACCAGAGGACGCTCGCACACACATGAAGACCATGGTGCCCCCTGAGGGGCTGAGGGAGGGGAGGCAGCTACTTCAGGCCGCCTGCGCCAGGCTCTCAGCCCTCAGGAGCCCAAAGCAGGCAGTCAAGACGTACTGTAGGAGGACGTATGAGTTCAACACCCACAGCCTCAGGTACGCCTTCATCGCGCACCTGCTGAGGCTCAGCCACTCGCCCTCAATCGTTGCCAAGATTATGGGCCACAGCTCCCTTGACCACATCCTTCACTACGCTGAGGTGAAGGTAGCTGAGGAGGTCCTCGCTGGCCTCAGGAGGACCTGAAGCGCTAGAGCACTTGACCACCTTTCCCCAGAAGCTTCTGGGGAAAGGTGGTCAGGCTCGAGGCGCCTTAACGTGGGGCCTGGGCCCTCTTGAACTCCCCCATCGCCTCCAGGAGCTCCCTTATCTGCCTCTTAACCTCCTCAGGCGTCAGCCACACGAGCACTGAGGCGGCCCTGTATGCCTCCTCCTCGCCCTGCCTGGCCTCCGTGGCCTGGGGGCTGCGAGGTCATGGGAGGCGCCTCGAGGGGCTGGGCCTTAGCGACAGTCTCGTTAACGGCCTCCTTGGCCGCCTCCCCTGCGGCGTACTCACTCAGCTCCCTGGCGAGCTCCTTGAGCTCCTCACTGAAGCGGGAGAGCACGGCAGCGAGCTCCCTGGCCCCCTCTGCCGTCAGCCTGCCGCCCCTCATCCTGTCCCTCACGGACTTCACGAGCGCCTCCATGTAGTCCCTCTCCCTCCCCTCCTCCATGAGGCCCTTAAGGGTTAGGCCCAGGTCGCTGTGTAGCTTGCTGACCTCTATGTACTCGGCAGGACCAAGGTAGCACTTCCTGACCCTCTTGCGAACCCTGCCGTCAGGCCCCCTCTCGTAGCCAAGGTAGTGGACGGCAAGGTAGTAGACCTGGCTGCCGCGCCTCTGCCTCTCCACGTAGCTTATGGGCTGCCCGCACCTCGGGCAAACCATGACCCTGGGCTGGCCCTCCAAGCCCCTCACGCGCCCTGGGGGAGGCTGCCAGGGGATTAAGCACCTTTCCCCAGAAGCTTCTGGGGAAAAGAGGTCAAGCACTTTTCCCAAAACCTTCTGGAGAAAAGTGGTTAGGGACCGTACTGCCTGGGGAGAAGCTGCTGACGCTAGCCCCTAGGCCCTCCATGAACTTTCAGGTCTTGTGTTTTTATCCCATAATTCTTTTCCTAGTTTTTCTATGTGTCCCTTAGGACCTGTGCGTGTGTGTCCTAATATTTATTTAGATATACGGACCTATGCTTGTATGTCCCAAGGGCCAAATGGGCGCATTGGAGGCGCGTCCCCCAGGATGTGCCCCAGGGCCAACGGCGCGCCCTGAGCACTTGGCCCAGGTTGGGCGCGCGTCCCCAAGATGCGTCCCAGGGACGCAGGCGTCAGGCCCCTGTACGCTGGGTGAGGCTGCAAGCTGGGCCATACTATGACGCAGGGCCCAGCTGCGCTCGGCCTGGCCAGGCGCGGGGACAGCCTCCCGTAAGTGCCAGCCCTCAGCGTTTTTCCACACAAGGTTACGTGAAAAGGGCAGCAGTAGTGGGAGGGGCCTCACGGCCGCTCAGGACCACGTCCTGGCCCGGTCTCCAGGCCATCGCTCGCCCCTCAGGCCGTAAGGGCCTGAGAGTCCTTGCGACCTGTCCCTCCTGTAAGGCCATGCAGCTACCAGGAGTGCCTGCGGACACTTGACTAGACGCTTGGGCGTCTCGAGACACCGTCATCGGTGTCTGCAGGGTGCTCAGTGGCACTGGCTCAATAGGAGTAGGTACTACAGCGGACACTGACATGACCGCTGGACCTCCTAGGCCTGCCCCTCTTGCCCCACGGTACTCCTCCGGCCTCTCCGCTAGCCTGAGAGCTCAGCACGATCCTGCTAGGCCGACAGCATGGGCCAGGGTTGCAAGAAGCAGGGCATGAAGGGCCTGCAGGCTTAGATGACAGCTGTTAGCGTCCTTCAAGGTCACAGGTCATGAGGCCAGGGCCCTTTCAGGGCTCGACGAGCTCTTAGAGTTCTGACGATTAGGTGCGATAATGGATTAAATCTCTCAGGCCGCAAGTGAGACGAGGCCACAGCCAGTCATGAAGGTCAAGGAAAAGCAGCTGAGGCTTATAGGGGCCGCGCTGTTTGTACAGTTCTACGTTATATGGGCCCTCGGCTTCGCCAACTACGTGCCTCAGCTCTACAACCTCGATGTGCTGCGGGCGTCAGCGATACTGTTAGTGATAGGCCTGCTCATGATGCTCAGCGGTTACATAAAGGACATGGCAAATCGCGCGGCCGCGGACAAGTACTTCAGGGCCCTCATGATAATTTACCTTGCGGCCGTTTATTACATAGTTTACAGCGTCATGACGGAGTACTATCAGCTGGGCGTAGGGGTAAGCCTCGACACGGCGACATACATGCAGTCCTTTGCCTCTGCAACGCTGTACCACAGACTCTTCGATAACCTTGCCGTGCCCACGTTCTTCTTTAACCACGCGTCGCCGATACTCTTCCTGCTGTACCCCCTCTACCTCACGTACCCAAGTATAGTCGCCCTTGCGACCATAGAGGTCACGCTGGCGACGCTGCCAGCCATACCGCTTTACAAGCTCGGCCTGAAACTCTTCGGCGACAGGAGGTACGCCATGCTCACGGCGTTGGCCTACCTCCTGTTCCCGTGGGTCACCACATACCTGACTAACGCCGTTGAGGTGGTGATCTTCACAGCGCCCTTCTTCGCGCTCGCCCTCTACAACCTCTACATGGGAAATAGGCTCGGCTACTGGTTGTCCCTGACCCTTATGATGTCGACCATAGAGTTCTCGCCCATACTGGGGTTCTTCATAGGGCTTTACGTACTGGCCACAAGGTTTGACTGGCTTAAGGCCAAGGGGAGGGTCGCCCTGGGCCTTGAGACCCTAGCCTACTCGCTCGCGTGGTTCTTCGGGGACTTCCTGATGGTTTACTACTTCAGCCACGGGACCATAAACATATTCGGGAACGTATGGGGCTCATCGCTCGCGGGCCCGCTGATATCGATAACGGACTCCATAGGCAACGCCATCTTCCACTTCACTACTCACACAAGCCCTAGCTCCTCGTCAAGTCACCAAGCCGCGCTAAGCCTGTCTAGCGTCCTTGAGTCCCTGGCAAATAACGTGATGACAGGCCTCCACACGAAGATCCAAAGCACGGTCTTCCTAATGTTGCCCACGCTCTTCCTGAACCTCGCGGAGCCCCAGAACCTCCTGCTGATGCCTTGGCTTTACGTGATGTGGCAGACAACGTGGGGCATTTACTACGTTATCTGGCTCTACTACACGGCTCTTGTGGCGCCGGCCGTCATAGTGCCCGCCATATGGGCCCTTAGGAAGTTCAGACCGCGCGTCAGGAGGGCGCTGATGGTCGCACTCTTCATCGCAATGACCATTTCAACGCTGCTCCTCAACGCTCTATCGCCCCTGTCAGCCCTTTACTTCCATGAGCCCTTGCCTAACCCCCTGCAGCCAGCAACAACGCCATATGACCTGGCCCTCATCCAGCTGAACGACTACGTGCTGCCCAACGCCTCCGTCTCCGTGCCGGCATCAGCAGTGCCCTGGTTCTCGTCAACAAGGTACGGGTGGGGTGAGCACGGGGTGCCGTTCTTCGGGCCGAACAACTACACTAAGTACGAGGTGTACTCGCCGTTTGTGCCAACAGGGCTCCCATACGGCCCAAACCTCAACAACTACCTGCCCTACGTTTTCAACGACGGCGCTTGGCTGCTCATAGGGCCCTTCCAGAGGCCTTATGGCTTCAACTACACGACGACGGTCATGCTGTCGCCCATGACGCCCGGCCAGCACCAGTACAGCATAACCACGTTACCGGGCGGGCCCTTGACGGTAAACCTAAGCATCAGTTATGTGCCGCTGCAGACCATAGAGTATCTCACCAGCAACTTATCATGGCTGCTTCAGCAGCCCCAGAGCGGCATCTGCGGTACCGTGCCAGGGTACTTCGCAGTGTCGAATTCCAATGACTATATAATACAGCCAATAACCATCAATGAGACGACGACGATAGAGGCCCTCACGATATTTGGGTCAGGGGCGAGCAACCTGTTGAGGGGTCAGGTAGTGATATCAAGGTCGCCTGTGCCAACGAACACTAGCGGCTACCTGTGGAGCACTAGCTTCGGGGAGCCCTGGTGGTGCAGCCCGCACGGGTGGGCGACGCCAATAACCGTAGAAGAGTCCCATCTTACACTTAAGCCAGGCACCTACTACGTTATAGTTAACATGCCCACCAACCCGTGGCAGGTCGTCTGCACATACATACCCGGGGCGCCTAAGGCCCTGGTTTACAACGGCACGGGGCTACGGCAGCTCAACTGCACCGTGAACCTGATAATGGTCACCAACAGGCCGGCGGAGGTCGCCAACACTAACGCAGGCGTCTCAATATCGTTAATTATACAGAACAGCTCCACAACCGTTCTGAACAAGACGGTGACGTTAGCTGCTCAGAGGCCCTTTGAGCTCCTGCTGACCTACTGGGCCAACCTCACGGGCAGCTCCTACCAGGAGGCCCTCGCGGTTAGCGTCAACCAGAGCTTGGACCTGCCCTTGCCTGGCGAGCTCTCGGTTACGATAAGCAATTACATGCCTGCCGACAGCCCGCCTATACCGCTCATAAGGCTTCACAGCCTCAACTACACAGCCATAGAGACGCTGTCACCCATAACGCCGGGCTCCCACCAGTACCCGCTGGTCCTTCTGCCTGAGGGGCCAGTTAAGGTCAGCGTGGGCGTCAACTACACGCCGCTGCAGGCCATAGAGTACGTCACCAGTGACCTGCCTCAGGTGCTCCAGCAGCCCCAGGGCATTGCATGCGGTACCCTGCCAGGGTACTTCGCCCTCCTTAACAGCTCGGAGTACCTGGTGCAGCCGGTCACAGTTAATGAGACTGCCACAATAGAGAGCCTCACAGTCTTCGGCTCAGGGCCCAGTAACCTGTTGAGGGGTCAGGTAGTGATATCAAGGTCGCCTGTGCCAACGAACACTAGCGGCTACCTGTGGAGCACTAGCTTCGGGGAGCCCTGGTGGTGCAGCCCGCACGGGTGGGCGACGCCAATAGTCACCAGCCCTAAGGTGAAGCTGGAGCCAGGCACCTACTACGTTATAGTTAACATGCCCACCACGCCGTGGCAGGCCCTCTGCACGTACATACCTGGGGCGCCTAAGGCCCTGGTTTACAACGGCTCAGCCCTCGTAAGGCAGCTCAACTGCACATTGAACTTGATAATGGTGACCAACAGGCCAGCCAGCTCGACCAACGTGAGCTCGAACATAACCGTGTCGCTGCTTGGCAGGACCATAACAATAAGCCCCCAGAGGCCAACGCAGAAGGCCCTGACCTTTGAGGCCAACGTGACGCAGAGGGCGGCCTGGGAGACCCTTGTTGTGAACGCTAGCGAGACAATTCCTGGCAACCTGACGATAAGGGTGAACACCTACGTGCCGGGCGAGTACCCGCCCATAAGGGCGCCATGGTACCTGGTACCAGCTTATGGCAACATACCCACCTACGCCCTGTTCGCCCTAGCCATAGCCTTCCTGGCGGCCCGCGAGAGAAGGCCAGCAGGCTAGGTCGAGCCGCAGGGGGCAGGCCCTGGTGTTAGTCAGGGGCTTACCGTAAGGCCTACTCCAAAGGCCTACGCCTCACGCCCTTTAGGCCCCGCCTACCGCTAACGCCCATGTTGCGGGGTCCAACCCGCTGGCGTCACGCATAAAGTTGGCCAGCCCTGCCAGCGACCTGGCCGAGGGCCCTGATGAGGGTTGCGCTAGTTCACAACCACAGCCTCACATACATGGGCGGGGGAGAGACCTTCATAGCGAGGCTCGCCAGCGCCCTCTCGAGGCAGGGCCTCAGGGCCTCCGTCTACTCCCTGCCCATAGGGCGGCGGGGCGGCGTTGACGTTAAGGGCCTCCTGGGCCCCGTCGAGTACAGGGAGGGCCTGCTCCCCGAGGCTGACGCTGACGTCGCCTACGTGACCTACTTCCCCATGGC
>WYEB01000233.1_pt1 | contig 21511 bp, 27 predicted proteins | sample 6343061 | NCBI WGS metagenome assembly WYEB01 (sample SAMN13812332, study PRJNA600296) | hot springs metagenome | biome: ENVO:00000051; feature: ENVO:00002007; isolation source: sediment sample from Evening Primrose shelf | place: USA: Yellowstone National Park, Evening Primrose Hot Spring ... | reverse complement strand
CATCAATAAGGGAGCTCTGGCAGCTCTACCTGGCATGGTTCTTCGTGGGCTTCGGGGTTAACGCTCAGAACGGCGTCTCCTACTCGGTCATAGTGGAGCTGCTGAGGGGCTCGAGGGGGCTTGTAGGCGGCCTGATGCAGGGCCTCTACTTCATAGGCTTCTTCCTGGACGCCGTAACCTATTACGTAGTCCCTTCATGGAGGACGTTCTTCCTGGTAGTGGGGCTCGTCAGCCTGCTATTAACGTTATCCCTGACTCACCTCGTTATTGAGACGTACCCTGCGAGGGCCCAGGGCCTAGGCCTTAGGTACTTTGACCTAAAGCTGGCCGTGGTCACAGCAGGCCTTTCAGCTATTGTGGTCGGGGCCTTCATGTTCAGCGTGCCCTTGCTCTCGCTAGTTCCTTCGTTCATAGCCTCAATGGACCTGAGCGAGGGCTGGCTCACGTTCCTTTCCCTGTTGGGCTTCCTGGGCTTCCTCGTGGCGGGCTGGCTGTCAGACCTGGGCGGAAGGCTTAGGACTGCCGTGGCGCTCAGCGGCCTCGGCCTCCTCTCATCGCTTGCGCTGGCCCTGACGCAAGGGGGTTACGCGGGCCTCACTGCGCTTTCCCTGATGTTCTTCTCCTCAGGCTACTTCTCATTCACAGGGGTCTGGGCCAGTGAGACCTACCCAGCGGAGTTCAGGGCCACGGGGACGAACCTGGTCTTCCTGGTCGGGAGGATAGTCGGGGGCTTCTCAACGATCATAGCAGCTTACCTATACCCCTCGTCGCTCAGGGTTGGGACGGCGCTGACCTGCATCATAGCCAACTCTTTGGCATTAGCTGGAGGGGCCCTTTACGTGGTTGGCCTAAGGGTAAGGTCGTGAAGGGGCCCATGAGGCCTCGCGTCAGCCCTCAGCACTTTACCAGCCCTTTCCACAAATTTGCTGAAAGAAGGCCTAAAGCTAGAGGCCCCTCGGGGCTCTACCTGAGGCCATCGCCAGGAAGAGGGAGAGGAACACCGCGCCAAGGCCCCTGTTCAGGGAGCCCCTCATTGAGCTGAGCTGCCTGTCAGCCCTGAGGAGCTGCGAGGGGTCTATTTCACGCCTTTTCGAGAGGTCCATCAGCTCAGGGCTCTTCGAGAGCTCTGACGCAACGGCCAGGTAAACCCTCACCACCCCTGCAAGTGGGGAGCGGAGGCCCTCGTACAGCCTTGTGAGGCCTAACAGCCACTCGTAGCCCTTAAGGTTAATTGAGAAGCCCTTGTCGACCTCTGAGAGCAGCTCAAAGGCGTCCCCCAGGCTAAGGCCGTTCGACTTCACGTAGTTCTCCGTAAGGTTTCTCCTGGACAGGTGCTCCAGGAGGTCAACGTCCCCGGAGTCACCTATGCCCTCCACCAGGTCAATAACGTCGTCAGGTAGGCTTGAGTACAGGATCCTAGTTATTAACGTCCTCAGGGACTCATACACCTTCACGTTGGAGGCCGACGAGTAGCCTACCATGGCAGCGGCAGTAACGGCTGCCGACCAGAGGCCCACCAGGGGGGTCTCGCCGCTGGACTCAAAGGCGTCCTTGAGGGCCCTCGCCAAGACCCCTCCAAGGCCCAGCTCCTGCGCGCTCAGCTTGCCCTCTCCTAGCGCCCTGCCCCTCCTATAGGCCTCCTCCAGGTGGGGCTCAACGGCGATGTACTCCAGGAGCCTCCGCTCGAAGTCCGCGTCACCCATGAGCCTATGGACGGAGCCCGGCTTGATAGGGGCTGAGATAGTTAGCAGGACTGCTCTCTTTAAGTCGGTCAGCAAGCTATACGCCCTTCAGAGGGTTGGCGCGGAGGTCCTTTAATTTCGTGGCGCGGCCCTGCTGAAACCTTTAAAATATAGCTAAACTAAGATAGAGAGCCCACGATAATATTTTTTAACTTTGACGTTTCAGCCGGTGAAAGACGGCTGAGAGTCTTGGGCATAGGGGAGTTAATAGCGTTATTTAGCGCAGTTATAGGTCTTATAGGGGTTGCCATTGCTGTCGGCCTGGCCCGATGGGTCCTAAGGCAGGACCCAGGTCCCGAGAACGTCCGCTTCATATCGGAGGCCATAGCCACAGGCGCCAGGGCTTATCTATTCAGGCAGTATAGCTACCTCTCCATAATCTTAGTGGTGCTGGCGATAATCATAGGTGCCGGCATAGCGTACGTAGATCACAGCCTTGCGCTGGGAGGCTTCACAGCCCTAGCTTTCATAGTGGGCGCCGTGGGCTCCATGATAGCAGGTTACCTGGGCATGTACGTCACTACTAGGTCAGCCTCGAGGGCCTCCATGGCGGCCAGGTCCGGCGTCTATGAGGCGCTGAGGCTCGCCTGGCGCGCGGGGGCCGTCATGGGCCTCTCCCTGGCAAGCATAGCGCTGCTCCTCATAAGCGTCCTGTACATAGGCTTCACGGCAGCGATACCAAAGGAGTGGGCGCTGGCCCTGGTTTCCATGGCCTTCGGCGCCAGCCTCGTCACCCTCTTCATGAGGGTGGGCGGAGGCATTTACACCAAGGCTGCTGACCTGGGCGCCGACCTGGCTGGGAAGATGGAGAAGGGCATACCTGAGGACGACCCCCGTAACCCGGGCGTGATAGCCGACAACGTCGGCGACAACGTCGGCGACGTAGCCGGTATGGCGGCTGACGTCTTCGAGTCGTACATAGTTATAGTCACCGGGACTATGTTCCTGGCATGGGTTATGGGATGGTACACAACATACCCGGTACTGGTGGCGTTACCGTTAATTTACGGGGCCCTAGCGCTGATAGCAACCTTCATAGGGGTCGCCATAATTAGGCTCAGGGGGTCACAGCACCCGCTTACCGCGATCTCCTACGACATATATGAGACCATAGCCATAGCCATAGTGTTGTTCTTCATCATAAGTCCCTTCATACTTAAGGGCCTTGGGACGTCAGTTATGGTGTTGGCACCCCTTGCCGCCTCCTTAGGCGCTGTGCTGGCCCCTATAGTGTTGGCGCTTACAGGGTACTATACCCATTACACCTACAAGCCCGTTAAGTCCATAGCGCAGCAGGCTAAGATCAGCGCGGCCACGGTCATAGTCACAGGTTACTCCTATGGTCTGCTGAGCGCCATACCGATAATTATCCTCATAGCTGTCGTGTTAGGCATAACTTATGTAATGGGGTACTTTGCCTTCTCGCACCTGGTTTCAGCACCTCTCTTGAGCGGCTACTCAGGCTTCCTCGCCGGCATATACGGGACGGCGTTGGCTTCCGTGGGCCTGCTGTCAGTGGCCGGCATAATAATAACGGCTGACTCCTTCGGGCCCGTCAGCGACAACGCCGCTGGCGTCGCCGAGATGGCGTCGCTTCCAGAGGACGTGAGGGAGAGGCTTGACGTACTTGACGCCGTAGGCAACACTACAAAGGCCACCACCAAGGGCTATGCTATCAGCAGCGCTGCCCTCGCTGCCCTCGTCCTGTTCGTCGGGTTCATCTTTGAGGTCCTTAAGGTGTCTCAGACTTATATGGGTAACATCGACGTCTCAGCGGTGCTGGGAAGCCTTATGGTGGTCAACCCTAACGTCCTAATAGGGGCCCTCATAGGTATCATAGTTGTCTACTTCCTAGCAAGCAGGACGCTTGGCGCCGTCGGAAGGACCGCAATGGAAATCGTTGAGGAGATAAGGAGGCAGTTCCGCGAACACCCTGGCATCATGGAGTGGAAGGAGAAGCCCGACTACGCAAGGGTGGTCGATATAGCGACCAGGAGGGCCTTGGCAGAGTTCACGACGCCTGTAGTGGTGGCGATAGTAGCACCCATAGTGGTAGGGCTCATCTTGGGCTGGCAGGCCACGGCAGGGCTCATACTCGGCGCTATCCTGGTCGGCGTCCCGAGGGCGTTCCTCATGGCTAATGCCGGCGCGGCCTGGGACAACGCTAAGAAGTACATAGAGGCTAACCTGGACCCAAGCCTGGGCGGCAAGGGCAGCGATGCCCATAAGGCAGCCGTAGTGGGCGACACCGTCGGCGACCCCTTCAAGGACACCACGGGCCCCTCGATGAACCCGCTGATCAAGGTCCTCAACACGCTCTCGGTCGTCTTCGCGCCGCTGATAATTGCCGCAAACGTGGCCCTAGGGATTTCAATTGTTCACGGCCTCCTGGCTCTCTGAAGGGCTTAGAGCTCATTAATTTTTTAAACCCCTTGATCCTAGCTCCTTGACGCCAGGAGGAGGATGAAGGGTGTCCAAGCCCAGCTATGTGCTGTTTGACGTGCCTGACGACTTAGCGGAGGAAGTGTATAAGCTGGTAACTAAGGCCAGGGAGACCGGGAAGGTGAAGAAGGGAACCAATGAGACTACGAAGGCCGTCGAGAGGGGTCAGGCCAAGCTGGTCGTGATAGCTACTGACGTGGACCCACCGGAGATCGTAGCTCACCTGCCGCTGCTCTGCGACAGCAAGAAGATACCGTTCGTCTACGTGCCAAGCAAGAAGAGGCTCGGCGAGGCGGCCAAGATAGACGTGGCGGCCGCCAGCGTAGCCATAGTGGACCCAGGCGAGGCGGCCGAGGACATGAAAAGGATAATAGAGCGCGTCAAGGAACTCCGCGCGAAGGCTGGCAAGTGAGGCCTGAGGGTGCATGCCGGAGAGGTCGTCGTTCAGCCAGGTAGTCAGGATAGCTAACACCGACATACCGGGCGAGGAGACGCTAGTCTATGGCCTCTCTAGGATAAAGGGCATAGGCTACACCACGGCCTTAGCCATAGCCAGGAAGCTCGGGCTCGACCCCACGGTGAGGGTGGGCTACCTGTCGGCCGAGGCCCTGAAGAGGGTAGAGGACGCCGTTAACGACCTTACTAAGCTGGGCCTCCCCTCATGGCTTTACAACAGGAGGAAGGACTACGAGACGGGGCAGGACCGCCACCTTGTGGGGGCCGAGCTGATATTCGCAGCGAGAAGGGACATAGAGAGGGAGATAAAGATAGGCTCCTGGAGGGGCGTGAGACATAAGCTCGGCTACAAGGTGAGGGGGCAGAGGACGCACACCACAGGAAGGACAGGGATGACCGTTGGAGTGAGCAAGGCGGCAGCGGCGCAGCCGGCTGAGAAGGAGAAAGGTGGTGGCGGTGGGGGATCCCAAGAAAAGTAGGCGGAAGTGGGAAAGTCCAGGCCACCCCTGGGTTAAGGAGAGGTTACAGCGTGAGCTTGAGCTCTTGGGTAAGTACGGACTCCGCAACAAGAGGGAGATATGGATAGCGGAGTCCATAGTCAGGGGCTTCAGGATGAGGGCCAGGTCGCTTCTGGCGCTCCCCGAGCCCGAGAGGTCGCAGGCCGCAAAGAGCCTTATTGACAGGCTTTACAAGATGGGCCTGGTAGGGAAGGACGCAACGCTTGATGACGTCCTCGGGCTCACGGTTGAGAACGTCTTGGAGAGAAGGCTTCAGACAATGGTCTACAGGAAGGGGCTCGCCAAGACCATCTATCAGGCCAGGCAGCTCGTAGTTCACGGCCACATAGCGATAAGGGGCAGGAGGGTTACAAGCCCAGGGTACCTGGTCCCAAGGGACGAGGAGGACAGCATAGGGTACGCGCCTGGAAGCCCGTTTGCCGAGATGGCGGCTAAGGCGCAGGAGGGTGGTGAGGGTGTCGCTCAGGGAGCTTAAGTGGGGCGTGGCCCACATATATAGCAGCTTCAACAACACCATAGTCCACATAACCGACATGAGCGGCGCTGAGACGGCCGCGAGGGTCTCTGGCGGGATGGTCGTTAAGGCTGACAGGGAGAAGCCCTCACCGTACGCCGCTATGCTGGCGGCCGCGAGGGCAGCCCAGACGGCGATGGACAGGGGGATCACGGCCATACATATAAAGGTCAGGGCTCCTGGGGGTCACGGCCCCAAGACGCCTGGGCCGGGCGCCCAGGCGGCCATAAGGGCGTTGGCAAGGGCTGGCTTCGTAGTTGGGAGGATAGAGGACGTCACGCCCATACCACATGACACCACCAGGAGGCCTGGCGGCAGGAGGGGAAGGAGAGTCTAACCCTTCGACATCTCGCTGTCGCTAGCCCTTTACACGGAGAGGCTTGCGAACGTTTTTTAAGGGGCTGAACGTCATTTTCGTTACTTAAAGGGGACCCCAACCCGCTCCTTTTAAAACTCCTAGCCTTGCCCCTCTCAGGGCTAAGAGGTTGACGCAGAGGTCAGTAGAAATAGTCGAGATGGAGGGCAACAGGATAATAGTGTCCATGGAGGGCTTTCCAGTAGCCTATGGGAACGCGCTGAGGAGGCTTGCCCTATCGGACGTGCCCTCGATGGCTATAGACTTCGTCTACTTCTACGACAATGAAACCAGCGTCTTTGACGAAATAATAGCGCACAGGCTCGGGCTTCTGGTCCTCAAGTCAGACGAGGTCTTAAACAAGTACGGCAGCCCAGAGGAGTGCAGGGAGGCCAGCGAGAACGATGAGCACTGTTACGTGAAGGTCTACCTGGAGGCGGAGGCCGGGGCAGAGTCCACGGGCTTCTACGTCAAGGCCTCTGACCTGAAGTTCTCAGACCCCTTAGTTAAGCCCGTTTACCCGGACACCCCCTTAGTGTACCTGGCGCCTGGCCAGAGGATCCACCTAGTGGCCTACGCGAGGCTGGGCAGGGGCTTCGAGCACGGCAAGTGGAGCCCGGCCTCCGTCTCCGTGCTGAGGTACGCCACCTACGTGGGGTACGACTCCTCCAAGGCCACTTCGGAGTGCGTGGACTGCCTGGCCGCGTACCCTGAGCTTGTCAATGCCATACAGGAGGGCGGGAAGGGCAGGGTAGAGCTCGACGTGAAAAGGCCTTCAAGCGCGCTCAGGTACTGCGAGAAAACGGCGTGCAAGGGCGCCATAGAGGTCATCTACGACCCTTCAAAGCTTTACCTAGTCATAGAGTCGACAGGCGCGATTGAGCCGCCACGTATAGTCTATGAGGCCACGAAGTGCCTTGAAAGGAAGGTCGAAAAGCTGTTAAACGCTTTAGAGGGCACACCAGTGGCTTAGGGTGGCGACCAAGATGAGGAGTACAGGTCCCACAAACCAACTGCTGAAGGACACCATAGAGCTGCTCGAGAAGAGGTCCAGGGAGAGGCCGATATGGGGCAGGGTAGCTGAGCTCCTATCAAAGCCGACTAGGAAGAGGCCAGCCGTCAACGTGAGCAAGATAAACAGGTACGCGTCAGACGGCGACATAGTTATCGTCCCCGGCAAGGTCCTGGGGGCCGGTAACATCAGCAAGAAGGTGACAGTGGCAGCCTTCAGCTTCTCAGCCAAGGCGGCTGAGAAGATAAAGGCCGCGGGCGGAAGGATTTTAACCTTAAGGGAGGCCGTCGAGCAGGTGCAGGATTACAGCAAGGTCAAGATACTGGTGTGAGGGATGGACATGGCTCAGCCCAAGGGGGTTGAGGCAAAGGAGGTAGTTATAGACGGCGAGGGCGCCATATTGGGGAGGATGGCCAGTCTCATAGCTAAGCTGCTTCTCGAGGGCCATAGGGTCGTAGTAGTGAACGCTGAGAAGGTGGCGGTCAGCGGCGACCCGAGCAGGCTCATAAAGTTCTACAGGGACACGGTGCTCGGGGTTAGATCGCACTACTCGCATAAGTGGAGGCCGAAGAGGCCAAGGTCGCCTCAGCGGCTGGTGATAAAGGCTGTGCACGGCATGTTGCCTAAGAACAAAAAGGGCGAGGACGCGCTCTCACGCCTGAGGGTTTTCGTAGGTATGCCCAAAGAGTACGCTGGGAAGGCTTCTAAGCTGCCCGAAGAGTTCACGGTAGCGAAGCTAACAAAGGCTAAGTATGCCACGCTAGGCGAAATTGCTAGGCAGCTGGGGTGGAAGGTTGGAGCGTCAGCAGCCTAAGGGGGCTCATGAGGCAACAGAACAGGCGGCAGGCCAGTTCATCGTCTCTGTTGGTAAGAGGAAGACGGCCATCGCCAGGGCCTACATAAGGCCTGGCTCAGGCCGCGTAAGGATAAACGGCACCCCACTTGAGCTGATCCCTATGGAGGTCGTCAGGCTTAAGATAATGGAGCCTCTCATCATAGCGGGCGACGCTGTCAGGAACGTTGTAGATATAGACGTTAACGTGAAGGGAGGGGGGTTCATGGGGCAGGCCGAGGCCGCCAGGATGGCCATCGCTAGGGGTCTTGTGGAGTTCTTCTCGAAGTGTGTCCTGGACCAGTCTCCCGAGGGCTGCGAGAGGAGCAGGGCCGTCGCTGAGAAGCTGAAGGCGCTCTATAACGAGTACGATCGCACAATGCTCGCTGGTGACTACAGGCGCACGGAGCCCGAGAAGTACATGAGGTACAGCGCCAGGAGGCGCTGGCAGACCTCATACAGGTGACCTGGCGTGCTGCCCCCTATTAGGTGCTTCACCTGCGGTGCCCCTTTGGGCCACCTCTGGGAGGAGTTCCAGAGGAGGGTCAGGGCAGGCGAGGACCCTGAGAAGGTCCTTGACGACCTGGGCGTCTACAGGTACTGCTGCAGGAGGACCCTCTACACCAGCGTCGTTTATATAGAGCAGGTGGCCAGGTACAGCACAGTGAGGGTCTCAAAGCTGAGGGCCTATGCTAGAGGGGGTGAGGAGGCCTGAGCGAGGAGAATGAGGAGGCACCTCAGCCCACTACGAGCGTGTCGCAGCAGATAACAGAGGCTGAGGAGAAGGAGCTCCTAGTCCCCTCCGAGCTTTACAAGAAGGCAGGCGTGGTCTATGGGACGCAGATATGTACGAAGTACATGAGGCAGTTCGTCTACAGGATACTGCCCGACGGCTTCTACCTCCTTGATGTGAGGAAGGTCGACGAGAGGATAAGGGTGGCCGCGAGGTTCCTCTCGTCCTTCGACCCCTCCAAGATCGCCGTGGTGGCGACCAGAATTTACGCTATCAAGCCCGTCACCACCATGTGTGAGAAGATAGGGTGCAAGCCCATAGTGGGCAGGATACCCCCAGGCATATTCACCAACCCAAAGCTTGAGGTCTACTTCGAGCCGGAGGTCGTAGTGGTGACAGACACCAGGACTGACAGGCAGGCCGTGGAGGAGGCGTCAAAGATAGGCGTACCTGTAGTGGCTCTGGCCGACACCGACAGCAAGGTTGAGGACGTAGACCTGGTAATACCGGTGAACAACAAGGGCCGCAGGAGCCTGGCGCTGGTCTACTGGCTCCTGACCAGGGAGATCATGAGGAACAGGGGCCTGCTGCCGCCTGGCCAGGAGCCGCCGTTTACCTATGAGGACTTCATGGCTGGCAAGGGCCCTGAGACATAATCTTCCTGCACTTGTCCCTCAGGACAGCTAGGGCCTCCCTTATGGCCTCGGTCTGCTCTGCTATAGCGACCATCTTGCCAGCAGCCCGCTCCCTTAAGGCCAGCTCGCTGACCTCCCTCTCAATTAGTTCAAGTCTGATCGCAATCAAGTCTATTAGGTCCAAGGGGTCCTTACGGTAAATGTCCTCCAAGGCGCTCCGCCTTCGGTTCGGGCTTTGAGAAGGGGGTTAAGCTTAAAAGGATAGGGGGGTTAGAGCATAAAGGACTTATATAGGGGGTGGCCACCATGCAGAGCCTATATGAGATCAAGAAGGCCGGTCCAAGAGTAGTGGGCCGTCATGTCTACGGTAACCTAAAGGGCTGCCGTAACGTTGAGGCTCTGCGCAACCCCTCGATGCTGGAGGACCTGTTGAGGAAGGCCGGCGAGGAGGGGAACATGACGATACTTGACGTGAAGTCCTGGAAGATAGGCGAGGGCGTCAGCGCCGTAGCCATAGTCCTGGAGAGCCACATAACGATACACACATGGCCTGAGTACCGCTTCGCAACAGTCGACGTTTACAGCTGCGGTGCCCACACGGACCCCAGGAGGGCCTTTGATTACATAGTTAGGGCCCTCGACCCAGAGGAGGTAGCAGTGGGCTCAGCCGACAGGAGTTTGGAATAGCTTACCTTGGGTGGCCCCCCACCCTTAACTAATTAGCCTTTTCTCATAGATCGTGTTGCCTTAGGGCTTCAATGAGCTCTTCCGCGTCGCTGGCGTAGACCCCCAGCAGAACCCTCTTCCCCAGGGCCTCCAGGGCGCGAACCATCGTCGGGCCCATGTGGAAAGCTACAACCACGTCTACGTCCTTCAGCGTGTTAAGCACCGCCAGGTGCCACCTCGCGTGCTCCGGATCCCTATCGTCCTCTTCAGTATGGTGATGATGGCCGTGCCTGCCCGGAGGCTCTGCGGGCACCTCACGACACTCCTTATTAACGATTCTGTGGTCGACGACTTCCAGCACCACAAACCTGCGGGTTCGAGGACCCGTTGCGCTGATGTTCTCACAGTCAGCCGAAGGGTACGCTACCTTCAAGCTCTCACATATCGAAAAAGCGATATAACTCCCTTAAAAAGATTTCAGCAGATGTTTGGCTCAGGAGAAGCCTCCTAGGACCTCCTTGGCTCTGTTTATCACGTCCTTAAGCTTAGAGTTCTCCTCCGCTAAGGCTTTCAGCTGCTCCTTGAGCTCAGCTATCTGCTTCTCGTAGGGCTCCTTGCACCTGCTTTCTTCGACGAACGTGTCTATCTTGACGTCCTCGAATACTAACTTCTTCTCGCCCTCATCGTACCTGAGGGTTACCGTGACCCTAATGAGGTCAAGCTTGCCCAGCTTACGCTGCTCGACTATCTCATGATACAGTTGCTTGTTGAGCTCAGCGACGTCCCTTATGATGACGTCCTTGGGGACGTACTTACCGAGGGCCACTAAGGCTACCCTCCTCAGCTTGTCGGCATAACGGGCCGCTATGATGACACCTGTGCTTATCTGGTACCTGTTGGCGCCCAGGACCGAGCTCCTGGCCACCGTGGCCTCGTACTCCTCGGCCCTCTCTAGGTCCCTCGATACCTCCTCAGGGGGCTCCTTAGGCCTCTCACCCAAAGAGGGTCCCACGAAATATTTTGAACCGAAAAAGTTTAAGTTTTTCCAACCTTGCAGAGCCTGTAGGTCCTTACCTTCCTCCTTCCCCTCAGCAGGGCGTTAACGCAGACGACGCCCTCCTCCTCAAGGGCCTCAAGGGCCTTGTAGACGCCCCTTAGTGTGTACCCCGTCAGCTGCTCCCAGACCTCATAGGCCGTCAGGTCCCTGTCGAGGCGCGCCAGGACCTCTATCACCTTCTGCCTCAGCTCAGAGCCCCGCCTGCTAAGCCCTGGCCTCCTGAGCCCTCCAGTTATCACTACGATGCCCTCTTCGGCCTCCGCGACGGAGTAGGCAGCCGCGGCCAGCGGCCTGGCGTATATGCCCCTCCTGGCGAGGGAGACCATGGCTTTGGTTACCTCCTCAGCCCCAACGTATGCCTTCTTAACGTCCCTTAACAGGTCAAGGGTCGGAGGCTCCGCGGAGCCTCTTACGCTGACGGCTACAAGCTCAGGCTCGCTGGCCCCCGCGCTCTCAGCGGCCTCCCTGAAGCCCTTCATCATAGCGAAGGCCAGGAGGCCTGTGCTGGCGGGCACGAAGACCCTGTCCGCGCGGGGCATCTGCTCAACTATCTCATACGATATCGTCTTAAGCCCCTCTATCGTGTACTGGTTCTCATAAGTGAGCTCAGGCCTGCCGGTGAAGTCAAAGGAGGCGCCGAGCCTTGCCAGGTTCACTGTGTCAAAGGGGTCGAGCTCCTCAGGCCTGGCGTAGACCACCGTGTGGGCCCTCACGAGGCCTGCGTAGAAGGCCATGGAAGGGCCAAAGTCGACGGAGTAGCTAACCCTGTAGACGTCCCTTACCAGCCCGCTTACGAGGGCTGAGGACGCCCTGTCAGCGTAGCTCCCTGTGGGGTTCCTGGTCTCAAGCTTAGCCAGCACGGGCCCAAGCCTCACCACGGGCGTGTATCCCTCCCCGGCTGTCGCCAGCCTCACGGGCCTGAACGCCAGCATGTCAGCGTACCTCCACATGCTTGGGACATCCCTCTTCACGGTCCACCTGAGTCCATGGCAGACGTACACGAGGAAGCTCCCGCAGCGGGGGCAGCGCAGCTCCCCCTCCTGGGCCTCGTAACCGCACCTAGGGCATGTGAGCCTGCACTCCGACAGCGGTATCACCTTACGAGGCTCAGGGGCATGGGCTCCCGTGACGGCAGGACTATCAGAGCGTCAAACACGAACGCAAGGCCAACGAAGAAGAAGGAGACGTGCGTGTTGAAGGGCCACAGGACCGCGGCAGCGATCTGGGACACGAAGGGCGTCAGGTTATACCTCCTGGCTGACGACCAGCCCATCATCACAGGCAACATCATGGGCGCGTGTATCAGGACGAACAGGCTTATCGCGCCTAAGGTCACCATGTGAACCAGTATGAGGGAGTTCAGCCTGAGGGCTGCGGAAGCTATCAGGACGACGCCGGCCACAATTAGGGCCGAGAAGGCGAATGCGTGGCCGTAGAGGAAGTAAAGGGTTCCGCCCCGGGCTATGGGTGAGGACGACGTCCTTGCCTTAGCGTAATAGCTCCTAAGTCTATAGCCTCTGAAGGCTAGGACCGAGATCAACATCGAGGCGCCTAAGAGGACATTCGAAAGCCAGAGATCCCCGAGCAAGGTAGCTGGGACGGCCGCGCTCAGGAAGGCGAAGACGAGCCCTGTAAGGGCCTTAGAGGGGACGTCGCCAAATGTCGAGGGGAACGAGTGAAGGGTTACCGAGTAGATAGCGCCTATCGCCTCAACTATCACGAATACCAGGGCCAGCGGGAAGAGGCCCAGCCACGGCGCTCCAAGCAGGACGACCCCTGCCAGGGCCTGTGTATACCCTAGCATCGCCACGGATAGCCTGACGTCCCACTTCCTCAGTGCATAGGCGGTGAGGGAGGCCAGAAGGGAGCCGAAGACGACCAATGAAACTCCCAACGGGACCTTAGGCCCTCCCAGGGAGGCCATGAGGCCCGTTGCCGCGACGGCCCAGCCCATAATTGACGCTATGGCCTCTAAGGCCCTTGAGGCCCCCTTTAGTGAAGATGAGGCGTAGGCCACCGCTACGCCCGCTATGAACGTGGGCAGGACTGCCTCGAACATCAGCCTCGCGTGGTAAAGGCTAAGGCCTGTCGTGACGACGTAAAGGGCCGCTACCAGCTCGGCCATTGATATGTAGACTAGAAGCCTGGAGGTCAGCCTTGTCAACCTGGTCGGCAAGGCTTCCTCACCTAGAGCTCAAGCCAGTCGCCTGCAATTGCCTCCTTAGCCTCTATGCCGAAGCGCCTAGCCTCCCTTAACACCAGTTCGCCGCTACAGTGAAGCGGTATCATAGTCCTTACGCCAAGCGAGGCCAAGGCCTTGAGCTCTGTCTGGACGCTCTCAGGCGGGCTCCACGCGAGGTGAAGTCCGCCGACCACGGCGAACGGCTTCACGCCAGTATCGTTAAGGGCCTTGGCGACGATCCTTGAGGGGCCTGGATGGGAGCAGCCGTGAACCGTGACTAGCCCCTTACCTCCTAGGTTTACCGCGAGGGCCTGTTCATAGGGAGGGCCGTACTGCTGCGAGAGCAGGAAGGCCCCTGGAAGCACCTCGCCCCCCGTGACGACCTTCCTGACGGGGAGCCCTAGGTCCTCTATGGCCCTCTCGAGCCGCCAGGAGGCGCCAGCCGGTATCATCACGGGGGCCCTGGAGCCAGCCCTCGCGAGGGCTGGGAGCCCTCCCGTGTGATCAAAGTGCTCATGGGATATCAGCACCAGGTCTAACTTGGACAGGTCGACCCTCATGGCCGAGGCGTTGAACTCTAGCACTGCGTCAGAGGGACCTGTGTCAAAGAGCACTCGCCACCTCTCGCTCTCAAGGTAGAGCGAGAGGCCGTAGTCAGCCCTCAGGTTGGTCCTGGCCTTACTGTCAACAAGGACGCCAACCCTCAGCCTGTTCACAGCGTTCAAAAGCGCCCCTAAATCAGACTATCTGTAACGCTTTAACTTCTTAACTTCACGTGGGCTCAAAAGAGCTTTAGGCGACCGGTTATCCTATCGACAAGCTCAGCTGGTGCAGGCCCCACCGCGACCGCCGTGACGGTGCCCGGGGGAAGCTGGGTGAGTCCCGCGTCCTCTATGATGGAGGCAGGCAGCCCGGCCTCGACGGCCTGCCTGTAAACAGCCTCCAGCTCCTCCCTGCTCTCGACCCTGAGGACGACCTTCTTCTGCCCCTCCGCCAGCCACTCCTCAGCCCACTCCTTCCACTGCCCGCCAGCCCTCAGCGCCTTAACCAGGGCGTCGCAGGCCGCGTGCGCGGCCTGGGCGGCGGCCTTGCCGCGGCCCATGTTAAGGTCTTTCCTTATCACTATGGCCTGCTTCATCTCCCCCTTCATATTACCCTACCCGAGGCCAGGGCGCCGAACAGGGCCGAGTAAACGCCCGCCGTCAGGGGATCAGTGTTGAAGAGGACCTTAATTAGCCTCAGCCCCCTGGAGCTGGCCAATAACTCAAGGTCCATGTAGTCGTGGGACTCAGCGGTCGTCTCCATCAGCACGGCGACCTCACCAGAAAGCCTCTGAAGCTCCTCAAGGGGTAGGGCACCATGACAGGCGCCAGAGGCCTGACACAGGTACCTGGCCCCGGGCTCGACGGACGGCGTATAGAAGGCCAAGAAGCCCTGGAGGGCGCTGACCTCGGCTATGAGGTCCCTGTAGCTCTCCTCAGTCCACTCGACAGCGCCGTCGAGGGCCTCCAGCTCGGCCTGAACCCTTGAGGCCCTTGTCCCAAGGGGCTTAGGCGACCAGATTAGTGACGCGAAGATCATGGTCATTAAGGGGGCCTCAGGGGGAACCTCTACCCTTCTCACGTTTTCATACCTTGAGATCCTGGCCTCCAGCACCTCGTGGATCGGTGGGGCCACGAAGTAGACATCTGAGCCTAAAATGGCGGCCTCCTCGGCAGCCCTCACGGCCCTGTTGTCCTTTTGCGAGAGTGCGTAGATGATGACCTTTGGGAACTCACGGTAAGGCATTATGAGCACGGAGGCCTCCGTGGGCCCTACAAGGCTCGCCCTCGAGCCCGCGCTCAGGAGGCCCACGTAGAGGACCTTGGCCGCCGCCACAGCGTCAGGCGAGGAGACTATCAGGACATCGTTAGGGAGCTCAGGCCTTGGCAGGGACCTGGCGGCGCTCAGCGCCTTTAGTATGCGCGAGCGAGTCTCGCTACTGGACTGCATTCTGGAGCGCCCTGCAGCAGCTACAGCGTGAGGGGTCTGGGTCGCCGGAGAGCTTGGGTATAACTTCATATAAGACCTTGCGGGCCTTCTCGGTGTTCTCACTCATGACCTTAGCTACCTCAGCCGCCGTGACAGGGTGCTCGGCCCACACGTCGTAGTCCGTCACGGTGGCCAGCGTGGCGTAGCAGAGCTCGGCCTCGCACGCCAGGTTCACCTCGGGGATGAGCGTCATGCCTATTATGTCTGCCTTGAAGACGTCCCTCCAGACCCTGCTCTCAGCCCTTGTCGAGAACCTCGGGCCCTCTATGCATATGTACGTGGCGCCCTTGTGGACCCTATAGCCCAGCGACCTGGCAGCCTCGTAGAGCCTCTCCGAGAGGTCTTCACAGAACGGGTCCGCCATGCTCACGTGGACCGTCACGGGCCCGTCGAAGAACGTGTACTTCCTCCCCTTGGTCATATCAATGAACTGGGTCGGCACAACCAGGTCCCCAGGCCTCATCTCCTCCCTGAGGCTTCCAACGGCCGAGACGCTTATCACCCACTTGACCCCTAGGGCCTTCAGGGCCCATATGTTAGCCCTGTAGTTGACCATGTGAGGCGGGTACCTGTGACCCCTGCCATGCCTTGGCAGGAAGGCCACCTTGACGCCCTTTATCTCGCCGACAGTTATGTAATCGCTTGGCTGTCCGTAGGGGGTGTTGACCATCACCTCAACAGGGTTCTCCAGTATGCCGGCCTCGTAAAGACCAGAGCCGCCTATGACGCCGACCTGGGCCCTTACCCCCGAGGGCTTAACGATCTCGAACAAGGGCAGCCCCAGCGGAGGACTATAGGGTTAGCATTTAAACTTGACCGAAGCTAACTCCTGAGGAGACCATGAAGGCCTTCGCCCTCGTCATAACGAGCGACAGCGTCTTCAAGGGCGTTGTAAATGATGAAATAACCCCAATAGTTGAGAAGGCCCTAGAGGAGGGGGGCCATCAGCTGGTCCACAGGGCTGTGGTGCCTAATGACGTATACGCCATAAGGGAGGCCGTGGCAGACGCCGCTTCAAGGGCTGACGTTGTTCTGGTCACGGGCGGGACGGGGCTCTCGCCGAGGGACGTCAGCATAGAGGCCGTGAAGCTCATCTCGTCAAAGGAGCTCCCTGGGTTCGGCGAGGTCTTCAGGTTGAAGAGCCTGGAGCAGGTAGGGCTTAACGCTATGCTGAGCAGGGCCTCTGCGTTCCTAGTGGGGTCGTCGCTTGTCTTCGTGACGCCTGGTAGCCCTCAGGCCGTAAGGCTAGCCCTGGAGCTCATACTGCCCGTGGTTGACCACGCCCTTGCGCAGGCCAGGGGGGAGCCGCACCGCCACTAGGGCGGCTACCGCGCGACCGCGGCAGCTCTGGTCTCCACCTTCTTGACTATGAAGACGGGGCTTGAGGCGGGGAACTGGGTCCTGTCGGCGTAGCTGTAGGTGTAGTACTGAGGCTTCAGCCTCTCAACTATCAGCTGGAAGGCCCTCTCAGGCCTCGTGTGGTCGCCGCACGTGTAGGCGTCAACCGTGGCGTAGCGGTACTCCGTCCAGGTGTGTACGGCTATGTGGCTCTCGTTGACTAACGCTATGACTGAGACCCCTCCCTTGTGACCGGATATCTTCCAGCTCTTGATCTCTATCAGCGTGGCGTTGGCCGCCTTGACGGCGTCCAGCACGGCCTGGCGAACGTAATCCTCGTCATCAGCTATCTCGGGCGGTATCCCGTACAGGCTACCAAAAACGTGCTTTCCAATTATGAAATCCCTAACCCTACTACTTTCCTCCTCACTTGACACTTCTAAGCTCATGCCCTCCTCTAGGGCCGTTAGGGACATGCGCGCCTAGGCTTTATAAGCTATGCGGCCGTCACACAGGCCCCTGACAAAGGTCCCACCGAGCTCCAGTATTCCCATTAAGGGGCTGGCCTGCCAGGCCTCGTTACTGGAGCGGTCCCCTAAGGGAAAGTTTGAGTTGCGCTACAGGTAAGCAGGGCGTTAACGTTAGGTACCGACAAAAGCCTAAAAGCGAGCAGGGATCTTCTGCCCTTCAAGAGGGCTTAGCCATGTCTGAGGACGAGGAGCTGAGGAGGATACTGGAGAGGAAAAAGGCGGAGCTGCTGTCCCAGCTGTCCCAGGGGCCTGAGGCCGGCGAGGGCCCGAGGGTGGTGGACCTCACGGACAGGGACTTTGAGGAGTTCCTGAGGTCCCACAGGGCCGTGGTGGTGGACTTCTGGGCCCCCTGGTGCGCCCCCTGCTTTCTGATCTCCCCCATAATTGACGAGCTCTCGCTTAGGTATGACAAGGTGGCCTTCGCCCGCGTCAACGCTGACGAGAACCCGGTGACGGCCAGCAAGTACTACGTGTTAAGCCTCCCCACGGTGATGTTCTTCCTGGACGGCGAGGAGGTTGACAGGGTAGTCGGCGCGGTCCCTGAGGAGGAGCTGGAGGAGAGGGTGCGGTGGCTCGCGTCAAGGCTCTGATGCTCGGCATTGACGGGCTCTCCTACAAGTTCTTCATGAAGTGCAGCGCAAGCACGCTGCTGACCCTGCTGGACACCGTCTTCAGGGGCGTAGTCGAGAACAGGGACCTGCAGCACCCGGCCGCCGCGTGGGCCAGCGCGCTGAGCGGCAGGCCCGTCAGGCTGACGGGCTTCCTGCAGGAGGTCCCCTCGCTGCCCATAGTTGAGGAGGTCGGGGGAGTTCTCATAAATGTGCCCCTCACGGACCCGACGGCAGGCCTTGTGAGGATAAGGATGGACCAATCCACAGGCCTTGAGGCTGAGATAGGCTCCGTCAGGGAGGCAGCCCTTGAGGCCCTTGAGGAGGGCCCTGCCATAGTGGGCCTCACGGCTCTTGAGAGACTGAAGTCCTATGACGTCTGTTCCGCCTACAGGGCCATCAATAAGCTCGTCAGGGACCTCGTTAACGCGACTGACAGCTTTATACTGTTCTCACCCTATGGCCACCCGCTTCAACAGGGCTCTGGGTTCGACCCCTATGGAGTCTACCTTGCGACGGTACCCAGGCCTAAGGAACATGAGACCGTAAAGGTGTGGGAAATAGGAGAATTATTTAGAAAAATAATAAATAAAATTTAAGTTAAAGCACCTTCAGAACCCTATTGAGAAGCCCAGACCTTACCAGGAGCAGTGATGATGGCCAGCGCGAGCTGGCTAGGCCTTTGTGGTCTGATATATGGTAAGGGCTTTCCGAGCTTGCTGGGCTGATACTCGGCGAGCTGCTCTGGGCAGAGCCAGAGGAGGTCCCTGGCAGGCCGCCATTGATGAGCTGGTAGCTGAACTGGTTGGCTATCAGGTAGCCGGCGGTGTTTGTGGTGCTGTTCTGCAGCCCCTCAAGGTAGACGTTCTCCGCGAAGCCGCGCCCGTTCACCAGGACCTCCGCTATGAGCGACTTCCGCGTGACCGCATTATTTGACGTGAGGCCAACTACGACGGCCCCGGTGGGGTTTATGAACTCAAGTATGCCCGAGAAGCCCCCGACAGCGCTCAGGTCGTAGCTCATGCTCTCAGTGAGGTTGTAGCCCTGCCACGCGTAGCTTATGCTATAGGACGGGGCCAGGTATATGCTGCCGTTCTGGGCAAAGGTGGCGTTATACGGGTATGTAGTAGGCGGGGTTATGGGCACGGCGACAAAGTCGTAGTAGAGGGTCACGGGCCAGTTAGCCGTGAGCGATAGCGTGTAGGGCTCGTAGCCCTCAGCCCACGAAGTTACGCTGAACTGCTCGTCAAGGTAGTTGTAAGCGTACGTCCCGGCGTAGTTGTAGGCCTGCCTCACGAGGGTCTTGCCGGACTCGACAGTGCTGACCAGCTCCTGGCCGTGCTCAAAGTAGAGCTCTGAGGTGTAGTTTATGAAGTAGCTGGCGCCCTCGTCGAAGTAGAGGCCAGCGTAGCCGTAGTTGAGTAGGAGAGGTCCCGTATCGTGATAGGTTGCCTCGGCCCTGAGCGCGGCGGCCCCTACCATTGGGTTGCTCTCGTTGACCCAGAGGGCGAGGAAGCCGGCGATGCCCCAGTTAAAGGCGCCGCCCGGGACGCCCATCGCCTGGGCTGACTCCAACAGGTCGGCCACCCTTATCGCTATGGTGGCGTTAAGGCCGTAGGCCAGGAGCGGCGTCAGGTCAACGACGTCAGGCATGTGGAACGAGAGGGTGTTTACTGAGGTCACAGGCCTCCACCAGAACAGGTCTATGCCGCCCGTGTAGATGGTCTCAAACGGGTTCACGACGCCGGCCAGGAGACCGTTGTAGTAAACCTTGACGTACCTCACGGCAGGTATGTTAGTGTACCAGAACTCGTCGTAGGCGTTCCCCTTGGTGTAAAGTACCAGCCACGCCCTGTAGGTCCCATTAGGTATCGTCACCTGCTGTTCAGCGTAGTCCCTGTAGGCGTTGAGGGAGGCGGTTGAGTAGCCGACCTTGTTGACGAACAGCGGTATGAAGACGTTCGGCAGCCCGGCTGGCGGCGTCCCGTTGTAGAGCAGGAGCGTCAGGTTGGCCTCATAGTAGCCAGTTATGTGTATCCTAGGCACGTACCAGTTGGGCAGGAGCAGCTGGAACCTGACAGGGCCCCTGAGGAGGTTCTCAAAGAAGGTCACGTCGACAGCGGTTGTCGAGTTCAGTATCTCCTGGGTTGAGCCCCAGAGCAAGGGGGTCCCGTTGGCGAAGACTTCAACTACCCTGTCGTACTGGGGCCCGCCAGCCTCCCTTATCGAGAGGTTGAGAAGTATCAGGCTGTAGTTGCCTGGGGGCACGTAAACTGTTGCGTTATAGGGTAAGCCCGTGTTGTTGAAAATCACGTCCTTGGCTATCCATATTACCTCAGGGGTCTCGTTAGGGGGCACGTACCTGAAGGCCTGGAACGAGTAGTACCAGTCATGTCCGAGCGCAGCGTAGTATAGGGCCGGCGAGAGTGTCAAGTTAAGCAGAGGTCTCACAGGGAGAGGCCCCGCGGGCGGCTGAGCCTGGACAGCTAAGGCCGCTGGGGCCCACGCTGCCGCGAGCAGGATGATGAAAACAAGACCTACGAGCTTAGGGCTCAAGGGACCTTTCACCCCCTCCTCGGCCTAAGCAGGGCTAATACTATGGAGGCCGACGCAACTGCTGAGGCCGTTAAGGCCAACCAGAGGGCGTCACCAGCAGTGTTGGCACTGGAGGGCAGGGCCGTGAGCGGCTGCGAAGGCTGCTCTACGGCTGCCGGCGCAGAGGGCAGCTGGGTCACGAGGGGCCTTGGGGTCAGCGACTGCGGCGTCGCAGAGATCAGCTGTGAAAGGGCCTCTGAGACGCCCGAGGCGACCTCTTGCTCCAGGGCGCTGGCCTCGTCAGTAGCTATGTTGCCCACGTTGATGTAAGTTGCGCCCTCAACGCTTAGCGAGGCGTGCGAGACCGAGAAGGCGTAGCCCAGGTCCCTGAACTCCGTCCCTTTGACTATCACGTTTGAGTCAACTGCGTTTATGCCAACGGTCCCGCCCTCGACCACCCCGCCGTTGAGGGCAACCGTGGAGCCCACAGCATTGATGGTGCTCACGTTGCAGTTCACCAAGTTCACGTGCGAGTTAATGACTGTCAGCTGGCCCACTTCGCTGTTCACAAGGGTCACGTTGACCCCTATCAGCGTGAGGCTCGGGAAGTAGACGTTGTAAAGCACGTCGCCTGACCCTATGACTGAAGACAGGGCGCTCACGTTGGAGGCCGTCAAGGTCGTCGGGTCCATGTAGGTGAAGGGCTCAACGTAGATGGGCCAGACCGACGGGTACAGGTTGAGCCCTGTGGGGGTCACGCCAGCCACTACGAGGTCCCATGGCCCTGCCAGGCTGTAGACGCCCTCGCCCAGGTAGACGCTTGGGCTAAGTATAGAGGGCACCTGGACGTAGCCTACCCATGCGCCCAGCGTAGCGTTGTACTGTAGCGGGACGCCCGTCTCAAAGCTCAGGAGGAGCAGGTTATATATGTCCTGGACTGGCAGGAGGGTGGCGACGAACTCACCGCTCGTCACAGGGGTCCCGTTGGGGTAGAGTATGTAGGCCTTTATCTGAATCCACTGGTTCTCAAAGGCGAAGCTAGGTATTACAACCAGCGGCGCCTGGACGCTGGCCGGGGCCACGTAGAAGGACTGGTTTAGGTAGCCGAAGAGCGGGCCGGTGCTGGTGTTCTCTGTAGCCACGAAGACGGCGTTATACCAGCCTGGCGGCATGTTTGGCGGCACCGTGAAGAAGCCTATCTGGAAGCCGAGGAGCGGGTAGGGGGCGGGCTGGAGAGGCACCTGGGCCACGAGGTAGCCGCTCAGGTTGTATATGTCGACCATGACCTGGCTCGTGAAGGAGCCAAGGCCCCATGGGTTAACAAC
>WYEB01000232.1_pt1 | contig 21602 bp, 29 predicted proteins | sample 6343061 | NCBI WGS metagenome assembly WYEB01 (sample SAMN13812332, study PRJNA600296) | hot springs metagenome | biome: ENVO:00000051; feature: ENVO:00002007; isolation source: sediment sample from Evening Primrose shelf | place: USA: Yellowstone National Park, Evening Primrose Hot Spring ... | reverse complement strand
CGTAGCGGCCTTTTCCTTGTCTATATGTTGGGCGATGTGGTCTGCGTAGAGCCTAGCCGTGTTGCTGTCAACTACGCCGGACGTTACGTGTAGGAAAAGAGACGTTTTAGCGCCTTCTATAATATCAGTCTCACTGTCTCTTCCACCCTCTATAGGACTACAAACTTGTCAACCATGGAGCACGTGCAGTAGAGGAGGAAGGCTCGCCGGGGACTAGCTGTATGACCTCAACGAGGGCGTGGTGAGACTTGGCGAAGGACACGCGGCCCGCCCTCGTTTCTTATGTGCAACGTTATAAAGGTCTATATATTGGCCGGGGTCGAGGAAGTGAAGATTATGCCGGGGGTCTTCATAAACTCCCTCGGGCGCCCTTCGTCGAGAGGCTCGTCGTCTATGTCGAATGCTTTAGCGCAACAGCGTCGACGTTCATGTATATATCTCGATAAATATATTTTACGATAAATCGTTATTATCACCTGTCCATAACTCTAAGTTTCCCCCGCTGAGACCCTTCATGGAGGCGACGGTGAGCCGCAAGGGGGAGAGAAAGAGGGCGTCGGGCTCTCCGCGTTGCTATCGTCGGCCTAGGAGCACTGAGGCGATGTTTTCAGCCTCGGCTACCTCCGCCAGCTTTTTGTCGGCTGTGTAGAGCGTCTCGCATCTCACGTATTTGCAGGTGGCGATTTGCAGGGCGTCCACCACATACATGTGGTGGCGGAGCACCACGGCGATAGACCCCCTCAGAATCTTCCCCACTAGAGGCACCACGACGAAGCTCCCCAGGCGGGCTAGCGTCCTGACTTCTCTCAGCATCAGAGAGACGGCGGTTTTTACGTCTCCGGCGAGCTCGCCCCGCCTGGCTTTTTTGTCTAGGACTGAGGCCGCCTCGCCGATGTTGAGGACCGAGGTGGCTAAGACGGCTGATCCCCTATATGCAGAGTCGAAGAGCTTATCCACCTCCTGGGTACCCTCCTCCTCGACGTAGCGCTTGACCAAGGCGCTTGTGTCAAGATATATCATCGAGGCGGGCTCTGCGCAACTCGGCGACTAGCTCAGAGGCGGGCTGGCCGAGGGCTTTTGGACGCCGCGCCGTGACTTCGCCCGGCGGCAGAAACGCGTCGCATTCCAAGCCGAGGTCTCTGCAGAGGACGTCGACGAGCCCCTCTCCGTCTAGAGTCCAGAGGAAGTCCTCCACCACGGCGCTCAACGAGCCGAGCCGCCTCGCCTTCGACTTCGCCCGCTCCACGACGTCTCCCGACATGGAAAGAGTCACCTTCTTCACGTATATACGGGTGTACGTGCTTTATAAACTTTCCTAACCGCGCTGGGACATATCAACGCCGTTGTTCAAGTAGCTCACGCCGAGGCGCCGGCCTGCGCTTGTTCAGCCTCGTACATCCTTATTATCATTTGTTCATATGGGCTGAGCCTCTTTGTCCCCATCACCTCCACCTCGCCGTTGGCCAACCTGTAGTAGGTGATTTCGCCGGGGGTCTCCCTAACGGCGTATCTGATCTCTCTGCCGCGCGCCGCCTCTTCGAAGCCCTCTAGCTCAGATGCGGCGAAGTAGGCGGGTGTGTGAAGCACGGCGGTTTTCCGAATGAGCCGCAGCATCTTCAAGACGAGGCTACCCAGGTCATCTCTATACGGCCCCGCCAGCACGAGCCCATGGTCCACCTCTCTAACCTCCTCTGGAGTGGTAGCCTCCGTCTTTAGTCCAGAGGCCAGGCGGAGGGCGGCCACGGCGGACGCCATGGCGATACAGCTCTCGTTCTGCTGGTAGAAGATGTAAAGAACGTCAAGGTCCTTGGTCAACTCCCAATACGCAGTGGCGAGCAGAGACCTGTACCTCAACTCAGAGGGCCCCACGGTCGAGATAAACCTCTCCTATATATACAGATGCTCTGCAGAAGTTGCATAAATCGGGCCGAAAAAAGACGATTTAGACCTATTTCTGTTGCGCTATTTTTTCAGCCTCCTTTATCACCTCGTCGTAAGGCGGCTCGTTGCGGGGGTCGTCGGAGTACCATACGTATCTGATGGTGCCGCTTGGGTCAATGATGTAGACAGCTCTCTTGGCCAGGTGGAAGAGCGGCAACCCCAGGAGGTTTGCCTGCACCACGTCATACATGGCTATCACCGTGCGGTTGTAGTCAGACAGCAACGGGAAGTTCAGCCTGTTCGCATCTTTAAAGGCCTTAAGCGCAAAGGGGCTGTCGACGGAGATTCCCAACACGGCGGCGTTTGCCTTGTTCAGAAGCGCCATCTTGTCTCTGAAGGTGCACAGCTCCTTTGTACATACGGAGGTGAACGCGCCTGGGAAAAACAGCAGTACCACCGGCCTGCCCTCCTTCAGCACCTCAGAGAGCCTCACAGGCTTAAGCTCCTCGTTTAGCAACTCGAAGTCGGACGCCTTATCTCCAACTTTCAGCGGCATAACCGTCTCCCAATATGCAGATATAAATATTTCTATAAACAATACATTATTTTATCCATCGAAACACGTTGTTAACCACTACGGCAAACGCCGCGTAGACATTTGTCCGGACGCGTGGTTCTCGCCGTGCCTAGCCACAGCTGCTGGTATTCCGCATGGATCCGCGGCGACGCGAAACGGGGTAACTACGCCGGAAAAACCCCCAGGCGACGAACTCCACGCGTCCCACATAAGCGTCATCTGCCCGCCTAGGAGCTTCTTGGGTCGGTTCTAATCGCTTGTAGCCGCTCTCCTCGTCATGGGGTGCGGTCCAAATAGCTTCTCTACCCCGCCTTCGCCTATCTCGTGGGTCTCCGTTGTCGAGTAGATAAGCCGGCCTCCGTGAGACGCGAGGCCGGTCGTGCCGAAGGTGGGGGGGCAACCTGTGGGGCACCTCTTGCCAGAGCCCCCCGTCGTCGCTTGAGATCACCGGCTTGGTCCTCATTAGGTGGCTGAATAGCCTCCCACCGTGGAGCACCAGGGCGTGGGCGTACCCCTCCGACCCCTCTGCCTGCTTGAAGCTCCTTAGGTCTTGGGACACGTATATGCCCGAGGCCGTGGCGACCAGCAACCTGCGGCCGAACGCAAGCAGGTCGTTCGATCCTCGGCGAAGTCCAGCGGCCTCAAGGAATCCACCGAGTCGCCGGCCGTCAAGCCCACCTCCACGGCGGCCGCCAAGACGTCGCCGAAGCGCGCGAAGTCGGCCACGTGGGGAGGACCCAGGGGGAAGTGCCACCCCAGCTCCGCGGCGTATCCCCTGAAGTCCAGCTCCCGGCCTCTCTCCACCTCAAGCACAACCGGCCCCTCCAGCTAGGCGTAGGTGCGGCCCTCCCTGTATAGCCTCCAGCACGCCCTCCTGTCCAGTTTCTGCAACGTGGGGAGCCTGTACAAGCCGCTCTCCGCGCAGACCGCATCCTCAAGGATGTCGTATACAGTCGGGAATGGAGTTAATAAAAGCGGCCACCCCTAGGGGAGGGCTGAGGTCTCCATCGATTTTAACCGCTACATGCTCTAATAGCGCGTCACGTTGCTGACCTCTCTACGGCGTTTTAATAAAGAATGCCTACCAAAACAAGATTTCTTCTACGCACATGGATTCAAATAAAACGTGCCAGGTGGGTGCTTTACCCCATCTGGGGTTGCAACCCGGGTGAAGGCGCCTAACGCCCAAGGGGCAGAGCTTTATCCACAGCCCAAGCTGGCATCGACGGGGGCCGCGTTACTGCGATCCGGCACCAAGGCGGAGGCGGCTCCGCCGCATTTCACGAGGGCGGCCCCATCTGACCTCCTCCCAGTCCTAAGGGGCTAGGCTAAAAACTTAGCGTCTAGCGCGTGGAGAGGTAGCCCGCTGGGGCGGGGGGTCGCCTCTGACCACGCCGTGGTCGCGTTGGCCTATGTGCGCTGTGGGGTGGAGATTAACTGATTTCATATTTTGGAGTTGTTTTATATGAGATCGTGGCGCGCGGCGCAGGCTACTCGGTCTCTAGGGAGAGGGATGACCCGCTGGTGTTGCTCATATGGAGGTAGGGCAGGCCGGGGGCGTCCTCGTCGAGTCTCGACGAGGTTGAGAAGTTCTACAGGTCGGTGCTGGATACGCCGCGTGGGAGGCGGCTTGGAGGCCGGGTGGGGCAGGCCGTTGATGCTCATGAGGGAGGGCGAGGGGGCGCTTCCCGGCGGCTATATATACCACGTGGCCATCAAGTTGCCCTCCATGTGGCTCTCGGTGCGTTTATAAAACGCGTACTGGCCGACTAACCACGTGGAGGGATTCGCCGACCATCTAGTGAGCGAGTCTGTACATCTCAGGTCTCCCGACGGCATAGGCTTCGAGGTGTACGCGGACCGCCCGACAGGCGAGTGGATTAGGGAGGGGGCGCTGGTGGCCGTGGACACACCGCCGCTGGACCTAGACAGCTTAACGAGGGACGCGGCTCCGTCGCCCCCTCCCCCCGCCCAGCGCCGAGATAGGACATGTACACATGAGGGCCTACGTGGATCTCGACGCTGTGGTTGCGTTCTGCCGGAAGCTCGGCATGGCCGTCACGTGGAAGATGCCGGACGCGGTGTACTTGGCGTGGAGCGGCTGTCACCACCACGTCTAGGCTGACGAGGGATCCGCGGGGGTGGAGCTCCTCCCGGCTGGGGAAAAACTACCAGGTTAGGACTATTTTGGCGTCTGTGGCGTAATCGTAGAAGCTGGCTATGCCCATTATCTTGACGCCGTCTACGACCTCGTCTTCCTTCATGTTGAAGGTCGTCGCGGCTGAGGAGCAGAGCCACATCTTGCATCCCATTTCGAGGCATTGTTTGAACCTCTCCTGGATCTATTTGTCGAGTTTTTCAAACACTTTTTTCTTCACTGCGTGGGCGCCGTCTAGCGTCCAGAAGACCAAGACGTCGAATCCCATGGAGGCCGCGGCGAGGGCGTAGCCGAGCATGGTGGAGAGTCTCGGCGTGTCGGCGGGGGCATCGTGGCTAGGAACGCCACTTTGTCTGTCATGGCGGCCGCTTGCCACTTATATAAAAATTTTATTAACAGATTGTGCCTTGGCGTATTTACGGCCGTAGATGTTTACATATGAATAGAGAATAAAGAATTATATTGGTCAGTCTGGTTGTCATGGAAGAGAAGGTGGAGAAGAAGAATAAGCTCGCTATCATTGCGTGGTCGGGCACTGTGGATAAGCTGTATCCAGTGGCTATCCTCTCCAGCGCCGCCGCGGCGGGCGGCTGGGAGGTGGAGGTGTTCTTCACTTTCTGGGGCTTAAACGCCATTAGGAAGGAGATGTTGAACGCCCGCCTAAGATCTCGGCGGACTTCGCCGAGTACGGGCCCGCTGTTGCGCAGACCATCAAGCAGATGAACTTCCCGCCATGGTTTGAGCTGTTGCGGCAGGCAAAGGCCATGGGCAACGTGAGGGTGTATGCTTGCTCTACCACCATGGAGATGTTCGGCATAAAGGACAAGTCCGCCTTGGCGGAGTTCGTAGACGACGTGGTGGGAGCCGCCACCTTCCTCGAGCGGGCAAAAGACGCCGCGGTGACGCTGTTCATCTAGGCGTTAATAAGGCTTAAAAAACTCCGCCTCTTTTTCGTCATGTCAATAAAACCTGCTAAAACTCTCGACACAAGGGGAAAGTTCTGTCCCATCCCTGTGATGGAGACGGCCAAGGCAATTACTCAGATCGGCGTGGACGAAATTCTGGAGGTACTCGCCACTGACCCCGCGGCGGATCCAGACATAAAGGCCTGGGCCAAGAGGATGGGGCATGAGGTGGTTTCTGCGGAGAAAACGCCGGAGGGTTACCTGAGGATTCTGGTGAGGAGGCTTAAGTAGCGCCACACCTCCACTACGCGTGGCGGGGTCTGGAACCCGACCTTTTTGTGCGTCCCGTCGCAGAAGGGCTTGTTGGACGAGTGGCCGCATCTACACAGCGCCGCCTTTACCTGTCCGTCGACCTCCACCAAGTAGGGTCCGTTCTCCTGTGCGGTTATCTTAACCACGCCATCTCACCAATTCGCCTCAATAAGCATTGCGCCCTCCCTATATTTATTTGGTAATGTCCGGGGGAGTACATGGAGGATGTTAGGCTTTCTTGTCTCAAGGCGACTAAGTCGCCTTTTGTGCTGGAGGGTCTTCACAGCCCGGTGAAGTGGTGGGGGTGGTGCCGCGAGGCCTTCGAGGCGGCGAAGGCGCTGGATAGGCCGGTTCTGGTGGACGTGGGCGCCGTGTGGTGCCACTGGTGCCACGTTATGGACGAGACCACGTACTCCGACCCCGAGGTGGCTTCGCTTGTCAACGAGAACTTCATTCCTGTCAAGGTGGATAGGGATGAGAGGCCGGACGTGGATAGGCGGCTCCAGGAGATGGCCCAGCTAATTTCCGGCCAGTCTGGCTGGCCGCTTACGGTCTTCATGACGCCGGACGGAGAGGTCATATGGGCGGCCACCTACCTCCCCCCGCGCGACATGGGGAGGACGCCGGGGATGCTTACGATCCTCAAGGCGGTGCTTGAGGCATATAGAGGGAAGCGGGGCGAGATTGCCAAATTTGCCGAGGAGCTCAAGGCGGAGGTGGCGGCTTGGCACACGCCGGCGCCTGGGGAGCCCGAGAGGGAGATCCAGCTGGAGCTCTTGACGGCGCTCGCCTCAAGCTTCGACGCTGAGTACGGCGGCTTCGGCGGCGCGCCCAAGTTCCCGCCTATCCCCCAGCTGGAGCTTTTGTTGATGCGGTATTTCTACGACAGGGTGGGCCTCTACCGGAGGATGGCCGAGGCGACGCTGGACGCCATGGCTCTCGGCGGTGTTTACGACCATCTGCTGGGTGGCTTCTTCCGCTACTCCACCGACCGGATGTGGCTCATACCGCACTACGAGAAGCTCCTCATAGACAACGCAGAGCTTCTGGCCATCTACGCCGAGGCCTACGCCCTCTTCGGCAAGCCGCTGTATTGGAGGACTGCGAGGGGCATAGTGGCGTGGTTCGACGAGTTCATGAGGAGACCTGGAGGCGGGTACTACGCGAGCCAAGACGCAGACGTGGAGGGGGAGGAAGGGGGCTACTACCGGTGGGACCTAGACGAACTCAGGGAGGTGTCCGGCGAGCTGTGGCCCCTCGCCGTGGAGCACTTCGGCCTCCTAGACGTGGAGTGGCCCGAGGGCAAGGCCACGCTCCGCGTGGCGAAGCCTGCGGAGGGGCCGGAGGTGGAGGAGATGTATCGGAGACTTCTCGCGGCTAGGCGCCGGCGGAGGCCGCCTCGGGTGGACACCACTGTGTACTCGGGGTGGAGTTGCGCGGCGGCGTGGGGCGAGCTCCTCTCGTCTAGGCTCGCCGGCGTGGGCAACTGGAGACATGCCTTGGACACTGTGGATTTCGTCATGGCCCAGATGTGGGACGGGGCCCGGCTGTTGCATGGGTGGCGGGACGGCACCGCAGTCGGGAGGGCCGTGGTGGAGGACTACGGATACTGCATCTTGGCGGCGCTGGAGGCATATGGCAGGTCCGGGGAGTTGAAATACGTGGACTGGGCGCTGGAGCTGGCCGGGTCCCTCGTGGCTGGGCATCTAGACGGCGGCGGCTTCAGAGACGTGGAGGAGGTGGACCCCGTCGTGGCGACGCCGCACTACCCCTTCCTAGACACGCCCAACTTCTCGGGCAACTCTGTCGCCGCCATTTCGCTGGTCCTCCTCTCCATGGTCACCGGTAGACAAGACCTCCGGGAGGCGTCGGGCAAGGCCCTCCGCGCCCTCTTCGGCAAGTTGCGGCGTGTTGGGCCCTCGGCCGCCGGGCTCGCCGTAGCTGTCGATCTCTACTTGATGGAGCCGCCTAGGACGGTGGTGGTGGGCGACGCGCCTGCGCTGGCGGAGATGGCGCTTTCCACCTACCGGCCGTGGCACCTCGCGGTTCCAGTCGCCGCGGGGGAGTGGCCGTACCCCGAGCAGTCGATAAAGGCGATGCTGAGGGGGCCGAGGCCGGCGGCGTACGTCTGCGCCGGCATGGCGTGTTCCATGCCGCTGACTGAGCCGGAGAAGCTCAGGGAAAACATCTTGGAGTTTCGGAAAGAGGTGTACAGACTTTAGGACTAGGCTGACTCCTGGAGGGCGTTTTCAAAATCCTTGGGATTCTCCTCTATGTACCGCGTCAACATGTTCACCTCAACGGGGTCTGTGAAGAGGAGCTTCACGCCCTCAGAGGTGAAGTACATGTAGCTGGTCTGGCAGGCGCCGCCGGCCAGAACCACGTCTACGTCTGGGAGGACTTTTTCCCTAAGCCACCTGTACTTAGCTATGCCGTGCATGTGGTGGTGATGGTGGTGGTGATGGCCTTCGCCGGCGTCGAGGTCGGGGGCGTCTCCCAGCGGGTTTTTCCTCTCCTCCACCAGCTGAAGCTTGCCGTTTTCGTATTGGTAGATCCTAAATATTGGGGCGTGTGCGAAGTGGCCGTGGAACACGGCGCCCTCCGGCGACGTGGCTATCGCTATTTTCATGGCTTTCCCCCGAATTCTCCTTATAAATTAGTCTCTGCCGCGCACCGTCCCCACGACGAAGAGAGGCACCTCGAATTCTCCGCCGTAGTAGTAGAAGAGGAGGATCTTCACCACTTCGCGGAGGAGGAGCATGAGGTCGCCCCGCCTCACGCCGCTGGCCTCCGCGGCCTCCTTCCAGGGCTTGGCCTGTAGCACCTTGCTTATGAGCACCCTCGCGGCGACGTCGGGAAGGCTCGGCCTCCTGGTTTTCGGGCTGTAGAAGTACTGAGCGGCCAGCATATACATGGCGTCTGTCACGTTTTCAAATGTCATGGGGCCGTAGGCGTAGGCCACAAGCCGGTCTAGCTGGTTCTTTGAGAGGGAGGGCGCCGCGTCTACCTCCCACCCCCAGTCCTCCAGCAACAGCTGGACCTCCGTGGGGAGGAGGTCGCCGTAGGGGCCCATGAGGGAGTGTATAAGCCGCCTGCGGAACTCCACGTTGGCGTATTTCACGTAAGCCTCGGCCTTCTCGTTGAGCGGCTTCACCAGGAGAACGCTGTACTCGCCCGAGGAGGGGTTCCGCTCCGGCGAGAGGTGTATCGGCACGTAGCCGTTCCGCACCCAGAACCTCAGCAACTTGTCGTAGACGCCGAAGCCCACCCCCACCCAGTCCATGCCCAGCTGACGCGCCTCCTCCTCGATCTTCTTAAGCATGACGCTGCCCAGCCCCATGTCTTGAAGCTCTGGATGCGTGGCGATGCGCACGATGCGCCAGCCCTTCAGCTTGGCGAACTCAGGCAGGCGCCAGTACTTGAGGAAGCGGTCCGGGATTATGTTGCCCGGTAGCTTAAGGCCGCGGAGGGCTTGGTCGATGGACAGGTCGTCGAGGGCGCCTTCAAAGGCCAGCTCTGCCGACACTGCGATCTTGCCGCTGGGCAACGCCAGCGCCCGGGCGGTGTGGTGCGGCGCGTCTAGCAACATCCCCAGATCGTCGGGCTCGTTGCGGTAATGCGCTTGGACATAGATGCCGAAGAACTGCCTAAGGGTGTCCTCGTCTCTCAGTATATCCTCCTCGCCTAGGTATGCTACCTCCTTTCTCTTCACGTGCTCGAGGTCCGCAGGCTCCACCTTGGCGGGCTCGGCGTTTAGGAGGAAGGCGTCGAAAAGCCACTGCTCCACCGGGTCTCCCTTGCCGTATCTAATGGGCTCCTCCATCTCGTAGAGGTATACGTCTGTGTCTTTCGACTCCCGTAGGTACTTGAGGAACCTGATGGAGAACCCGCGGCCGGCGCCCTCGTATCCGTGGATGGTTGTGGCGAAGACCAGGCGGTTGAACCTCTTGTGGACGCCGTAGAGCACGGGGAGCGGCACAGCAGCCGCCTCGTCGACGGCGACGACGTCGGCGTTTTCCCGCTTCAGCAACATGTAGGGGGTGACCACGTCGATGAATATGCCGCTGGCCTTTACAGCCCTTACCTCGCCCCCCTCTCTCTCCACGCCGGGCTTGTACCCAAGCGCCTCCAGCCCCTTTATGGCGAACTCCAGGAGGGTCTCCAAGTTGCCGTATTCCATTGCGGTGACCACTATCTGAACCCTCGACTTGGCCTTGCGTAGCTTGTGGCCTATGCCGGCGAGGCCGAGGCCCAACGCGGCGCTTTTCCCCCTGCCGCGGTCCGCTATGACGACCAACGCCTGCTTCCTCCTGGGCTTGTGGTAGAAGTTTTCAAACAGCTTCAAAACCTCCAACTGGTCCTGGGTGGCGGCTAGGCGGTAGATCTTGAGGGGGAGAACCGCCTTCTCAGGCGGCTCCGGCTTCTTGGGCTCGTGGGGGTGCACCTCCTCGACGCCGGAGGACTTGAGCAAGACGCCGCGGTCTACGTCGTATATCACCACGCCTCTATGGCTGTAGAGGCTACGCCAAAACCTCTCCTTAAGCCTGTGCCGGATGTCGCTGGGGGTGAACTGGGGCACGAGGAGCGTAGATTGGAACTTGGTGACGTACCTCCTCCAAGCGTCGAGGGGCGGCACCAGAAAGATGTATACGCCGCCGCCCCGCACCACGCCGCCAAGCCTCCCCACGTCGTTAGGCTTCAGGTCGTTCACGAGATCGAGCACGGCGAAGTCGTAGGTGGTGCCCAGTATACGCGGCGTGTCTTTATACGGCCGGAAGTCCACCTCCAGCGCCGAGCCAGCCACGGCGTCTCTGAAGTAGTTCATCCGCTTGTTGGCGTCGGAGAACTCCGGCTGAAACACGTAGAGCCCCTCCCCACCTCCGCCAGCCGCCTCGTAGCTCCGCAGAACCTCAGCCGCCGCCTCAGCCAGCCTCTTGTCGTCGGTGCCCAACAGCACGAAAAGCCTTCTGTGCCGCGACGCGCGGGCTACCTCCATTTCCCTCTTCGCAATTTCGAAGATCACAAGTCTAAATACATCCCATAAATAACTGAGATGCCGCGGCGCCACATATGCAACGATCCAGATCCCACAGGGTTTCTCAGCAACATACTAAGCGACGATGCGGCCAGAGAGCTCATATTACGATAGAGACAAAACTAGCGAGTCGAAGCCTCCAGCAGACGGGCGGTTAACCATCGGCGGCTAGCAACACGTCGCGATCTCGTGCCTAAACGCTGGGCAGAGGGTCCAGCTCCGCATTCATCCTTTGTCCTACATAGACGGAGGTCTAAGGCAAGCCGTCCAACGAAGGCTATCCAGTGCGCGGCTGGACGCTTCGCCTGTGCGTCAATAGGGGCAGTTCGCCGCCGTCGGCCGCCGGAGGTTGCGTTTTTAACTGGGTCAGAACTGGCTTTGGTGGTTTGTGTCAGGGTGTGCTCTGCGCCGGTCTGAAAACCACCTGCCGACGGGCCTTTGAGGCCGGCGTTTTGCCTTTCGTGTGGTGCGTGGAAAAAGGCGCGTGGCTGGTGCTTGCGCTGTGGGCTAGACGTATTCCGGCGTGCAACTAGGCGTTAGCCCCGCCTCGGAGGCGCGGGCGAGGAGCTCCTCCACGGCGCGGCGCCCCGCGGCGCCGAGGGATCTGGTATATGCGTTTACGTACATGTCGACGAAGCGGGCGGTCTCCTCCAGGGTCAGCCCCCGGGAGAACCTCTGGGCGTACCTCAGCGCTTCCTCTCTGTGGCTGTCGGCGTATGCGATGGACTCCGCTAGGGCCCTTGCCACCTTCTCCGCCAGCTCCCTCCCCAGGGCTTTACTAACCGCGTCTATGCCCAGCGGCGTGGGTAGGCCCGTCTCCCGCATCCACCACTCGCCGAGGTCCAGAACCTTCCTGAGGCCGTGTCTGTGGTAGGTGATCTGACCCTCGTGTATCAACACGCCTGCGTCCACAACGCCGGCCGCCACTGCGTCTATGATTTTGTCGAAGGGCACCTCCACGGTCTTCACCCCGGGCATGGCCAGCTTCACGAGGAGCGTCGCCGTGGTGTAGCGGCCGGGCACAGCCACGTGTCTGGGCTTGTCCACGCCGGGGCCCGCCACCACCACGGGGCCGTAGCCGTCGCCCATGGAGGCGCCCACCTCCATGACGTAGTACTTGTCGCACATGTGGCCATAGGCGTGGACGCTCACGGCGGAGACGTCTAGAAGCCCCTCCAGAGCCAACTTGTTGAGGGTCTCTATGTCGGCTAGAAACTCCACATGCGGAGCGGGCATCCTCACGGCGCCTGTGGCTATGCCGAAGAACATGTAGGCATCATCGGCGTCGGGCGAGTGGGCTATCTTCAACATGGAGACACTACAGCAACATGTTATTAACTGTACCGCTACGTAGCCCCCATCTAAGCCACGAGGTATGCAAAGAAGGCGGCGGGTCTCTTATCCACCGACACAAGTTTCCTAGGCGGACCATTGGGCTTCAAAGGGACGAATTTAGTGGAAGCTTCGTCTTCTTGATGTTGTGTGAGGCAAGATGCCGACGCGTTTGGCGGCCCCGCGGCGGCGCAGGTTAGTCTTGAAAGACGCCGTCTCTACGCCACCGCATCCGTTAATGATCGCTCCTGCCGACAAGGTGCTTCTCCGGCTCGCGACAGGGTTTTACTAACTCAGGCACGTAACTTTCTTCGTCCACGCTTTTAAGTTTCGACTAGCTAAACTGCATGTATCTACTTCGTGTCTAAACCTTGATTTAACCTCTTCACATATATGGCATTTATCGCAACTATATATGGTATAGGTAACACTTATATTCTTGGTTTTCTATTAGCTTATGGATGTGAGGTCCTTGTTGCGCGGCGGCGCGGTGTATGTTCGGTCTAGTGCCTCGCTTCGCGACGCCGTGAGGATTATGGCTGAGCGCAACATTGGGCTTCTGCCCATAGTAGACGACGAAGGGAGGCCCTTGGCGGTTATTTCTGAGAGAGATGTGATTAGGGCCCTGGCGGCTGGGGCATCCCTAGACGACCCGGCTTTAGCGGCGGCGCGGAGAGGGCCCCTAATCACGGTGACGCCCGACGTTGATGTACATGAGGCTTTGGTGAAGATGAGGCGGGGAGGCGTGCGGCACCTCTTGGTGGTGGATAAGGAGGGGCGGCTGGTGGGGGTTGTATCCATCAGGGACTTCATGAGAGATGAAGTCTTGGCGTATCTGGGCTTCAAGGCCTGGCAACCCCCAGACTACGGCCAGCCTGAGTTCATGTCGCTGTGACGCCGGCGAGCTCCAGCAGGAACCGCGGCGTCGTCTCCTTGGTCAACGCAACGACGCCGCGTGGGTAGCCCCGCCGCGGCCTAGTGGTTTTTACCTCCACCTTGTAGGGCCCGGCGACTGCGTCGATTTCTGTCTTGTTGCGGTGGTAGTACACCTCGCCGAATTTCCGGTATAGGTGTTCCTGCACCACGTGTTCCAGCAACGCCGCCTCGCTTATCCTCTTGGATGTCCAGTCGGCGAAGGCCCGTAGACGAAGTTCAACGAGGGAGGCTCAAGAGAAAGCTCCCAAATCCACCGGGGCAACCACCTGACCTTCTCCTCCTCCCACTGGCGGATGTGGCGGTCCTGCTCCTCCCACCGCGGGTCAAACCACCAAGGGTTGATCCTCTCCACCATGTCCATCGTTACCTTTCTGACAAATATTTTTTAAAGATTTGTCAGTGAGCTGACAACAAAAGGGGTTTGGATACAGCGACAAGGAGGCCAATGAAGTGCTAGACGCGGGCAGGCACAGATCCCGCTCTCCCTCACGGAGACCTGCCCCGAGCGGGGCGGCCCTCCAGCGAAGCCAGCAGGGCGGCCGCAGTTATGAGGACATACGCAGAGAGGGCAGTGGAGTTGGGGGCTTGGCCGAAGAGCAGTAGCCCCCAGACGGCGGCTAGCACGGGCTCGAGCGTAGCTATGACAGACGCCCTGGACCCCCTCACTGTCTTGACGGCTGAGGCGAAGAGCTTATACGGCAGAAGCGTCCCGAAGATTCCTAGATACACTCCGGCAAGAACCGCCTCCAAGCCCGGAGGCCCCTGCCGGAGAAGCAGGAGAGGAGCTGTTATAACGAGGGTGTAGGGCATGGCGCCTAGCGAGGCGGCTTTTTCGTCTCCCGACGTTGACAGCCTCCGGGCGGCGGCGATGTAGAGCCCGTAGAATGCCCCAGACGCCAAGCCCGCGAGGAGGCCCACGGGGGAGAGGGCGCCGGAGAGGGACTGATACGCCATTAAACCCACGGCGGCTAGCACCAGGACCACTGCGGCCAGCTCCCGCCTCGTGGGCCGCTCGCCTGTTAGGGCAAGGGCGACGGTTGTCCACAGAGGCGCCGTGTAGAGGAGATACGCCGCCGTCCCAACACCTGCTGATACGGCAGCCAGCGGGTACGCGGAGAAAAGCCCACCGAGGAGGAGCCCCGGCACCAGCCCCCTCCTGCTGGGCCTCGCCGTTAAGGATATCAGCGACGCCGTGAAGGAGCGGAAGAAGGCTAACCAGATTACGTCTCTGCCGTACGTCGCCGCCACGCCAATTGTCGACCAGAGAAAAGCAGCCACAAAGATTTTCAGCGACATGCAAGGAGGTGATGACCGATATATAAAGTCGTCCAGCCGAAAAACGGCGGCAGAGCCCCATCCGCGGTTCGGGGCTGCTCCGTCTTTCAACCCCTTCGCCGCGGTTGTGCCGCCCTACATGAAAGGGGCCGCGTCGATTTTACCTTTAGGAACTGCCGCATCGTCCAGGTTACGTCCTGGCTCGTCGCGGCTGTTCTCAGCCGCCTCCGTCAAGACATAACGGTGTTGAGTGGTTGTTGATCAGACTTATAAAACTCCGCGGAGCTCTCCTGCATGGTGTTCGAGTTGATACTACTAGGTCTCTTGTTGATTTTCTTAGGCGTGTTGATATTGATGCTGTCTTTTTGGAGAACCGGCGAGGGGAGGGCTGAGGCTGGCGGCGTGGTTATCGTGGGACCAGTGCCCATAGTGTTCGGCACCAGCCAGCGCGCGGCCGCGGCGGTTATGGTGCTGGCTATTGTCTTGACGGCTCTTGTCCTTCTACTCTTCCTACTCGGCCCAGCCCTCGTGAGATGAGCCACAGGATCAGCGTGGCAACTACCAGCATAACTGCCGCAAGCGCGAGGCCCCAAGACACGACGTGGGGAGCGCCAGCGCCGAAACATATGGGCACGAAGAAAATGACGACGCAACCCACCGCGCCGCTGGTGGCCGCAACTTTAGCGTTTGACGCCAGCGCCAGAAGCGGCGCCGCTAGCACGAGGAGGAACCCGGCGAGTATAAGCACGAGGCCGACGAGGAAAAGCCGCATGTGCGGACTTGCGTCGAGTCTTTAAAAAGTTATCAGCTCTTCCCATCTTCGCCACGGCTCCGCCTGCAGCCGCTTCACATCACCGGGATTAGGTACTCATCTTTTTAAATGAATTTATGCAGACGGCCATGGAGTTCAAGCCGGAGTACTACGCCGTGTTGGAGGCGCTCTCCACCGGGGCAAAGACCGTCAAGGAGCTCGCCGAGCTTGTGGACATGGAGCCGCACGACGTGGAGGCTGTCATCAGCGCTTTGATGGGGCACGGGCTGGTGGAGCGTAGGGAGAAGGGCCTCCTCTTTAAGAAGGAGGCGTATGCCCTGACGGAAAGGGGGTGGGAGGTCCTCTACATGTGGAGAGAGGAGGTGAAGGGGCGTGTGGAGAAGGCGGCGGAGCTCCGGCGCGCGGGGAGGGTGGAGGAGGCCGAAGAGGTGCTGGCTCCCGTCGAGTCCGTGCTCCCGCTTATGCTGACGCTCGGCCTGCTGGACATGGCCCTCTACGCCGCGGCGCTGGGGCAACTGGCAACACTTGATGAAGCGGCGGAGCTGGGCGGAGAGGCTTTTGACAGCGGCGACTTCGACGTGGGGGACGACGCGTTTTAGAGAGGCGAGACCGCGCGCGTCTTCAGCTCGCAGATCCTTACGGGGCCCAGCCGCCTCAGCCGCTCCGCGACGTCTCCTGCGCGGTCCCGCTCTGCTACAACCACCAAGACCCCCTTCTTGGCGTAGTGCCCCACGGCCCCTCTAAGCCCCGCCAGCTCTGCGTCTAGCTCCTTGGAGAGGAAGCCCACCGCGGTGGAGAAGCGCCTAGCCGTCTCGAGAAATGTGTAGAAATCTCCATCCACAGCCCGCTCCACGGCCCTCCTCCCCTCTACCTCAAGCACCGTCCGCAGGTTGCGTAGCATAGCCGCCGTCTCTAGGCGTTTGATATGCACAGTCACTGCGGCAAGCGGGGGACAGGGGTAGCCCGCTGCCTCGCCCACGCCCGGGGCGCCGGGTCTGGTCCGCACCACGAGGCAGCCGCCTGTGTATATGGCCAAGACGTCGCCGAGGCCTGTCCCCGCGGTGACCTCCGCCGCGTGTGCCATCTGGAACGCCTCTAGAGAGAGGCCGCGGAGTCTTACATATTTGGCTATGTTCACCACGGCGGAGCCCGCGTAGCCGTAGCCCAGGGGATACGGCGAGTGGATATCCACGCCGGGTCCCCCGCCGAGGAACTCGCCGTTGTAGTAGACGCCGCCGTCTCTAAACTGGGCCACGGCGTAGTCCAGCAGAAGCCCGGCGCCCAGGGAGCCCGTTGTGAGGGGGTCCTCTGTGTAGCGAGGAAGCCAGAAGCCGGTGACGTGGTGGGGGATTAGAAGCCGCATGAAGCCTCCAGTGCCTTTATTATCAGATACACGGCGTGGTTGTAAGGCGTCTCGACGCCTAGCCTCTCGCTGTATTTAACCACGGCGCCGTTTATGAAATCCACCTCGGTGGGTCTGCACTTTGCCAAGTCCTGCGCCATGGAGGAGATATTTCTTGCGGTTGCCCTAGCTACCGCCAAAACCGTCCCCACGGGGTCGTCCACCGGGTAGCCCGCCGCCTTCGCCACCTCCGCCGCCTCCAAGGCGAGCCTCTCGGCGAGGGCCCGGGCCCATGGGACCTCCGCCACGACTCCGTTGGGGGCACGCAAGATGGCTGTGACCGGGTTTATGGCGGCGTTCACCACAAGCTTCGCCCACCGGAGGGGCTCGATGTCGTCTACCACCCTCACCCTAGCCCCACCTCTCCACAGGGCCTCGGCCACCTCCCCGGCTCCGCGGGGCAACGCAACCTCGCCGACGCCCCTCAGCTCGGCTCTGCAACCCTCGCGGTAGACGCCGTAGGTAACAACCGCGCCTAACGCGTTGGGAAACCTCTCCCTCACCATCTCGAGACCTCCGATGCCGTTTTGAAACAGAACAGGCACCCCCGCCGCTACCTCAAGCGCCTTCGCCGTGTCGGGCCCCTTCACGGCGATTAATGTGTACTTGACAGAGGGGGGAGCCCGTGGGACGACCTCCACGTCGAGCTCTCTGCACGTCTCTGCGCAGAACAGGTACCGCTCGCATCTGGTCCGAACGACGGCGTACGGCGTTATTCCTGCGGAGTTTAGGAAAAAGGCAAGGAGGCTGCCCACCGCGCCTAGGCCCACTACGGCGAACACATTTATAAGAAGGGGCCATCTTAAATTGGTGACGCGCAGGAAGACCGTCCTGGACTTCGCCAAGGGCAGGGGCCCCTACGTTTGGATCACCGCATACGACTACCCCACGGCCCGCCTGGTGGACGAAGCCGGCGTAGACGGGATCTTGGTGGGCGACAGCCTGGGAATGGTGGTGCTGGGCCTCCCCAACACGCTGGGCGTGACCATGGCGGATATGGTTAGGCACACGGAGGCGGTTGCCAGGGCGAGGCCCAGGGCCCTCGTGGTGGCCGACATGCCTTTCATGTCCTACGAGCCGGGGCCGGAGACGGCGCTTAGAAACGCATCCCGCCTAGTTAGGGCTGGGGCAGACGCGGTGAAGCTGGAGGGCGGCGCCGAGTACGCGCACATAGTGGAGAAGCTGGTGAAGGCCGGCATACCTGTGATGGGCCACATAGGCCTAACCCCCCAACGCGTCTTAACGCTGGGCGGCTTCAGAATGGTGGGCAGGACGGAGGAGCAGAAAAAGAAGATCTTAGAAGACGCCAAAGCCCTCAGAGACGCCGGCGTCTTCGCCATCGTGCTGGAGTTCGTCCCGGCGTCGCTGGCCAAGGAGGTGACTGAGTCAGTCGACGTGGCCACCATATGTATAGGCTCGGGTCCCCACTGCGACGGCCAGATACTGGTGCTCCACGACGTGATCGGCCTCTCCGAGAGGGCCCCCAGCTTTGCCAAACGCTATGCAGACGCCGCCTCCGTCATAAAAGACGCCGTGGCTAGATACGCGGAGGAGGTGCGGAAGGGGCTTTTCCCCTCAAAGGAGCACTACAGAGAGTGACGTCAACGCGCTATGAAAGGCGGAACTTCCCTTTCTCCTGCCGGCGTCGGCCGCGGCCGTGGACATCTCATCTCGGCCTTGGGGCTATCCTGACGACGCCTACGTTGTCGAAGTCGGAGTGGTTTGACAAGATGGCGTCTATCCCGTAGCTCTGCATCGTGGCGAGGTGTATCCTGTCTTCAAAGTCCCTGGGCTTCTCCAGGTGGAGAGCTTTGGCGAGTATCTCGGCGTCTAGCGGCAGAAGAATGGCGATGATTCTAACGGCGTCCACCACCTCCTCCCTACGTATCAAGACGTAAAGAAGCCACGCCGAGAGCGCAGACGTGGCGAGACTCCCTCCGTACTTCTTCAACAGCTCCCGGGAGGCCGCGCCGAATCGAGGGTGCGCAGTGAAGAAGTAGTAGAGGACGTTGACGTCAACGCAGATCAAACCTGCGCGGCATCTTCCAACGCCCTTTCGATTTCCTCCACGGTAGAGTATTTTGCCGGGCCGAACCTGCCGTAGTAGATGTCTATGTCGTCGATGGGCTCCAGCAAAATGCCGCCCTCCACAAGCCTCAACTTAAATCGCTTAGCTTTTATCCGCCTCCTAATCTCGGTAGGTATATAGATCCTCCCCGTGCCGTCTATTTCAACGATCTCCACGTTTCTCCATCTTAGTCAATATAAAACATTTTGGAGAATCGAAGCGTAGATACGTTATGGAGAGCCAGCAGATGCGGGCAGGAGGTGAGGTAGAGCTCGAGTAGTTGGACTGTAGAGGGTGGCCGACGTGGGGCAGTAATGTTTTTTAAGCATTGGCAACACGCGGCCGCGTGGTGATTCCGCCGACGCATCCCAGGTACAGATCTCTGCTTGAGAGGGAGAAGGTGGTTGAGGGCGTCAGGGAGGGGTACGTGGCTCTCCAGGGCCTCATCGCCCACGGGAGGGGCGAGTGTTTCGACTACCTTATCGGTGAGGCCACTCAGCCCTTCGCCGAGAGGGCCATAGAGGCAGCCGCCGTTGCCCTCCTCACGGCGAAGCATCCGGTCATCAGCGTGAATGGAAACGTGGCGGCGCTTGTGCCGGGTGACGTGGTGGCCTTGGCCAAGGCGGTGCCTGCGCTTCTTGAGGTGAACCTCTTCTACCGGACGCGGGAGAGGGAGGAGAAAATTGCCGAGATCCTGAGGCGTCACGGCGCGGAGGAGGTGCTGGGCGTCGGCGAAGACGCCGCCTGCACCATACCGGAGCTCTTCAGCGAGAGGAGGCGGGTCAGCTGCCGGGGGATATACGTCGCCGATGTAGTCCTCGTCCCTCTTGAAGACGGCGACCGGACGGAGGCGTTGAGGAGGCTCGGCAAGACCGTAATTGCCATAGACCTAAACCCCCTCAGCAGGACGGCGCAAGCCGCCTCCATAACCATCGTAGACAACGTGACCCGGGCCATGCCGAAGCTGGTAGAGGCCGTCACTAGGCTCAAGAGCTGGGACAGGGAGAGGCTCCTCGGCCTCCTCCGCTCTTACGACAACGGGGCAACCCTCGCCGACGCCGTCAGCCACATCGCCAAGAGACTCGCCGAGATCGCCGCCTCTCTGCCCCGCCGCGGCGGTGTCGTGGTATAGAGACTACCTAGAGAGACTCGCCGCGTGTAGGCGGTGCCCCAGGCTGGTTGCCTATAGAGAGTCCGTCAACCCCCCGCCAAGGTTCCGCGGCGAGGTATACTGGGCGAAGCCCGTGCCGCCCTGGGGAGACCTGTGGGCCCGCCTGATGATCGTGGGCCTGGCGCCGGCGGCCCACGGTGGAAACAGGACCGGGAGGATGTTCACCGGCGACAAATCGGCGCAGAACCTCTTCGCGGTGTTGCACCGCCTCGGCCTCTCCAACAAGCCTTTCAGCCTGTCGAGAGACGACGGGGTGGAGCTGAGGTGCGTCTACATAACCTCCGCGGTGAAGTGCGCCCCGCCCCGCAACAGACCCACGGCGGAGGAGGTGAGGAACTGCTCTCCCTGGCTCGCCGAGGAGATCTCCGCCGTGAGGCCGCGGGTTGTCGTGGCTCTTGGCCGGGTGGCTTGGGACGCCGTTATAAGGACCCTAGGCGCCACGCCGACGCCCTTCGCCCACGGCGCAGTTCTGCAGGCCGACGCCGTGAAGATATACGCCTCCTACCACCCAAGCCCCCTCAACGTGGGTACTAGACGCGTGTCTCTTCAACAGATAGCTGAAGTGGTCAAGAAGGCGGCAGTGGAGGCCGGCTGTCTGCCATGAGGGGAGTCTCCTACGCCCTCTTCTCAGTGGCGGCGTGGAGCACTAACTACCTCGTCGGGCGCTTCCTCGTGGCTGGAGGCGTGGACCCCGTCGCCATGTCTATACTGAGGTTCGCCGTAGCCACGCCGCTCCTCTTCCTCATGGCGAGATTTCCGCCTTACAGAGGCGCCGCGCGGCGCCTCGCCCTGCTGGGCCTCCTCGGCGTCGCCGGCTTCAACCTACTGCTCTACTCCTCCCTGGCCTACGTCACAGCCGCCGTGGCGTCGCTTTTCGTCGTCCTCGCGAGCCCGGCAACCCAGTTGCTGGAGGCGGCGCTGGCCCGGCGGAGGCCCGGCGGAGTTGCGCTCCTCGGCTCCCTAACCGCCGTAGCGGGGGCCTACCTCACCCTAGAGCCGTATCTAGCAGTCCGCTCCTACCTAGGCCCCCTCTTGGCCGCGCTGGCCACGCTGTCCTGGGCCGTGTATACCGTATTGGTGAGAGGCGTGTATCTGGTCTACAGCCCCGTCGAGGCCGTGGCTTGGGTCTCCCTCTTCGGACTGGCCGCCATGTCGCCCACCGTCGCCTTCTCCAAGCCGGCGACCCTTGCCGACCCCCTCGTCCTCGCCCTAGTGGCCTACGTAGCCGCAGTACCCGGAGCCTTGGCGTATGCCGCTTGGAATGTCGCCGTCCAGAAGGCAGGCCCCCGGAGGTCAGCCGCGGTGTTGCCCCTAATGCCGGTCCTCACCACGCTTCTCTCCTACCTCCTACTCGGCGAGGCCCTCACGGCGACACAGCTGATAGGCATAGCCGTGGCCGTAGCTGGGGTCTACATATCGGCAAGAGGCTAATCCGCCAGACCAAGCAGGGCGCATTGACGCATATATTAGCAAACGGCGGCGAAGCCGCAGTGGCTCTCAGACTTGATAAAAGGGCTCTCTCTAGTCTAGGCGGTGGGTTTGAGCCCCCAGCCCTTTTTCAAAGCCTCCTGTTGCAGGGAGAAGTCGTAGCCGTCTACAAGCGCCTTAATGGAGGCCGTTACCACGTTGGTGGAGACGCCCACCGTGCGCCAAATCTTTTCCCCGTTTCTAAACTCGGCGGTTACCCTAACCACGCTCTCGGTGCTCCTCACGGAGGTGGGGAGCACCACCCGGTAGTCGCTGAGGGCCACGGCGGCCAGCTGGGGGAAGGAGGAGGT
>WYEB01000231.1_pt1 | contig 21620 bp, 20 predicted proteins | sample 6343061 | NCBI WGS metagenome assembly WYEB01 (sample SAMN13812332, study PRJNA600296) | hot springs metagenome | biome: ENVO:00000051; feature: ENVO:00002007; isolation source: sediment sample from Evening Primrose shelf | place: USA: Yellowstone National Park, Evening Primrose Hot Spring ... | reverse complement strand
GAATTATGAGAGCAATCCCTGAGCTTGATAGCCATTTCTATGATGTTGAGCTTACGCATGAAGCCGCAGTCGGAAAGATAGCAAGGGATGAAGTGGAGTATCTTATGGCAAGGGGTCTTTCCGAGGATGAGGCAACATCCCTTATCGTTAAGGGCTTCTTAAACGTTAAAGTAGAGGGGATCCCCCCAAGCTTACAGGCTCAGATCGATAAGGTCCTTGAGACCGCAAAATTAGGCTTTTAAAAATGATCTTCTTAAAACTTTTGTAAAAATTAATAATTCTTTTTTTATTTTTTACAAGAGTGTAGCTACTACCTTTAGATGAGTCTCTGGAGTAATAAATCCTTACAGTGCTTCTTTTATTAATCTGTAAGTTTTTCCAACATCCCCTACATTTTCATATATCTTTTTTATTGGCTTTAATTCTGATACTGAGTAATAGTAAATCATATCTTGAATAAGATCTTCCAAAAGATTTATCGAAAATAGAGCATATCTTGTCTCATCTAAAGGGGATAATGTTAACGATGATCTATAAGAGCCATCACTTTGATAAAAGTTTTGAATTTTTTTCATCAATTCTTTAACTTTAGTAATCAATTGATTTAGTTCGTTTTCTTTTAGTTTGATTTTAGAATAAAGAAAATCTATACAGTAGGTAATTTTAAAAATATCTTCTAACAAAATATTATTATTGATATAACTCAAAAGATAAATGAGCCAGAGATTTGCGTTCTGTGGAATTCTATTTATGTTATCCAAAATAAAACATACCTTAAAGAAACTATCCAAATCTTGAGGTATTATCTTTACTATCTTATTTTCATCAATTACATTTTGTAAGATATGGGACAATTTATCCTTGGTTATATCAATTAATGAATGTTGAAAATTAAGTAAAACTATTTTAGCATCTATTATTTCACAAATACTTTTCAAAGTTTCATCTGGTTTTAGTAATTTCTCAAATTTTTCTTTTGGAACCCTAAAAGCATAACTACGCCAGGCTTCAACCATACCATATTCACCGTTTTTAATGATCCATTCAGGTGTGAATATTGCAAATTTTAAAAAAGGTTTATGAATGAATAGAAAAAATTTGTTTTCGATTGGTGTTAGATTTTTATTTTTCCTTTTTATGACTTTTGATACTTTGAAATCATAATACTTTAAATCTTCTTTTTCGGTATATTGCAATTCAAACTCAATTTTTTTATCATCTATCTCAGCGATAAAATCAGGTTCTCTTGAAATGCCACCCTTTCGTAAAAACCATAAAAATTTATCTCCACCCGATTTATATACTTTAATCTGGTTACCTGGATACAATTCTTTCAGCTTATTTTCAAGCCAATCTAATACTTCTAACTCTACAATAGCCTTTTTCTTCATATCCTTGCGATATTCAAGGTATGTGCGAGCTTTAATATCGCTTGATTGTGCATAGATGGTTTTTCCATCTAATTTCATGGTCTTTAACTTACCATAACTTTGGTTGATGATTTTTAAGGTTCTTTATTGCCTCAAAGGCAATTTCTGGATTTATCTCATAGCCAATTCCATTCCGTTTTAAATCCGCTGCAGCTAAGAGCGTAGTTCCTGAACCAACAAAGGGGTCAAGAACAGTCTCTCCTACAAAACTAAACGCTTTAATTAATCTATACGGTAGTTCGTATGGGAATGGTGCAACATGGCTTCTATTATCCCCACTACCTTGGGGTTTCATTACCCAAACATCACTTTTTTTGATAGAAATCCAAAATTCTTTCTCTAATTTTGATTGCTCCTTTTGTTCTTTGGTTAAATGACCATACTTGTTAAATCCTTTTATCTCAGGTTTTTCAAATTCTAATATAAATTCATGCATATTATTTATCAATATACCACCAGGATAAGGATAGGTTCCTATAGGCGCTTTTACTCCGTTTGTCTTATGCCACACAATATCCCGTTTAAAAATAAAACCTATTTTTTCACATATGTCTATGGTCCTCCCAACTAAATTTAAAGTTCTGAAACTACCATTCTCTAACCTTATTGGAAGGTTCATTATGTTTATAAAAGCCTTTCTTCCGGGTTGCAACACCCTGTAAACTTCTTTCCAAACTTGGCTTATTTTTTCGAACCACAGATCGAGATCATGAATATTTCCAAGGTCACCTTCAATTGGTTCTTTTGAATACATCTTTGCATTAAAATATGGTGGCGAAGTAATCACCAAATGAACGCTGTTATCAGGCAAATCGTTCATCATCATAGAATTTTTAACAAAAATCTTCTGAATAGTGCCATTTATTTCGATTATATTTACTTTTTCTATGCTTAATTTATTCTGGTTGGAAGAACGTTTAAACATTTCTTCATATCTTTTTAACTCTTCTAATTCAAAGCGGAGCTGCCCGCTTGCGGATATTTGAGCTTTAATTAGCTGTTTATTTACAAGACTATGTAATGTTTTGACGGAAATTCCTAAATATTTAGCTGCTTCAATGGCCGAGAGATATGTTCTATTTTTATAATCTTTGGCTTCTATCTTAAACATCTTATATGATTTTTAATAAACTTTAGCCAATAATTATTGCTTAGGTAAATATATTTTATCAATGTCTTTCACGACTTTCAAGGGGGTAGTTTAAAATTAACTTGTCCCTGATTTTTATCAATTCTCATCCCCTTGCGAAGGGCAAAATTTGTGAAAAAATAATCGGAAACCTTTTCTATTCATTGAAAATGCGGGAGGTGTTCTAAGGATGCCCATCAGCACTATTGAAGAAGCCCTTGAGGACTTGAAAAAGGGCAAGATGGTGATCGTGGTTGACGATGAAGATAGGGAGAACGAAGGGGACCTTGTTTTGCCAGCAGAAAAAGTGACACCTGAAGCTATAAACTTTATGGCAAAGTATGGAAGGGGGCTTATCTGCTTAGCCATAACCCAAGAAATAGCTCAGAGGTTAAATCTAACCCTTCAACCAAGAAGAGGTATGGACCCCTTCGGCACAGCTTTCACTGTATCCATAGACGCAAGGCATGGAGTAACAACCGGTATATCTGCTCATGACCGGGCTCACACTATCAAACTTGCCATTGATGACAACAGCAAGCCTGAGGACTTTGTAACCCCTGGGCATGTCTTTCCGATCATCGCAAGGAAAGGTGGGGTTTTAGTTCGGGCAGGTCATACAGAAGCCGCGGTTGATTTGGCAAGGCTTTGCGGTTTTAAGCCAGCAGGGGTCATCTGTGAGATCATGAAGGATGACGGGACAATGGCACGGCTCCCAGACCTTGAAGAATTTGCTAAACAATGGGGGCTAAAGATCATCACCATAAGGGACCTCATAGCCTATCGCCTTCGCACCGAATCCTTGGTGAAAAGGGAAGTTGAAACCGTCCTTCCCACTCCTTACGGGACTTTTAAGCTTATTGCCTATTCAAACTTCGTAGACCAGGCAACGCATGTAGCCTTAGTAATGGGAGAGATTGGGGATGAGCCTGTGTTAGTTCGGGTGCATTCTGAATGCCTGACAGGAGATGTTTTTGGCTCTTTGAGATGTGATTGTGGGGTTCAGCTTAAAAAGGCGATGGAGATGATAGCCAAAGAGGGAAAGGGGGTTCTTCTTTATCTTAGACAGGAAGGAAGGGGTATTGGGCTTTTGAACAAGCTCAAGGCTTATGCCCTTCAGGATGAAGGGCTTGATACTGTTGAGGCAAACCTTGCCCTTGGTTTTAAGCCTGACCTTAGGGACTACGGCATAGGAGCTCAGATCCTTCGTGACCTTGGCGTAAAAAAGATGCGGCTCATGACCAACAATCCAAGAAAGATCGTCGGTCTTGAAGGCTATGGGATGAAAGTTGTGGAAAGGGTGCCTATAGAGGTCCCCCCTGTAGAAACAAACTATAACTACCTAAAGACTAAAAAAGAGAAGCTTGGGCATCTTCTTTCTTGCTTAAAGTGATCCCTACTTCATGGACCGATTCCAGAGGGACCTCAAAGAGAAGGATTTTATCTTTACCTTTGAGCTCGTCCCAGGAAGAAGCATTCGAACTCAACAGTTTAGCGCTATCCTAAAGTTTATTGAGAAGGCTCCAGAATATGAGTATTTTTCTGCCTTTAGCATAACGGACAACGCTGGAGGGCATCCTGCCCTCTCGCCGGTTGCCCTTGGACGGGTGATAAAATCCCTCGGGCTTTCAGCCATCATCCATCTCACTTGCAAAGACAAAAACCGAAATCAGCTTGAAAGCGAGCTTTTAGCCCTTGACCGAGAAAACCTACACAATCTTTTGGTGCTAACGGGTGATTATCCCTTCTACGGCTATCTTGGGCGAGCAAAGCCAGTTTTTGATTTAGATTCTGTGCTTCTTCTTCGGTTGATTACTGAAATGGAAAAGGGGGTCGAGATTCCAAAAGGGGCACCAGGTGGCGGAAACAGGCTTCCCCCCATACCCTTCTTCAAGGGTTGCGCTGTCTCTCCTTTTAAGCTAACGATTGAGGAGCTTTGGTGGCAGTATCTAAAGCTTTACAGGAAGCTAAAGGCTGGTGCAAGGTTTATCATAACTCAGGTTGGCTTTTCTCCTTTTACCCTTTATCAGCTAAAGCTTATACTCAATGATGGGTTGACTAAATACTTTAGCGAAAGGCTAAATGATGAAAGCTTCCATAAGCCGGAAGAGGATAGCCAATTTAAAAAAGTCCCCATCCTGCCGAGCATCCTCTACCTTCAAGAACCTTCAATCAAAGCTTTACTAAGGGGGAGGGTTCCGGGTATACTCCTTGGGAGGCGAGTTTGGAAAAGGTTTAAAGAAGTTGGCTTTTCTGAAGAGATGGCTTTAGAAGTTTGCGCAAAGCTAACGGTTATATATCAAAGGATGGGGTTCAAAGGAGTGCATCTTTGCGGTTTTCCACCAAACTGGGACCTTTTGAAGCGTTTTTTCGAACTCTATCATCGTATATCTCAAGAAATCATAAATAAAGAAGAGACCTACTACGAGTTATTGACCGAATTTGACGATTACATAGTTTATGAGGACAATGGAGAGCTTATAGAGAAAAACTTAGCTAACATCGATAAACCCTTGCCAAAGAAGAGCTTTTCCTTCTCCTACTCTATCAACAACTTTTTTCATAAACTCTTTTTCTCAAGGAAATCGCCGTTATATTCGACACTTTTGAAGTTTTTCACCTGGATTACGAAGAAAAGGTCCGTAGAGAAATTTTTCTCAACCTTAGAGTATGCCATAAAAAGACCGCTTTTTTATTGTCAGGAATGTGGAGATTGCACGCTTTGGGATTTTAACTATATCTGCCCTCAGAGCCAGTGCGCAAAATACATTCTTAACGGGGCTTGCGGAGGGAGCATAAATAGCTTCTGCGAGGTCTATCCCTACAAAAAGGTTTGCCTGTATGTGAGGGTTTTAAGACAGGGAGACCCAAAGGAGACTATAAAACGCTACTTGGCCAAAGACCCACCCTATCTCCCACCAAGGGATTGGTCCTTATACCGCACCTCCTCTTGGATAAACTTTTATCTGAAACGGGGGCATTTCAAGCATGAAAACTGAGGTTGTCGAGATCGAAAAGCTTATCTTTGGAGGGGTTGGGCTTGGGAGGCTTGCAAACGGAAAGGTTGTGCTAGTGCCCTATGTCTTACCCGGCGAGAGGGTCAAAATTCGTATAACTTCTGAGGCTAAAGATTACGCCGAGGCTGAACTATTAGAGGTCATTTCACAAGCAAAAGATAGAGTTGAGCCACCCTGTCCCTACTATGGGACCTGTGGAGGCTGTCAGCTTCAGCATGTGTCCTATCAAAGGCAGGTTGAACTTAAAAAAGAAATTCTTCTCGACATCTTTCAGCGCCAAGCTGGGCTAAGCGATGTCCCATTGCTTGGCGTTTACCCATCCTCTAAATCCTTTCACTACCGAAACAGACTGAGGCTTCATGTTGAGGCCTCAAGCACTCTTGAACCTCCACCCTTTAAGCTTGGCTTTGTTAAGTGGAAAAGCCACAAGGTTTTAAGGATTGAGGAATGCCTTTTAGCTAATGAAACGCTAAACTCTGTCTTAAAAAGCCTTTATCATCATCCGACCTTTATGGTGCTTTCACCCTATGTGAAAAGGGTTAGGATTGAGCATTCCCCGGCTGAAGACAAGGCAACCCTCATCTTTTGGACGATGATAAAGCCTCTTCCTCGAGATGTAGAGAGCTTGCTTACTATTCAAGATTTAAAATCCGTCTTCTACATACTTCGCGGGACAAGACCTGAGGGTCCCTTCCCTAAAGATGCCCCTTATGGTGGTAGACGCCTCTTTAAAGCCCTTTTTGACCTTACCTATTATGTTCAACCTGGGGTCTTTGTGCAGACAAACTGGGAGGTTAATCTCCTTATTCAGCAAAAGATGTTTGAGCTTGCTCAGGGATGTGAACGGGTGCTTGACCTTCACGCAGGGATGGGGAATTTCCTTTTACCCTTAGCCTTTAAGCTTCCTCGTGGGGAGGAGTTTCTCGGCGTTGACACCGACCCAAGGGCGATCGAGGACGGTCTATACACAGCAAAAAAGAACAATCTAAACGGCAGGCTCGACCTGCGAACCATGAGTAGCCATGCCTGTCTTCATGAGATGATAAAGGAAGGTCGCACCTTTGACCTTGTGCTTCTTGACCCACCAAGGGGTGGTTGTAAAGATATCCTGAGATACCTTCCTAATGTGGCAGAAAGGCACATCCTTTATCTCTCTTGCGACCCTCCAACCTTGGCGAGGGATGTTAAGGTTCTTCTTAGCCTTGGTTTCGACCTTCAGGGGCTTTATCTTTTTGACATGTTTCCTCAGAGCTATCACCTTGAGGTGCTTGCTCATCTTGTGAGGAAAGCTTAAGCTCCTTGCCAAGCCTCCATAGGAGCTGTCTGCAAAAGCCCATCATGATTTTTACTTCTCTTGAAGTTGGCTCCCTGCGGGTGATAAACCTTCTTATGTTGGTTAGCCAAAGCGTCGGGTTGTCATGGGGCATGTAGTCTATTTCCTTTAAGGTTTCCTCGACCATCTTGAAGAGTAGCTCAAGTTCTTCATGGGTAGCTAAAGGTGGTCTTTCAGGATGGAATTCGCAGGCTGTTTGGAAGAGTTCATACAGGGCAAGGATGACCGATTGAGCAAGGTTGAGGGAAGCCTTTTCTGTCGTCGGAATAGTAATTACTTCATGGCAGAGCATTAGCTCCTCATTAGAAAGCCCAAGTCGTTCGTTTCCAAAAACAAGCCCGACCTTGTTCTTAAAAGAGAGCTCGCAGAGGTAAGGGGCAAACTCCCGCAGGGTGTGGAAGACAAGCCTTCTTTTTCCTAAACGTCCTGTTGTGCCGACTACAAAATTAAGGTCAGCCAGAGCCTGCTCAAGGCTTGAGAAAATTTTCATCTTCCGCAGGACTTCTTCCCCTTGTTTGGTTGCCATTGCGGTCATGGGAAGTTCTTCAAGGCTTGCAGGATTGACTACTCGAAGGTCATCTACTCCGAAGTTAGCACAAGCTCGAGCTGCAGCGCCGATGTTTTCAGGATAAAGGGGGTTGACGAGGATTACTGAGAAGTTTTTTAGGTTTGCCCTTTTAGGGGTAGCTATGGGATAGACTTGCATGAAGGTGAAAGGTGCCGGGGCCCGGAATCGAACCAGGGACACGCGGATTTTCAGTCCGCTGCTCTACCGACTGAGCTACCCCGGCTAATTTTTAAATATAGCCAAACTTCCCAATCCTGTCAAGCCCTCACACCCAGACGATATTGTAGAGAAAGGTTTTGATAGGGAAACAGTGGAAAAGGTCTTTGACATGTTAAGACGGGCTGAATATAAGCGGAAACAGACACCCATTGGCACCAGGATCACAAAGAGAAGCTTTAATAGAGGTGAGCGCATGTCAGTTGTAAACCTTTGGACGAAGTAGCAGAAAAGAGAGTTAAGGATAAAAGACTCCGGGGCGCCTTCATATTTTGTCAAGCTTAGCAAGAGACCCCTTGCTACGCTCGGGGAAAACACGGTTAGGGAATCTTTATTGAAACAGCCCTATTCGAGGTGTTGATAAAATTAAAAATGGGCTTACTTTATGATTTGCTATGATGGAAGAAAAGGCAAAGATAGATGATACTTCCAAGAAAAGATGTGGGTTTGTAGCCATAATCGGGCTTCCCAATGCTGGTAAATCTACGCTCTTAAACCAGCTTCTCGGCACTAAGGTTTCCATAGTCAGCCCAAAGCCGCAAACTACCCGTTTTAACATCCGAGGGGTCCTTACGCGAGATAACTATCAAATTGTTTTCATCGATACTCCAGGAATTCATGATGCCAAATCCCTGATGAATAAACTAATGGTCGAGCAGGCTCTTAATACCCTTGCCGAGGTTGACGCCATTCTTTGGGTCCTTGATGCAGCTAATCGCTCACCAAAAGAAGAATCATCCCTGCTTGAAGTCATAAAATCGGCTAACAAACCAACAATCCTCGCCTTGAACAAGGTAGACTTGATAAAGAACAAGAATGAACTCTTACCAGTCATCGATTACTTTTCAAAGCTCTACGAATTTAAAGCCATCGTTCCTGTTTCAGCCTTAGAAAGAGATGGATTGGATGAGCTTGAGGAGGAGCTTGTTAAACTCTTGCCTGAGAGCGAATTCTACTATCCCCCTGAAATGGCAACAGACCTTCCTCTTCGGCTCTTTGTGGCGGAAATCATCCGAGAAAAGGTGTTTCTTAATACTTATCAAGAAATTCCCTACAGCGTTGCCGTAGAAGTAAACGAGATAGAAGAAAACCCCGAAAACGGCGTCCTTGTCATTCGAGCAACCATATTCTGCGAAAGGGATTCGCAAAAGGGGATCCTCATAGGCAAAGGCGGAAGGATGCTCAAAAAGATCGGCACCCTTGCTCGAGAGGAGCTCGAATTTTTACTCAAAAGAAAGGTCTATCTTGAACTATGGGTTAAGACCCTTGAGGGTTGGAGAGAGAAAGAGTCTCAGCTAAAAAGGCTTATTTTACCCTATCAATAATAAATAAAGGGGTGCTAAAGGATGTTTGAGGGCTTAACCGAAAAGCTTGAGAAGGCTTTTCAAGGCTTAAAGGATAAAGGGAAGCTCGGACCGGATGATGTCAAACGAGGGCTAAGGGAGGTCAGGTTAGCCCTTCTTGAGGCTGATGTCAACTATAAAGTGGTGAAGTCCTTCCTTAGTCGGGTTGAGGTTCGCGCCCTCTCTTCTGAGGTCCTGGAAAGCTTAACGCCCTTTCAACAGCTCGTGAAAATCGTCTATGAAGAGCTTGTGGAGACGCTCGGAAAGAAGGCAGAAGGGCTAAATCTTAACGGAAAGCCGGCAGTTGTGATGCTCGTCGGTTTACAGGGTTCTGGTAAGACTACAACCTGCGCTAAGCTTGCCTATTATCTAAGAAAAAAGGGACATAATCCCATGCTTGCTTCGGTTGATGTTTATAGACCGGCAGCTTTAGACCAGCTTCAAACCTTGGCTGAAAAGATAAATGTGCCCTATTTCCCAGCAAGCCCAAGCGATAAACCCGTGGACATAGCCTTGTCAGCGGTCAAAACTGCTAAAGAAAAGGGGAGGGATGTGCTTATTCTTGACACGGCAGGGCGTCTTCACATAGATGAAGCCCTGATGAACGAGCTTGTGGAGCTAAAATCAAGGCTCAACCCGCAAGAGGTCTTGCTGGTTGCCGATGCCATGATGGGGCAGGAAGCGGTTAACATGGCTCAAACCTTCCACGAAAGGGTGGGACTAACCGGAGTTATCCTTACAAAGATTGAAGGCGACGCAAGAGGGGGTGCTGCTCTCTCTATCAGAGAGGTAACCGGTGTGCCCATAAAGTTTCTCGGAGTAGGAGAAAAGGTTGAAGCCTTAGAGGTCTTCCATCCCGAGAGGCTTGCAAGCCGGATCCTTGGGATGGGGGATGTTTTAACGCTTATTGAAAAGGCTCAAGAGGTCTTTGACCAAAAAAGGGCAAGGGAGCTTGAGAAAAAGATCAAAAGGCTTCAGTTTGACCTTGAAGACCTGAGGGAACAACTTCAGCAGATAAAAAAGCTTGGCTCCTTCAAGGATGTGTTAAGCTTCCTTCCGGGAATAGGGTCAAAGATAAATCAACTTCCCTTTAATGAGAAGGAAATAGTTAAGATCGAAGCCATCATCAACTCTATGACTAAGGAGGAGAGAAGAAACCCGAAGATCATCAACGCCAGCCGTAAGAGGCGGATTGCCAGAGGTAGCGGGACAACGGTCCAGGATGTAAACCGGCTCCTTAGGCAGTATGAAGAAATGCTTGAGATGATGAAGCATTTCCGTAGCCAAAGCAGGATGCAACAGCTTATGAGAAGGCTCTTTGGCGTATAAACTTGAAAGGAATTTTGCAGAAAACCTTACTCATCATAAGCCTTCTTTTTTTACTTCCCCGCCTTTCCTTTGCCGAGGAGCCTTATATCCTTTTTGACAAATCCACTTACTGGTTTTTCGTTAAAGATGGAGAAAAGGTTCTTTTTAGAACTATGGCTGGGTATGGCTTGCCTGGGTATCATCCCAAGGAAAAAAGAGGGGATTTTCTCACCCCAGAAGGTGTTTACCAAATAGTAAGCCTTAAGCCAAGCGAGCAGTATGTTTATTTTGCCGAGGTAAACTATCCAAATTTAAACGACCTTGCCCTGTCTTATTTTGGGGGAAAGATAACCTTTGAGGATTTGAAAAATTACCTTGAAAACGTCAAGGCAGATAGTCGCGTAAAAAGGACCTTAGGAAACAGCATAGGTATACACGGAGGAGGAAGCTTTAGGCGGCAAGGCGGGAAGATGGATTTCAATTGGACCCAAGGATGCATCGCCTTAGATAACGATGATTTAAAAAGGGTCCTCCCCTATCTCAAGCCCGGGACGAAGGTATACATCATAAACTCTTCAAATTCTCTCTTTGAATTGGTGAGGAAGCTTGCCTACCCAAAAATGGTTAAACCTTTAGACTTCTGGGAAGGTGGTTTATACTTAAATAAGGACCAAACCACAAGGCTTAGCCTTACGATTAGGGAGGAAGCTTATGGCAAAAGACGGCTTGTGTATGAGGAATGGGTTGGTGGAAGGCTTATAAAAAGAGTTGCAAGCGGCGTTGACGGACGGCTCCCCCTAACCCTTGAGTATAAGCTTAAGGAAGAGTTGATAAAATATATACATACCCTTGTAGACCCATACCCAGATAGAGTGATCGAAGCATGGAAGTAATAGAAAGCATTTCTGAAATGAAAAATTTAGTAAAGGAATGGAAGCGGCGGGGTTTAAGCCTTGGCTTTGTCCCGACGATGGGATATCTACACGAAGGACATTTTGCTCTTGTGAGAAGGGCAAAGGAGCTTTCTGACAGGGTGGTGGTTAGCATCTTTGTTAATCCCATCCAGTTTGCCCCGGGTGAGGATTATCAACGCTACCCTCGGGACCTTGAACGGGATAAAGCCCTCCTTGAAAAGGAAGGAGTAGATGTGCTTTTTAGCCCAAAGGTTGAAGAGATGTATCCTCCCGGGTTTCAGACCTATGTGGAGGTGAAGGAGCTATCCTTAGGGCTTTGCGGAAGGTATAGAGCGGGTCATTTTGTAGGGGTAGCAACGGTTGTGCTTAAACTTTTCAACATCGTTCAGCCAGACATTGCGGTGTTTGGAGAAAAGGACTATCAGCAGCTTAAGGTTATACAAAGGATGGTTCAGGACCTAAACCTTGATGTTAAGATCATCCCTCATCCAATAGTCAGAGAGGAAGACGGCTTAGCCATGAGCTCAAGAAACACTTATTTATCTCCTGAAGAGAGAAAGTCTGCCATCGCCCTCTACAAAGCCTTAAACCTTGCTGAAGAGCTGGTAAATCAAGGGGAAAGAAGGGTGAACCTTCTTAAGGAGAAGCTTAAAGAGTTCATCGAGAGCTTTCCTTACACCAAGGTTCAATATATAGAGTTTGTGCATCCTGAAACCTTGAAAGAGGTTGAAAGGGTTGATGAGCCAACCCTTTTAGCCCTTGCCGTGTTCGTAGGCAAAGCACGATTGATAGACAACAAGATTATTATCCCAAAATCTTAAAAAAATCTTAAAAACAGGAGGGGACTAAATATGCTTATAAAGCTTGTTAAAGCAAAAATTCATCAAGCTACCGTTACCGAAAAGAACCTTTACTATGAAGGAAGCATTACCTTACCTTCGGAAGTTTTAGAGAAGGCAGGAATTCGTCCTTTTGAAGCCGTGTGGGTTTACAACCTAAACAATGGAGAAAGGTTTGAAACCTATGTGATCGAGGGGGAGAAAGGGAAGGTTATCCTTAACGGACCAGCAGCAAGGCTTGGCGAGGTTGGGGATAAGCTTATCATCGTTGCCTTTGCTTGGATAACCGACGAGGACATCCCCCATTTTAGAACAAGGCTTATCTACCTTGATGAAAAGAACGAAATCTCGGCAAGTAAAGTAAAATAAACCCTTTTCATGGATAAACCTCTCAAGATATTTCCTGTAAGCTTAGGATGCCCCAAAAACCGGGTAGATTTTGAAAAGACTTTAGCTCTACTTAAAAACGAAGGCTATGAGATAACCCTTGACCCAAGCTTAGCTGATGTCCTATGGGTAAACACCTGCGCCTTCATCAAGCCTGCGGTCCAAGAATCCATCGACACCATCCTTGAACTTTCGGACTTCAAGAAAGATGGGGCAAAGCTTGTTGTCTCAGGCTGTTTGACTGCTCGGTATGGTAAGGAAAAGCTTAAAGAACTCTTGCCTGAAGTTGACGAATTCTTTGGGATCGAACCTTACAAAGAGATTGAAAAATTTGAGCCCAAAGACCGGGTCTTTACCGAAAGCCCCTTTTACGCTTATCTTAAGGTCTCTGAAGGATGCGCCCATAGATGTAGCTACTGCACCATCCCCAAAATCCGTGGACCCTTCCGAAGCAAACCCCTTCCTCAGCTTGTAGAAGAGGCAACTTATCTCCTTAAGCTCGGAGTAAAAGAGCTTATCCTCGTTGGACAGGATACTACTCTTTACGGAAGGGACTTGGGGGAAAGAGATGGGCTTTTGAAACTTCTTTATTCCCTGTCAGAGCTCCCTTTTGAATTCCGCATAAGGGTTCTTTATCTTCACCCTCAGCATGTGGACGAAAACCTTCTTCTTAGCATGCTCTCCATCCCGAAAGTCCTTCCCTACTTCGAGCTTCCAATTCAGCACGCCCATCCTAAGATTTTGAAAGCCATGAATAGAGCCTATTCTCCGGAAAAGATTTTAAAGCTTATCTCATCTGTAAGGCAAGCAAACCCGAGGGCTACTTTTAGGAGCACGGTTATCGTTGGCTTCCCAGGGGAGGGGGATGAAGAGTTTAGCTTTCTTCTTGAGTTTTTGAAAGAAGCCGAGTTTGATTATCTCGGAGCCTTTCCCTTCTATCCAGAAGAGGGGACGCTGGCAGAAAAGTTGAAGCCAAGGGTTCCAGCTAAAGAAAGGATCCGGAGACGAAAAGAGGTTTTGATGTTTCAGCAGGCTATCACAAAGAAGAGGCTTGAAGCGCGCGTTGGAACTTTAGATGAAGTGTTAATCCTTGAGGAGGAAAGCCCAAACAAGCTTAAAGGTTTAGCAAGCTTTCAGGCACCGGAGATTGACGGACAAACTTTAGTAAAGCTTCCTCGGAAAGCTAAAGAAACACTTTTACCTGGAGATTTGATAAAGGTAAGAATAACCAAGGCTAAAGTATATGATGTTGAGGCAAGGCCTGAAAAATAAGATGAATGATTAAGAGTGCCGAGGGCGGGAGTCGAACCCGCACGGGCCGAAGCCCACTAGCCCCTCAAGCCAGCGCGTCTTCCTGTTCCGCCACCTCGGCTCAATTTTTTAATATAACCAATTTTTAATTTGTGTCAACATCTTTACAGAGGCTGTGCAAAAAAGTCCCCACTCTACTTTGTCCTGCTGAGCCACCCCTCTTTGGTCCTGTCGAGCCCCAATTTTTGTCCTGCCGAGCGATAGCGAGGTACTCCTCACTTCGTTCGGGACGGCATCCGGGATGTCATCCCGAGGCGCGCAAGCGCCGAGGGACCCCTCGGCTTACGCCTCGGGGCGACAACAGGGGCTTGCACAAATTTTTAAAACTGCCTCACATCTTTACAGAGGCTGTTTCCTAAAATTTTTTAGCACAAGCCCCACAAACTTTTTCTTCGTTCCTCCTTTTGTAATCCCGTGGGGATCAAGGCCCCCGCTTTTCCCTATTCTTGAGCTTGCCATCGCAGGGGAAGTTAGTCTATGGAGTAAATGATTTTAACTGAGAGCTGTTTGAGTATTTTGGTTGGGTATTGCTAGTTAAGGAGAACCGGTGGGATCATCTTGCCGAAGCTAAACATCTCCTCTTTTACTCTTTACATCAAAAAATGAGGGTTTAAAATAAATCAAACTACAAAATCCTCGAAGCGAGAGATAAGAGATGATGAAGGTTAGGAATTGGATGATAACAGACTTGATAACAGTTAGCCCTAAAGATACGGTGGAATCTGCTATCCAAATTATGCAACAGCATTCCATCAGGCATCTTCCTGTGGTAGAGGATAATAGGCTTGTGGGGTTAGTAACGGAAAGCTCCTTGCGTCCCTACCTTTCTCCCGAAAAGCTGAGGCTTCCCCTTCGAGAGGTGATGATCATTAACCCTATAACCATCGACCCTGAGGCAAGCATCGATGAAGCGGCTCGGCTCATCTATAAATACAAGATAGGGGGTTTGCCGGTAATCTCACAGGGTAAGCTTGTAGGAATAATAACTATCACAGACATTCTTGAGGCTTTTATTGAGCTTATGGGTATCCTTAAAGCCTCTTCAAGGCTTGACATCATACCCAAGGAGGATAACCTAAACTCGGCCCTTGAAGTTATCAAAAGGGGAGGAGGTAAAATAATTTCTATCGGAATGGACATAACCTCAGAGGGTGAAAAAATTTACTTCATCAGGGTTGAAAAGACAAACCTTGAAAGGATCGCCCTTGAGCTTGAGGCTGAGGGGCATAAAGTTGTTTCTTTTATAGAATAGTTTAGTGGGAGAATGAACATGGCTAAAGAATTCAAGGTTAGAAGAACCGTTGAGGAGATAAATAAAAAAATCGAAAAGGGAGAGGTGGTTGTTTTAACTGCCGAGGAGTTTTCCAAGCTTGTGAAGGAGGTTGGTCCGGTTCAGGCTGCTAAAGAGGTTGATGTTGTAACAACCGGTACCTTTTCTCCCATGTGTTCATCCGGTGCCTTTATTAACTTTGGGCATACTGTGCCAACGATTAAGGCTCATCGCGTTTGGCTAAACGATGTCCCAGCCTATGCCGGTCTTGCTGCTGTAGATATCTACATTGGTGCAGCCGAGCCACGAGAGGACGATCCTTTGAACAGAGTCTTTCCCGGCCAATTCCTGTATGGCGGAGGGCATGTTATCCATGACCTTGTGGCTGGGAAAAAGGTTCTACTTCGGGCAACAGCCTACGGGACCCACTGCTATCCTCGGAAAAGCTTAGAGATGGAAATCACCCTACAAGATATGGTAAACGCTGTCCTTTGCAACCCAAGAAACGCCTATCAAAACTACAATGTAGCTATAAACCTTGGGGACAAAATACTTTACACCTATATGGGCATTCTTAAGCCTCGCCTTGGAAACGCAAACTACGCAACTGCTGGATGCCTTTCCCCTCTTTTAAAGGACCCTTATCTTAAAACCATCGGCATTGGGACGCGGATCTTTCTTGGCGGGGCAAAGGGCTATGTGGTGTGGGCTGGCACCCAACATCGTATGGAGGTTAAGCGTACGGAAATGGGCGTTCCCATGCAGCCTGCAGCAACCCTTATGGTTCTTGGCAACCTAAAGGAGATGAAGCCAGAATGGCTCATCGGCACCTCGCATCTTGGCTATGGTTGTTCTTTGGCGGTTGGGCTCGGCATACCCATCCCCATACTAAATGAGCAGGTTGCCGAATGGGCTGGTCTTGGCGATGAGGATATTTTTGCTCAAGTGGTAGACTATTCCCATGACTATCCAAACGGGGTAAAGAGAAACTACGGGTTCGTTAGCTATGCGGAGTTAAAAAGCGGAAAGATAAACATCTTGGGGAAGGAAGTCCCAACTGTGCCTTTAACAAGCCTAATTAAATCGCGGCAGGTTGCGGAAATCTTAAAAGAGTGGATAAAGAACGGAGAGATGAAGCTTACAGAGCCTGTAGCACCCCTTCCAGGTGCAGAACTTTTCCCTATGAGGTAGAATTTGATATGAAGGAGAAAACCCTATGGAAACATTGCTCATAGTCTTTCAAGTTATTTTAGCTATTCTTATAGTTCTTATCGTCCTTGTCAATGTGACTAAGGGGTCGGAATACGGGGCAGTCTTCAGAGGGGCAGAAGCCATATTCGGCGGTGCAGGTCCTACAAGCTTTTTAAACAAAGTAACCATGGTGCTTGTTGTCCTTTTCTTTCTAAATTCTTTAATCTTAACAAAGTATGTTTCGCTTAAGCATAGACCTGCCCTACCTGAGGTTAAGGTTCAACAAAAAGTCCCAAGCCCTTCACAAGTGCCCATACCTCCATCCCAGCCTCTTATTCCTCAGCAACCGCAGGCTCCTGAAAAAAGATAGCTGTGAAAAAGGTTCTACTCTTTGGAGCAACGGGATCTATAGGAAAGCAAACCTTAGACATCATTTCTCGTTTTAGGGATAGGTTTACCCTTCTTGGAATCTCTGGAAAATCAAGGCTTGATAATCTGCTTGAAATTTCCGAAAGATTTCGCCCGCCTCTTATAGCCCTTCCTGATGAGGAATCCGTTAGCTACTTAGCAGAAAGACTGAGCTATAAGCCTGAGTTTTTCGTCGGGGATGAAGGCTTATCAAGAATGGCAAGCGAGCCCTCAGCTGATGTGGCTGTAGTTGCCATATCAGGGATTAAAGGTCTTATTCCTGCTTATTATGCTTTAAAAACTGGTAAAAGGGTTGCTTTAGCAAATAAAGAGTCTATAATCGGGGGCGGATTTCTTCTCTTGTCTTGCTCTCAAACCTCAGGAGGGGAGATCATTCCTGTTGATAGCGAACATTCAGCCCTTTTTCAGCTTTTACAAAAGTATGGAGAATCTTCCTTAAGAAAGGTCTATCTTACCGCCTCTGGAGGTCCCTTCATTGATTGGGCTTTAGAGGATTTAGAAAAGGTTACGCCTGAGCTTGCCTTAAAACATCCCACCTGGAAGATGGGGGAGAAGATCACCATCGATTCGGCAACCCTGATGAACAAAGGTTTTGAAGTCATTGAAGCCTCTGTCCTTTTTAATCTCTCGCCGGAGAGGATTGAGGTTTTAATTCATCCTCAAAGCACAATCCATGCCTTAGTTGAGCTTGTCGATGGAACCATCTTTGCCCATCTTAGTAAGCCTGACATGAGGCTTCCGATAGCCTATGCCCTTTTCTATCCTGAAAGACCAACCCTTGATGTAGCGGACCTCTCTTTTAACCCAAGCCTTACGCTTAATCTTTTCCCGCCCGATTTTCAAAGGTTTCCATGTCTTGCCCTTGCTTATTCTGCTTTGAAGCTTGGGCATCCCTATCCCCTTATCCTTGAAGCAAGTGATGAGGTTGCGGTGCCAGCTTTTCTTGAAGGTAGGATAAAGTTTACGGACATTCCCAGGGTGCTTGAAAAAACTCTCAATGAGTTTACCATAAGGTATAAGCCCTCTACCGTGGATGAAATTTTAGCCTTCCACGAGGAGGTAAAAAACTTCACCGAGGAGATGATTAAAAGTCTATGACCACGGTCCTTGCTTTTATCGTAGTCGTCGGGGTTTTAATTTTTGTCCATGAGCTTGGACATTTTTTAGTAGCAAGGCTTCTTGGAGTAAGGGTAGAGGTGTTTTCTCTTGGCTTTGGTCCAAAGCTCTTTAGTTTTATAAAAGGGGAAACTGAATACAGAATTTCAGCCGTCCCCCTTGGTGGTTATGTTAGGCTCTATGGGGAACATCCTGAGACCGTGCCTTCGGTGGTAGATAAGGAAAAAACCTTTGCCTTTAAAAAACCTTGGCAAAAGGCGCTTATCGTCCTTGCTGGACCAGGTTTTAACTTTCTTTTTGCCCTTCTTGCCTTCTGGCTTTACTTTAGCATTTCAGGTCCTGTTTACTTAAAGCCGGTGGTGGGAAAGGTTATTCCTGGTTCTCCTGCGGAGGCGGTGGGGTTAAAGCCAGGGGATGAAATCTTAGCCATTGACGGTAAAGAAATTGAAACTTTTGAAAGGCTCTTTTTCTACTTACGCTCAAAGGAAGACTTAACCGAAGTTGAGCTAGAGGTCAAAAGGGGAAACGAGGTCTTCACCTTAAGGGTAAAGCCAGCTTATCAGGAGGGCACAAACATCTTTGGAAAAAAGACCAAGGTTCCCGTTCTTGGTATTGCTCCAAGCGGTGAAGTGATAAAAAAAGAATACAACCCGATTTCAGGCTTCGTTGCTGCCTGCGAAAAATTTTATGAGCTAACATCTTTAACTCTTCTCGCAATGGGGAAGCTTTTAACAGGGGAGCTGCCTTTATCCACCTTAGGCGGTCCTTTGACCATAGGTAAGCTTGCCGGAGATACGGCAAAAGTTGGTCTATTTCCCCTTATTGCCTTTATGGCTATGCTTTCTATCAACCTTGGTCTAATAAACCTTTTCCCCATACCCATGCTTGATGGTGGGCACTTAGTGATCTTTGCCATCGAAGCGATAAGAGGGCAGCCCCTTTCTCTAAGGGCTCAAGAACTTATCTTTAAAGTAGGTTTAGCCTTGATTATTCTGCTTAGCGTGTTTGTCTTCTACAATGATATTATGCGGTTGCTTTCTGGATGGAAGCTCGATTAGTATGCTTTGAAACCTCGGGAGCCTTCGGCGGAATAGCCTTTCTTTTAGGAAAAAAGACCTGGGAAATAAAGTTTTCCGCAGATAAATCTTATTCAAGCCATCTTTTTCGGTTTTTACCGCTAATTTTTCAGTCTAACCAAAGCGAGAGAGCTCTCCCGACTCTCTTCCCCCTTGAAGAGGCTGATTACTTTGTTGTAGATGTTGGACCAGGTAGCTTTACCGGACTTAGGGTAGGGTTAAGCTTGGTGAAAGCCTTAACTCTGGTCAACGAAAAACCGGTAATTCCCATTTCCAGCCTTGAGGTATTGAGCTTCGGTTATGGATGTCCGGACCTTCCCATCCTTTCCCTGATTGATGCCTACACAGGAGAGGTCTTTGTCGGCATGTATAGATGGGAAAAGGGAAGGCTTACAACTCTTCTTGAGCCCTGTCTTTTACGCCTTGAGGAGCTGGAAAGCCTGATCCAAGAAAAGACGCTCATCGTGAGCGAGACCGTGGAGAAGTGGAAAGACTATCTAAGCGAGAGACTATCTCACAAGGTGGTTTTTCCGTCAAATCCCATCGAGCTTTCAGCCTCTCTGTTAGGAAGGTTTGCGATGTTAAAGCTTTCCCAAGGTGAGGCTAAGGTCTTATCTGGAGATGAGGTCTTGCCTCTTTATCTTAAACCTTCGCAGGCAGAAAGAAAAAGGTCTTAGCCTATGTTTAGATTTTTGATCAAGCGTTTGGCGATAATGCTACTAACCCTATGGGGGGTTCTAACCATCAGCTTTGGGCTTATCCATCTTGCTCCGGGCGACCCATTGAGCCCCATGACGGAGTTCAACCCTAAGATAACCCCTGAGTTTCGAGAAAGACTGATTAAGATGTATGGTCTTGACAAACCCTTGCATGAAAGATACTTAAGATGGCTTAAAGGGGTTATTACCTTAGACTTTGGCGTATCCTTTTCCATAGACCAGCGCCCCGTCTGGGATAAGATTAAGGAAAGACTGCCTATTACCATCCTTATAAACAGCTTAGCCCTCGTCATAATCCTTCTAATTAGCATTCCCGTCGGAGTATACTCAGCCGTCCATGCAGGCACCCTTAGGGATAGATTGATCACTATCTTTACGCTCCTTGGATATTCCATGCCGAGCTTTTGGTTTGCCCTTCTTCTTATGATGCTCTTTGGGGTAAAGCTTGGGCTTTTACCCATCTCAGGTTTGCACAGCAGCGTTGGCTACGAAGAGATGAGCTTTTTTGAGAAGATTTTAGACTGGGCAAAGCATCTTATCATGCCCCTTCTTGTGGCAACCTTTGGAGGGATTGCTGGCATAGCTCGGTATGTGAGAAATTCTATGGTTGAGGTTTTAGAGAGCGATTTTATCCTCTTTGCCCGAGCAAAGGGTTTACCGGAAAGGAAGGTTCTTTATCGGCATGCTCTAAGGAATGCCCTTCTTCCATTGATTACCATTCTTGGACTATCCTTGCCTGGATTGATAGGAGGAAGCGTCATCTTTGAATCCATCTTCGGCATCCCAGGCGTTGGTCAGCTTATGTGGCAAGCCGTCCTTTCAAGGGATTATCCAGTCATCCTTGCTAACCTTGTGTTAGTGTCAGTCCTAACCCTTCTTGGCAACTTTTTAGCAGATATCGGCTATGCCCTTGCTGACCCACGCATTAGAACAGGCGGAAGGACATAGCATAAAACATGCTTAAAGCCTTGATATCCCACCGGACAGGATTTTTCTCCTTTCTTTTTTTAATAATCCTTTTTTTGTCTGCCCTTTTTGGACCATATCTTTATCCTGTAAGCCCCTTTGAGATCCATGTTCAAAAGATCCTTCTTCCGCCAAGCCTTGAGCATCCCCTGGGGACAGACCTTCTTGGAAGGGATGTTTTAGCACGCATCCTCTATGGGGCAAGGATTTCCTTACAGGTTAGCTTCGTTGCTGTTGGCTTATCTTTGGTCTTGGGGGTAAGTCTTGGTGCCATCGCTGGATACTATGGGGGGCTTGTAGACCAGATAATCTGTCGAATAATCGACATGTTCCTTTGTTTCCCAACCATTTTTCTTATCCTTGCGGTAATAGCCTATCTTGAGCCATCGCTTACGAACATCATGATCGTCATCGGACTTACGAGCTGGATGGGTGTGGCAAGGCTCGTTCGGGCAGAGATCCTATCCCTTAAAGAGCGAGAATTTGTCCTCTCGGCAAGACTTTACGGAGCAAGCTCAGCAAGGATTATCCTCAGACATCTCCTTCCAAACGCCGTAGCCCCAATCCTTGTTTCCGCCTCCCTTGGGATGGGGCATGCTATACTCATTGAGTCTGCTCTTTCCTTCCTTGGGATAGGCGTTCAACCTCCAACACCCTCCTGGGGTAACATGCTAATCGAAGGGAAGGAAACATTGGAAGTTGCCTGGTGGCTATCTTTATTCCCAGGCTTAGCCATTCTGTTAACAGTGTTGGCTTTAACCTTACTTTCTGAAGCCTTACAAGACATTCTAAATCCAAAGAGAAAATGATGTTAGCCCCTCAAACTGTGCTCCCTTAAAGATAGCAAGGAATTTCAGGTCCCCTACATTGTCCTGCCGTGCGTCCTTTTTATTGTCCTGCCGAGCGTTCTTTTTATTTTCTTGCCGATGAGCCCCTCTTTTGTCTTGCCGAGCCCCCATTTTTTGTCCTGCCGAGCCCCCATTTTTTGTCTTGCCGAGCCCCCATTTTTTGTCCTGCCGAGCCCCCATTTTTTGTCTTGCCGAGCCCCCATTTTTTGT
>WYEB01000230.1_pt1 | contig 21650 bp, 36 predicted proteins | sample 6343061 | NCBI WGS metagenome assembly WYEB01 (sample SAMN13812332, study PRJNA600296) | hot springs metagenome | biome: ENVO:00000051; feature: ENVO:00002007; isolation source: sediment sample from Evening Primrose shelf | place: USA: Yellowstone National Park, Evening Primrose Hot Spring ... | reverse complement strand
TCGATTCATCCCTTCACCCCAGTTCACCCCCGGCCGCCTTTGCGGCGGTCGGCGGGGCGGCTGCCTGCCTCTGCGCCGAGTCTTCTTTACATATGAGGTAATCACCTCCCTAGTTTTTTGTTTAATTGTGTTGATGTTGGTTGTTCACCCCCCTTGTTTTTTCAGCATCACCCCTATCATTGTTTGTGTGGTTAAAGTTATAAACATGTCCTAAGGCGAAGGCTGTGTACATAACGATTGCAGTTAAGACGGATACATACAAACAGCTTGCTGAAATCAAACGGCTGGGGTTTAAGAGCTATGACGATGTGGTTAAAATCCTCTTAAATTGTTATATAAAGTCGGCGAAGGCTGACGCCTAGTTTTATATACTAAGCGTTCCTTAAATTTCTCATTTTTTCGGCGGCGCCGCTGATCATGCGGCGTTTTGTGTTATAAGTCGTGGGTCAAAAATGAGGAAAAATTTATAAATCCGTGCTTTCATGATGTTGATGAACAACAAAATTAAGTATGCATACCATACGGTTAAGGTTTCGGAGGAATCGCGGCAGGTGTTAGACGAAGTGGCGCGCGACGGCGTCTACTCGCGCATAAACGTCAAAGACTTGATAGCGCTGGCGTGGCCTAGGTGTCCGGCATGCGGCGGCGTCTTGGTGCAGAAATTCGCCTCTAAAAACCTGCTGTGTGTAAACTGTAAGACTGAATACGAGCTGAAGCATGTCGGTTAAGCTTGTGCATGAGGAGCTGATAGAGCGCGGATACAACGTAATTCCGGTCAGCGTAAAGAAGGAGCCTCTGACGAAGAGGTATAAGGACTGCTACGATAAGCCGTGCAGAGAGCTGGCCGGACTGTTTGAGGAGCTGCATGTAAAGAAGCAACAAACCGGCGTGGCGCTTCTCGGCCGCGTCAATAACTACTTCCCCGTCCGCGTGTTGGTTATAATAGACGTAGACGACCCCCGGAAGTTCCCCCAAGAGGCGCGGGAGCTTCTTAAGGACACGTGGCATTGGCTGACCGGACCCCGGTGCCCCCGCGACGGAGACAAACACAACATAAAATGCGAGTCGGGCGTGTGCCGCCACGGAGATCATGAGTTTCCGCTCCATGAGGCGGTGCGCGGAGAGGCCTACGCCGTACTGGTGCCGCGTGAGGCTGAGGAGCTGGTGGGCGCCGGCGTCGTAAAGCTGATGGACGGCGCCGTGGAGTTGCGGATACGGGGATACCAGCTCCTGCCGCCGTCGCTCCACCCGTCGGGCATCACGTATGAGTGGATTACGCCGCCGTGGCGGGGCGGCGGATTTGAGCACCCCAAGGAGCTTACGCTGGAGGAGTTTAAGCGGCTTATAGACGCCCTAGGCGGGGGGCGGGGGGAGGAGGCCGCCTCGGAGCCTGACGCGGCGGCGCCTAAGGAGTGCCGGAGGTTTAGGGAGCTCTCCGACGTTGACATAGATAATATCATAGAAACTATAAAGACGTACTACCTGCCCGGCTTCCGCAACGCCGTCCTCTACTCCTTGCTTTCCATACTGCGGCGGCGGTGCTACAGCGAGGCATCCATAAGGCACATCTACGAGAAGCTGCAGGAGTGGGCCACGTCGGTATATCCAGATATTGACAAGAAGAAAGACGACTATATACTGGAGGGCGTCTTGAGGAGGGACTGGCGTTTATTCGGCTGGAAGAAGCTGAAGGAGGCGCTGACGCAGGCGGCGGCTCAGGCAGGCAGGGGGGCCGTTTCCGACGACCTGGCCAAGCTTAGGCGGCTCTTGGCGCCGCCTGCCGAGGTGAAGATGAGGTACTGCCTTGAGTATAAGGCGGGCGGCGCCGGTTGCGTTAAATACCTGCGCGCCAGGGAGGTGGCCGACGGACTCTTGGTCGAGTTTGTGGTGAAGAAGAAGAAGTCCGCCAGCGTGTCTAAGGTGGCGCTTCTGCCCCGCCGCATGTTTATAGTGAGAGACCGCTTCTACGCTGAGGAGTACTACGTTGCATACAACAGCGACAAGCTTCTAGTGGCCGCCCCGGCTGACGATTGGGACAACTTCATAAACGCCGTAAGGCAACGGCCGCCGTATTACGTTGTTTCAGAGAGCAAAATAGACGTAGTGAAGCGGGTGCTTCCCCGCGTGGAGTCCACGCTCTCCGCCGGACTAGACCTAGACGGCGGCATAGCCGACCCGCACGGCGTCGTAGACAGAAGCGACTACGGCGTAGAGCCGCTGGCCGCCGCATATCGCTGGATTAGGGCGGCTTATTCGGAGCGGAACGCCAAGCTGGCGTGGTTCAACGTGATGGCCACCTTCGCCAAGCTCCTCACGCCGCTTATCCGCTTCGAGAAGAAAAACTTCGTAGACTACGTCATCTACAATGTGGGTAGGGGCGGCGAGGGAAAGTCCACCTTGGCGCGCTACATATTAACGCCGTTGCTGGGCGGCGCGGATGCGCTAGAAGTATACAACATCCGCATAGACGGCGCCATTAGGACGGAGGCGCAGCTGAGGAACCTCCTGGCGCTGAACCGCCTACCGCTGATACTAGATGAGCAGACGCGCCGCGCCCTCGTGAACAACTCAGTTATCTTACTAAGCGCCGCGGTCGGCTTAGGCACCACAGGCATCCACGCGAGCCGCCACGGCCTGGGCATTGCGGCGAAGTTCCGCAACCTCCGCGGCGTGATAGTGTTTACCAATGTGCCGTTTTCAACATTCATCCGCGAAGCTTCTGTTGAAAGCAGCGACTACGCGCTTCTGCGCAGGTTTATAGAGCTGGCGTGGGACTTCGAATCCATAGCGCCGTCGTCGTTTAAAGACATGCCGCAACTGAAGCCGTTATACGGCTTCGCCGCGAGGCTGTGGCAGAAGTATAAAGATGAATTAATGCAAGCGGCCGACCTCCTGGAGCTGATAGAGCGCCTAGCTGACGTCATTGCCAAAGAGCGCCCCGAGGCGTCTGAAATCGCCGAATACACGAAGCAGATAGTTAGCGAAATTAGGGAGGAGAAGAGGGCTGAGCGGCTGGCGCTTAGGGACGAAGACGTCCTCATGGAGAGGGCGTATAAGTTCGTCGCTGAGGAGCTCAAAGTGTCGCAACTCTCCACCATCAAGGTGCTCAGATATATACTCGAAAACCCGGCCAAGGCCGGGCTGTCGTTTACCGTGCCGAAGTCAGGCGGCCGGGAAGCGGTGGACGACGTCTACGACGTGATTGCGAAAATAAAGAGCATGTACACAACGGCCGCGTCTCAGATGCAAGACCGCCTGTCTGAAGACGCCGCCATTGTGGTCAACATGTTGGACAGGCTGGCGCAGGAGAAGCGTGTGGCCGTGGTGGTTTTGGCAAAAACGTCGCTCGTGCCAGGCGCCCCCCGGACGCTGTCGGGAATCCAAAAAAACGTCTACGTGGTAGGCGGCGTGAAGCGGTATGGCTATGCAATGCCGCTGGCTAAATTCGTCAACATGTTCTTAGACAGCGAGCGCGCAGAGGAAGACGCCCAAGATGAAATAGGTGGATGAAAAAACAGGTTTTTTAGCGGGGGCAGACCCGCCCCTCTTTATCTATCTTTATTGTTTTCTTCTTTCTATACAGCTTGTTTATGATAAACGACTTAGAGATGCCGCACAGCTCCACCACCTCCTCAATGCCTACACAGCCCCGCCTGGAAATTAATTCGAGGACGCAGCTTTCTTTAACCTTCTCAAAACCCTCCCCCTCATCTTCTTCTTTTTCTTCTTCTTCTCCGCCTCTGGGCGGCGGGCTGTGGTATTGGTAATACAACATATAGTATATATACTTCACGTAGGCGTCTACGTCTCTCAGCTTTTTGTGCAGCCTGGCTACGTCGGCCCACGCCGCAATTATCAACGCGGCGATGGCTATCTGAAATATGTAGTCAATCATCTCACCACCATAATGCTATTTGTGCAGTTGACATACAGCGTATTGATGCCTACGGAGAAGCGGCACGCAGAGACGTCGCCTAGGATTGTGAAACGCGTAGAGTTAGGTGCATATATCCAGCCGCGGCTCAGAAACACGTATTGGTCTGTCACCATTTCTACGCCGCAGATCATTATGCCCGACCGCATTCTATACGCCTCTCCGTGGCACATGAACATGCCGACAACGCTCTGCGGCTGCTGCTGGGGCTGAGGCGCAGGCGCGGCCGTCGTGGCGTTGATTTTAACCACCTTAGGTTGCTCCTTAGGCGCGGGGGGCATGTTAGACAGCATGAACCACACCACAGCCGCAATTATCACTACTGCTACCGCTATAGTTTTCATGTTGATCGGTACTGCGGATTCGGTAGGCGCCATATGTGGCTTATTTACTGCATTTATATAAATTTAACTGGCCGCGGAGGCAAAATTTTTATATATGCTCGATACTGACGCATATGTGCATGATCAATGTGGACGTGGACCCAGATGCGGTTAAGTCTGCGTTGTCGGCAGTAGTTAAGGCGCAGAGCGCCCGCGACTTGTCGGCTGTTATAGAGTACATAAAGTACTCGACTAAGTCTGAGTACATTAGGGAAATTGCGTCGCTGGCAGCAAAAGTGGATAAAGACGGTGCGGCCGCGCTCTACATGCTGAGCAAAAACTACGTATATTTGGCATACATATCGGCAATGATAACTGCGGCGGTGGAGGGCATAACGTCGTCGAGATACGCCGCCGGCTACTACTACCCCCGCGTCGAGTGCTGCACAGCGCTAAACGCAATTAAGTCAGCATGGATGCACTTCATAGCCACGACAAACATACCGCTTAGAGACGTAGCTAAGGCTTGGCTGTCTGCAGTTGTGTACGAGCCTCCGTGTAAGGTGACCTACGGAACGGTCGCGGCGCTTAGAAACATGCTTTCATATATTACGGCGCTTGCACTCGACGCGTCGCTATGACCTGCGTCCAATGCTTTCTAATTATATCTAAAGACTGCCCCCACTGCCGGAACCTCCTAGCCAAGGCTAAAGATGCGGTGGAGCTCCTCACGCGGCGCGGCCTCGTGATAATAAACATAGAGGACTTCCCTGATGCAGACATGCTGTATACCTACAGCATATCAAGCGGAGACCTCAGGCTGGCCGTGCCCACGCCGCAGGTTGTCTGCGCCGTTAACAGTAACGGAGTGTGGAACAAGGTCTACCAATACGTCGTCAAGTCTCCTGAGGAGTTCCACGAAATCAGGCGGTTCTTAGAGGCTAAACTGCATTGGCTTAAGTTGCAGTATTCCAAGCACTGCTTCGAGACCCGGGGCAGGAAGAAGAAGGAGGAGTCTGAAAAGCCGGAAAAGAAGCGGGGCAGGAAGAAGAAAAAGGAGGTGGTTGCGGAGGAGGCATGATCTGCTACAAGCTGAGGGGGAAGCTGTGGAGGACCAGCCACGGCTACTACATGCTGTATCTATACGTAAGAGATGTGCCGCCTGAGTTGCGTAACGTTCTTGAAAACCTGGTCAGCAGGGAGGTTGACGTGGCGATACTATGTCCATGACGTCTTCTACATATAAGGCATACGACGCCTCTCTGGACAAGCTCATCACGATATCTATAGACAAGATGCGGCGGGAGATATGCGCGTCTAAAGACGCCGCGTGGGGAACCGGCAGAGAGTGCTGGCCCTACCCCCACGGAGCGCTTTCCACGTTTGAGATGTTGCTTAGGGAGCGGAGGGTGCCGTATGTAATCCGCATGCCTGAGTTCGTGGCGCTCCAGCTATATGTTGTTGCGGTGTGGGAGCCGTCGGGAGTCAAAACTGTCGAAGTGTATTACGACAACCGCGGCTTTTTGAGAGACCACAAGGGCAGGCAGGTAGACGTCTCCGGGCTGGACGTTGCGGCTAAGTTCAAGACCGCGCCGGCCGACATCTACATGTGCCTGGGGCACGTGATGGAGAAGTCTGACTCCGTAAAGATAGAGTGCATCGCGCCTCCGTATGAGGCAGCCCGAGCCATGTGGGCGCTTGAGAGGGCAAAGCTGTGCGTAGCTGAGAAGCAGGACATAGACTCGCTGATAGATACGGTAAAGCGGTATGAGGCTGAGATAAACGCCTGCCGCTCGGAGCTTGAAGAGCTGAAAAAAGTTAAGCGTTAGGAAAAAACCGGATTTTTTATTCAGCTTTTGTGTATAATCCGATAACCCATCCGTCTTTTACATTAACGACTGTCTTCGTCGGCAGGTACGCGACGTAGTACTCGCCCACCTGCCGGATGCAGTCGGAGCTTTCAAACGTCCCCACCTTGAGGGTTGGGCAGGTTCCGTTTACTATCTGTATCTGCTTGGCCACTATGAGGGAGTCAGTGATCAGCTTAACTGTGTCGTCGTGGAGCTGCAGCTGGTTTGTTGCGGCTACGGCTATCATTACCGCCACGGCGGCGGCGGCCACCGCCAGGCGTGCGTATTCAGCCATCATAGTTTTGCAGTACTTACCCGTATATAAGCTAATGCCATGACTATAAACGTGGCTATAGTCACCCACGGCGCTAATATCAGCGCGGGAAGCCAAGACAGCATTCCATTATAGACCGCGTGGCCGGCGATTGAGCCAACGAGGCCGTGCTTCTTATACAGATCCGTGAGCCACCTGGTGCCCATTGAGATTACGGCCAGCACTAAAGGCGACATCGACGTTAGGTATATCCACCGGCTGGGCGCGTGGAGCACAACAAACATGTAGTTTGACAAGGGCCCAGCAGCTGGGAGCATGAACCTGGCAGACAGCTCCTCCCACGCGATTATGCCGGGCCACGCCAGAACCTCGACGCCGCCGTATTGCATCGTGTTGCTTAAGAGCGGCGCAAATACTGATATTGTAAATGAGGAATGGTCGAGCGAAAGAAACGGAATCAGCGCGATAAGCAGAAGCGGCACAAACAGCGAGATGAACACAACGCCTCCGGCTATCTTTGCGCCTCGGGCTATCATCCTGCCGGCCTCGTAGAACGCGGCTATGAGCCAGCCAAAGGGCAAACCGACCAGCAGTGCCAGCGGCAGCGTCTTTACGCCTGCCGCAACGTCAGTCAGGGGGTCGGTCGCCGTTATGTGGAGCGGCACGTGCTTAAGCATGTATATCATCAGCGCGGCAGATATCATGACGGACGCCCACACGGCCACGTTCAGCCCGCCCTCTCCAAACAGGCTGGCCGCCATCAAGCCCATGTATATAACCGCATACGCCAAGACGAAGAATGCGGCCAGGCTGGCTCCCTGCGGCGCGAACTCCCCCCACTCCCTCACTGCGTAGTTCATGTAGTCATATATAAACAGCGACACCAATATGCCGCTTATTAAATAGTCGACAGCGTCAATGACTGCAATTATGCCGTATAGCAACAAGAATATCGGGCTCAATATGAACAAAAACAGCGCCACCGCCACAGCAAATGTGTATATTGACAGTATTCTCTGCATATGTACTAAAAAAATCCTGATTTAAAAACTTAAGGCTAAGAAGGCGACGGTGGCCAGCGCGGCCGGGAGGCCGAAGTAGAGGAAGACGCGCCTGGAAAGGAGCGTGAACTTAAGCACCGACACCCAAATGTTTAACCAATGTGGGAAGACGCCGGCCGCGGCCGGCGCGATTAGTATGATTAGTGCGGGTACGGATATTTGGTCGTGGATGGCCGCGGCGAACATGGTCCTTACGGCGTCTTCAGCCGCGGCGAATTCCTCAATTGCCCTGGCCAAGGTTGCCCTTATTGACAGCGCAGTAATTAAGTCGGGCAGGGTTGCCACCACCGCCGCCACTGCGCCCAATTGCGTCTCAGACATGTGCCACGCCACCAGCGCTTGGCCGAGATCCCATGAAACGTATATTATAAGCACTGTGTTGACCGCCAAGCTCACGGCGGTGCGGACGTTGAAACGCAACATGCCCGACAGCCCCCGGCTGAATAAATACGGCAGGCCGAATGCGCCGACTATGAACCACGCCCAGTAGTAGGGCTCCTGCGGTATTGAGAGCCGCATGGGGGCCTCCACGAGCGCTCCGAAGGCCAGCGTGGCGGCCACCCACAGCGTGATCAAGTGCCAATCCCTCTTTACGGCGTCTAAATATTGAAGCCTCACTAGGGCGGTGACTAGAAAGGCGTCTACTAATGTGGACACCATCGAGTCGAGGAATGCGGCGGTGTATTTGCTGACTTGGGCGAAGTATATGGCGACGACGGCTTGCGGAATTGCGGCGACCCATGATATAATCATTATGTTGTATATGCTGTGTATGCCCATCTCGGCGACGCCCCTCTCAATGTCGTCGCTTAGTGTGTATATTAAAGCTACTAGAAACGCCACGTCGGTTGCAGCCACGGCGGCTGTCGGCGCCTCAGCCGCTTCGAGATACAGCCTGACTGCGGTGTAAGCCGCAGGTAGCGCATATGACAGCAACCGCCTCATCGCACCCCCTTCTTTTTCCCACTAATTAAACCTTTTGCCTCCAGCTCTTTCAGAATCTTCTCTAAACACCCACACATTAAGAGTATGTGGAAAGAAAAAAAGTTTTGTTTACCGGGCGCGTGTGGCAGACGCCTTGGCCCAGGCCGCAATGCCGGTGGGGTAGGCCGTTTTCCACTTGTCGAACGCTATGTCAGCGCCGGCCGATAGCTGGTAGACGCACTCCTCGTAGCTCTTGAAAGTGATTTTGAATTGGTCGGGGAACGCATTCCTCAAGAAGTCGCACGTCTGCATTGCGTACTTAATTTTGTACTGCTCCTCTGCCGCCTCTACCATCTCGGAGCCTTGAACTGTATCCGGCACGTTTGCAATCCTAAGCTCCCCAACTTCTGCCGACATGTGTGAATAAAACGAGTCGGTTTAAATACTTTTGGTTCATTTTTTATATAAATTTAGTGGGGTGAAAAAAGTTGATTTTTATACGTAGTGCAACCACGCATAAAACGCATGCACAGACAGCGCCACGGCCATCCACGTGTACGCGGATTTGCCGTAGCGCGGCGTTAGTAGCATTGCCGTAGCTACGGCCATAAGCATGGCTGGAGTGCCTGCGCCTGCCGCGAATGCCAACGCCGTCGCAAACCACGCGGCTGGGGAAAAGGCGTCGGACTCTATGCGGTGCCAGAACTGGCTTAAAACGAGGCCGATTAAATAAGCCGTGCCGTTTGCCGGCGCCATGAACCACATAAACGCAAGCCCAATGGCGGAGGCTGTTAGGTATCCGGCTGCAAACACGCCGACTAGCGACATTATCAAAATCGCCAAGGCCACCTCAATAGCCATGACGAGCGACGCCGTCGGAAGCGCAATTAGGGCCGCGGCGCCCGGCGGCAGGCGGAACGTTATTCTGTGTATAAACCTCTTTATGCTGTTGGTTATAAACGATATATACATAGAGACGCCTGATATCGCCAGACCGGTTAAAAGGCCGGCGACTAAGCCGAATATTATAGAAACAAACGGCGTTAAGCCTGCCAAGATGCCGGCCACGAACACAATCAAAGCCCACGCCATGACGAAGTTCCAGAGCGCCTCGACTAAATACACCAGCATCTCCCAAAATATGTTCGACGCGTCTGCCAATATGCCTGCCCAACTCAGCGCTGGCACCAGCAAAACCCCCAGCACGGCTCCGGCTACGCCTGCCCACCCATCTCTCCTATACGCCGAGTATATAATGAAGGCGGCAGTTATCGGCGTAACTATATAGTCCAGCGGCATGGGCTTGTAGTAGAAGTAGAGCGAAAGCGCCACCGCCGCAAACGTCGACCAAGTCAGCACTGGTATTACAGATATAGGCGCGTATGCTATGAAACGTATGAAGGCGGCTAACAAATTAGGCGCCGCGGACATACGCCAACGCAAAGGCCAGGGCTATGGCGGACACTCCGTACCGTCGGCTGAATGCGGCAAATGCTGTGTCGAGTATTACAAACACAGCCACCACCGGCACAAGTGCGGTCCACAGCTCAGGAAACGCCGCGGCTAGAAACGGGACGCCTACGGCGGCATCCACGGCAGCTTCAGGATACCCCTTAAGAGCCTCATATATGCGGTAGATTGATATGAACGCCACGACGACTGCAAGCGCTTGGAACGCCATCGCAGTCAGCTCTGAAAACTGCCCCGACGCCTGACCCACGGCGTTTACTACGGCGTTTATCATTATCCAGCCGATGAACACCACAGCCAAAGCAGCAAAAGGCACCTCCTCAGCAGTCCTCTCAAGCCGCCTAGCTAAATACGTCCACGCCAGCGACGCGCCCACCGCGGCGCCTGCCGCCCCAGCAAACCCAAGCTCCTCCCCCACCGATTTGAATATCTGAGTTATTACTTGAGCCAGCGCGGCGGCGAATGCCGTAAGCACCTGAGATATTATCGTGTTGTCAGACGCCCAGACTAAAATGCCTGCCAAAACAATCGTGAAGACGCCGGCCACCGTAGGCCTCTCGGCGGCTAGAGCTCTAAGCGCCGCCGCGAGTATCCACGCCGGCGCAAACAGCCAATACCACTGGGGGGCGGCCGCCGACACTGCACTCGACACAAACGCCGCAGATAACAAATGCCAAAACAGCCTCCTAGGCGCAATCAAGAGCGCCACCAGAGTCCCCAGCGCCAGAGGTATGAACATAGCCTAAAATACGCTCATATTAATAAGTTTTGAAAAAAAGTGGTTTGGTTAGGCTATCACAGCCAATCGTATACGTACCTCACCACAATCTTCACATGCGTGCTCTTTACCTCTACCGGCTTAATAATGATAGTAGTGCCGTTCATGTAAAGGCCGCGATGCGTGCTGTAGTACACCTCGTGGTATGGCGGATATTCGTCTGGATAAGTAATTATAAACGAGCCGTCGATGTATATCAGGAATTCATACACAGCATTCGATTTATTCGACATAATTCTGATTTGGTAAGGTATGTGGTCCAGCTCAACCACCTTCGTCTCGTTGAGCTTAAGGTCGCTGACGTCCAGCACATACTGCGCGTTTGACTTAAAGTAGACGTTAACCAGCACGCTCCCAGCCGCAACTACTACAAGCGCGGCGAATATTGCCGGCAGGGGGAGCCTCATCATATTAACCCACCACTTTATAGCTTATATTAATTTTCGTGCCGTTGTCATATACAGCAATTATTGCTGAGACTGTGTGGTTGCCAGGCTGCAGAATCGCGGACGCTGGATTTTCGTACCTAACGCCGTCAAGCAGGAACCACATGTATGTGTAGTTGGCTGAGAGCTCCACCACCGCTGGGGCGTCCTTCACATAGATCCAGCCCAGGCCCACGGTGTAGGCGCCCGGCGCGTCTACAGCCACGTTATCGACAAGCTTAACTGTGGCCGACGCCGTGGGGGGCGGCTGATACGGCTTCGGCATAGTCACTACAGCATATATCGCAACGAGTAGCGCCACAAGCGCAACCGCCACAGCTATCTGATCTGACTTAAGCATAAGTAAAAAAATGCGGTAGTTTAAAAACTTATGGCCTCACTGTGAAGTAGTAGACGCCGCTTTGGTTTGTGTAGACCAGCCAGCCGGGCAACACGCCTCCGACTTTGACCAACATCGCACTGACCACCTCGGCAGGTCTGCCGTTTACATACACGCCGCCCCAGGCGGGCTCCACTGTAATTCTGTATTTAACCTGTAGCGAGCATGCAGGCGCCGGGAGCCACACATATACGTCGTCTTGGCGCATCGGCGGCCTGAGGCACCAGCCGGCCGTATTGTTGTAAACAACATAGCCGCCCCCTCCCGAGGCGTGCAACCTGAATCCGTTGCCCAGGTCTTGGTCAAGCGTGGCGTTTCTCGACGCCACGCCGAAAATCAGCACAACAAAGTCAGTCAGATTTACTGCCAATGTCGAGTATGTGATGTTTGCGCTTACGCTCCACCCACCCCACGCAGGCACCTGCGCAAACCGCTCCGGCGCCGTAGCCCTCACAACGTATTTGCCTCCATCCTCCGTCACGAAGTCCTCAAGCACCACCACGTCCACGCCCTGGTATACCCCCACAGACGGCTGCCACCTCGGAGCCCGTGTCATACAACACAGCAATATGCATATCAATATCGCAACCACCACCGCGGCGGCGATTAATATCCTCTTGTTCCTTGTCATAAAAAAAGGTTGTTGGAAAAATATAAACTTTAGGGGTTGACGTTGACGGTAATAAGTGCGTTGTCGCTGGGCCTCACCCAAATCGCATACGTCGGCCTCAGATATAGGTAATACACCTTTGGCCCCATACCATATGCCCTGCTGTAAATCGGCGGCGCCAGCGAGTAGGCCGAAACTCCATCCTGCCCAAACTGGCCTAAAAACGCACAACTTGACGCATACAGCCAGCCGTAGTCATCAATTGTGTAGCTGGGCGGCGGCCATATGCATCCGCAGTCTGCACCTGAGGCGGTGTAATTAGGGTAGTACATAACCATGCCGTTAGGTAGCCTAACTGCGGAGCCCGGGTGGCACCACCCGATTTGTGCGTGGTCAAGCGATATGTATCCGCCGCTCTGGACATTTAGCGCCAACACGTCAATTCTGTAGTACCCCTCCGGCATGTAGTCGTTTGCAAAAGCCACGGCTGAGACTATGTCGTAACGTATATCAAACGTCGCATTTGACCGTATATATATGCCGGATCCGCTGAATGCGCCCAGCACCACCCACTGACCGGCAGGCACCACATACGTGTATGTAGTTTCGTCGCCTTGATCCGTCCAAGCCGCCTGAGTCGGGTTTTGCACAACTGTTATGTAGAAATACACAGTAGCGGCGCCTGCCACTATCAGCAAGGCCAGCACAATTGGTATTGGAATCCTGAGCATGAAGAAAAAAACATGTCAGTTTAAAAAATCTATCTTCTCCTGACCGCCTTAGCAACCACCTTGTTGGCCTCTTTGCCGCGTGCGGCTTCGGCCGCCGGCTCAGCCGCGGCGGCGAAGACGATCTGGCGGTAGTAAATCAGCTGGGCCTCTGCGGCAGGCTTAGAGAATATGGCGTTAATCAGAAGCGTCGAGCCGAAGAAGATGAACGTCGCCAAGCCGGTGAAGACGGCGCCCCACACCGTGGCATATTCAAGATACGACTCAAGCACAGAGAAGGGCAGTATCAGCCTCATCCCCATCAGCTCCCTCACGGCCCACAGCCCGTTTACCACGAACCACACCAGTATGCCCGCAAGGCCCCACCTCACGAAGAAGTCGCCGAGCCACGTGGCGAATGGCCGCCTCGGCGGCATCGACGCCATAAACGCAATTATAAACGCCGCCGCCATAAACCAAGACCACGCCTGAACCACCACGTTATCTAAATCCATCGTCTCCACTATACGTCTTTTTTATAAATCTTACCAGACGCGGCGGAATTTGTAGTAGAGTTTGTACCGGAGCGCAAAGATCATCAGTGGTATGAATACCCACGACGGTATTACAAACACAACTCTGTATTGAGGCGAATACGGACAGGCTCTTATATACACAGGCCACGGCGGGAGGAGCGCCTCCAGCTGATCCAGCAAGTTGCCCAGCACGTCTCCGTCCAGCCTCAAAACTGCCTTCGAGTTGTATATAATTTCTGCGCATGAAGACGGCGAAACTACAAAGTAATGGACTATCGGTATTTTGACGGTCACGCCCATAAACTGCGCGTCTTGGAAGGCCACTGCCCAGCCTGCGCCCGCCGGCGGCTCAGGCAACAGAAACACAATTGAAAGAGGCGGCGCGTAGGGCACAGCCGACGCCGTGAGCACGACTCCTATTGGCGAGTAGTAGCCAAACAGCAAACTAAGCTGAAATACTGAAAGCTGTACCAGGAACGCGTAGAAAAAAACTAGGGCGTTCCTTAAGACGGCCACGGCAACTTAAGCCCAAGGGCGTTTACTATCAGCACCACCACGGCGATTATGATTATCAAGATGCCGGCTGCCTCAAGCGCCTTAGCCAGCCTGCCCAGCAGAAACAGAAAGCCGCCTATGATTATGCCGGAGAGGGGGTTGCTGAACGCAGTCTTAAACGCGGCCTCCACCACGCTGAACACCAACTTGATGAACTCGACGACAGCGTTTACGTCGATCTGCATATCACTTCAGCCTCACTCTAAACAGCTTTTCAAGCTCCTGGGCCGAATCACACACCGTATACGTCCTGCCGTCTTTATGAATCTCCACGGCGCAGCCGCCCCGCGTATTCCGCACAAAGGAGGCCAGCCTCTCGGCGTTTTCCGCGCTGTCGCAGAGGACCCTGGCGTAGCCCCCGGCGTCTACCGCGAAGACGCAGTACTTAATATCTTTCTTGTCCGAGCCCTTGAATATTTCAAACATATGCCTCTAAACACACCAACTTAAAAACTTTCCTCCCAACCGGCGGCCAGCGCCGAAACACCCAAATAAAACAACGGCGGTGATGCTAAAAAAACCAGGGAGGTGATTGCCAGATATCTATATTAATTTACAAAAAACTAGGGAGGTGATTACCTCATATGTAAAGAAGACTCGGCGCAGAGGCAGGCAGCCGCCCCGCCGACCGCCGCAAAGGCGGCCGGGGGTGAACTGGGGTGAAGGGATGAATCGACGAGACGCTTTACATGCGTTAGCGACGACTTGGATATATATCAATATATATCTTTAGTCGTGTTTGATGTGTGTAAAGCGGCTCGGCGGTTCACCCCTTCACCCCGTTCACCCCCAATTTTTCTTATACAGAAAAAATTTTTTCATCACCCGGGGGGGAGGGGACTATATGGTGTATAATATTATCAATGCTGGCGGTATGCTCCACAAGACGTTATACGGCACGCTGACCGCCAGCCTGCCTGGCGCCAGCAGGTCTAATATAATGTGTACAGCTCCCAGCGCAATATATGCTGTACTGTGCATATATGCAGAAATAACCACAGCTGTCAACAAAGATATTAAGTCGTGCATTTTATTGCGCCTAAGTCCGCTGTGGCCCAACACGTCTGTCATAACTGTATGCAGAGATGAATACGCCGCCGCGTCATACAGATTTACGCCAAACAGCAACAGCACCGCCGTGCCCCACAAGATGTGGGTTGCCCACTTCACATAAATACAGGGAAAAAAGTGTTTTATTTTTTACTACAGGAACGGGAGAACTGCGATTATTACGGCAATAAACGAGGCGGCCTCAGCCAAAACCTCGTCGACTCTCTCCGCGGCATCTTGGGCCGCGTCCAGCACCAACAGAGACGCTACGAGCTCCACGGCGCGCAACAAATCAAGCGATTTATAGCCTGCATGCGCCGCAAACAGAAACGCCAGTACCAGTAGCGCAACCACCACGCCCGCCAGCGTTACTGTCTTCATTGCACCTAAATTAATGTGTAAAATATAAACTTTACCACGGCACCAGCGGCTTATCAATCTCTAGCCCAACGACCCTGGCGTATTCGAGTAGCATCTTATACGATGAGTGCTGCGTCCAGCGGCGGACTAATTCTATCGATTTAGTCTGCAGAAGCGCCTCAAGGATAAAGGCGTGTCGCAGGTCGTGAGGCCTCCAGCCGCGGAGCCCCACTTCGCTGAGCGCCTTCTTAACGTCGTACTCTGCCTGCCTCCGCGATATGTCGAAAAGCCTGTCTGAGACGGCGTAGAACACTATATACCTCCTCAGCACTTCTTCCAGCCGTTGCGACATCGGGAGCGTTATGTAGTAGTCCTCCCGGCGCTTCTTTAATATGCGCCAAGTAATTGCATGCCTCTCAAAGTCTATATCCCTAGTTGTGAGCATAAGCGCTTCAGAGATGCGCCGCCCAGTGGCGCCTAATGTATACGTCAAGACCCGGCGACGCATCGGGATCTGCCATATGAGCTTATACAGCCGCTCCATTGCGGCTCGGTAGGTCTCCAGGCTTAGGTAGACCTCCCGGATCTGCATGCGGTTGCACAGAAAAACAGAATAAATCTTTTTCTGCGAAATCGGGTCCGGCCGGGCATCGGCGGCCGCCGTTGCACAAAATGTCCCAAAATGCGAAATCTTTTTATACCGCCAGTTCAGTTGCGCCGTGGCCTGCATGAAAGCAGGATCTGCTGAGGAGCTGGAAGGCGCTGGCTACACTGCATGCGGAGGCAAGAACGGCGCACAAGCGGCGCCATGATCGTCTGCGCGCCCGACATGTCTGCAGAAATCGCTGAGAAGTTCGGCGTCCAGCCCTGCCAATTAATCACTTTGTCTCTGAGGCCGCCGCAGACCCGCCGCGGCATGGACAAACTAGCCGACATTGGCCTCAAAGCAGCTAGGCGGGGCGCCGACTTCTGGCTCTACGCCGACTTGGTTGCGGAGGTGCGGCCTAGGTGGGCGACCGCCCCCGATGCCTTCGGCAGTTATGAGAAGACGCTGGAGCTGTGGCGCAGGTGGTCCCCCCTCCTAAGCCGATTCACGCGGCTCCTGTTTGTATTCCAAGAATTCTACAGAATTGATGCAAAATACATCCCCACCGACCACATCGCCCTGCCGATGCGGAGACACCCCGACGCCAACTGCGCCCTGCGTCCTAGGTTGTGTGCAGAGAGGGCAGAGAGGGCGCTGAGGCGGCTGTGCGGCGCTGTCTCGCATGCCCACTTGTTGGGGCCGCCGCTCCGCGCTGTGCGTTTGTTAAGAGTCGTCTTGAAACAGTGCGAAAGACAAGGCACTGTAGTGTCTTTCGACACTTCGGCGTATAGAATGGCGCCGAACCGACAGCTTAAGGAACAGCTCGGAGGCAGGTGGCAACCGCGCAACTCTGCAGAAGCCGCCACAATGCTGGAGGCGTGGCTGAGGCAAGCATTGATGTGAGTGGTTGATGTGAGTGCGGTTTGTCGAATGGTTGGTCAACACATGTATTTTTTACGCTAAGTTTAGTGGAGCCGAAGGCATGTGTGCGGCCTGGCGGACATACAGAAGACGTGCAGTTCGTCCGCCACTAAGCTTAGTGAAAAATTTTAATAGACATGTGGTCGCGGTGACGTGGTGAAGGTCGTCTGCCCCAGGTGCGGCCGCCCTGGCTACCTTACCCGTGTAAAAGTGTACAACAACTACTACATGCGTGTAGAGCATTGGGAAAATGGCAAAAGACGCATATGTTATTTAGGAAGGGATGTAAACGAATTTAGAAGATATCTAGAGGAGGCCATAGGTGGGGGAGGGGTCAAAATATTAGGGATGCCAGGCGGCGACTACAAAATAGCCGACGTACTGTTGCCGCGGATCGAGCAATTGTGTCCAAAGCCAAAATGCACGCTTGTCGAGGTGTTCGGCGGCAGTGGTTACGTGTCGCAGTCGGTGAACCGCGCCGTTTATGGCAACATTATCTACAACGACATAAACAACATGTTAGTTACGCTGTATAAATACGTCAAGGAGCACCCCGAGCAACTGGCTACGCTACTTTCACTCCTGCCATATGCACGTTCTTACTACCGCATCATCAGAGACACGATGAAGATAAATCAAGACTTTGGTTCGATGGTGGCCGCCGCCTTATTTTTCTATCTGTATAATGCAACGTTTAACAGCGTCATTACGCGTGGAGGCTTCTCCTACAGCATCAGCCCAACTAAAAACGAAGCCAGGAGGTTTAAAAACAGGGCCTGGGCTATCATGAAATACGCCGACGCATGGAGGGACATCATAATTGAGAACCTCGACTTCCGCGCCGTGATTAAGAAGTACGACTCGGAGCGGACTGTGTTCTACGCAGACCCGCCGTATTTGAATCGGGCGGAGGAGTACTACGGCACGCCGTTTACCACCGACGACCTGCGCGAAATGGCTACAATGTTGACGCAGATACGCGGCAGGTTCCTGCTTAAGCTCGACAAAAAAACGTATGAGCCAATAAGCGACATTTTGCCCGCCGACAGATACAACGTAGAGATATTAGAGCGCAAACTGCATATGCAAAGAGTCAGGGGGAGGCAGAGGGGCACGTGGCTTCTGACGCTGGTAAGCAGCCCTATTAAGTAGCCCTATGTAGGTGGGCGGGGGGTTCGGCATAAAGGTTTAAATATATGTGTTTATATACCCTTATGCAAGTGGAGGAGCTCAAGCATGAGCTGATTAATAAGTGCGGCAGATCTGTGTCGTGCATCCGCGCAGTGGAGTACTACATACAGCTGATGGAAAATCCATGCTTCCCCCCCGCCACGCGGCTGACATACAACGTCCGTCGTCACCTGTTCAAGATAATGCAGCAACACAAGCCCCCCCGTTGCGACGTAAAGTCGCTTATCATCTCCAGGCTCCAGGGCACATATCTAGAAGACCTCGCCGCCGAGGCCGCCGAGGCCGCGGCTAAAATCAAAAGACACCTCGGCGTCGCCAGCCGGACTGCGGCCGCCCTTGCTGTATATCTAGTGGCATATAGTAAAAATAGATATGTAAGCTTGACATATCTATCGAAACTATTCAACGTAAGTGTAGCAGCTATTAGTGGTAATTTGAGAAAGTCCGCCAATATATTTGTAAAAAACGATTAATTTTTTCCGAAACATCTTCCAAAAACGAACTCGTTTCCATGCAGAATTCTATCTAAAAACGAATTCCAAACAACGCCGAATTCTACATCGTAATGAATTCTACTCAGAAACAAGTTCCATTAAAAACAACAAACTACGTAGAAGCTTATTCGACGTAGAAACAAGTTCTAAATAGAAACGTATTCGACCTGGAAGATATTTCGCAATAAAACATAATTCTAAATAGAGGTAAATTCGTTTAAGAAATAGTTTCTACATAGAACTGAATTCTACATAGAAACGAATTCGATTTAGAAATCAGTTTTATTAAGAACTTAATTCGAGATAGAAATAAGTTCGATCTCGAAGCAGTTTCGACTTAGCAGCAAATTCTACTTCTATGTCGAACTCAGTTCTTAGTCGAATGTTCTTCTAAAACGAAACAACTTCTGAGTCGAAACAACTTCTAGAAGCGTCTTCGAAATAGAATTCTGTGCTAAGTCGAAATAAGTTCGATTTAGAAACAGTTAGTCGAAACATATTCCGAAACGAGTTCGATATGAAAATCAGTTGATATATAAAATACATAACGCCGAAATAATTGAAAGCTTATTAGCTGATATGTATTTTATGTATTGTTGCGAGATAATTGAAAGCTGATGGTTTTTCATTTAATTCAACGACTTTCAACTATTTCGGCATTGTAACAAAAATTTAAAAATAAAACAGGTAGAAAAAAGGAGAAAAAGTTTATAAACCCATGTGTTCTATCTCCTATGCCAAACCAAACTAAAAAACGGAACCCCCAGATTGAAAAAGAATACGGAGGGATAAAGACGCAGGTATACATAGTAAAGACGGAGCTGGTGCCGAAGGTTAATGACATATCTGATCCGTTGGGCGAGATACTGATATTTGGACCGACGAGGGGCGGCGTCCGCAAGGTGGTGATATATACTAATAGAGATCTAAATGAGGAAGGGGTCGACTTGCGTATAAAGTGGCTGGTCGAATATAACCGCGGTATTGCTTGTGTTAAGTGCGGATACAAATATGACGGCGGTAGATATATAAAAGTCGTGGCGACGCGCAACGGAACATTGTATCACGACGTGGTGTGTGACAGGTGCGACCCGAGGTTGGGGGCATTTGCATCTATAGCAACTGGGTAAATTTTTTCTATCCTATTATTTTTTTGGGGGAGGCCGATATGTAAAATACATATTGCTGTAAAAGAGCTGAAAGCAGGAATTTCTAACGGTGGAGGAATTGAAAGCTGTTTACGTTTCTATAACGGTGGAAAAAAGGGGAAAAAGTTTATAAACCCATACATTTTTTCTCTTATGCCCAACATGGGCATAAACATGGCCGCCTCCGCGGCCGGGGCTCTGGGGGGAGCCCGGCAACAGAATCCCCCCATATGTAGCAAGGTGCAGAATCTGATAGACGATATGAGAAGCGATATAATAGTGGCGGTGAGGATGGATGCATTCGTTGACTGGGTTAGAGACAGCGTTAGGGTGGAGGCTGAGGAGCGCGGCGAGGAGATAGCTAGGGAGGATGTGATAGCTAGGGAGGATGTGGCGGCATGTCTAAAGCTTGACCCAACTGTCAGGATAATAAACGTAGATGGTGTAGAAGTGGTGTGGCTTTGGAGTGGCGGGTATCTCAACGAGCTAATTAATAGAGTGGCCGCCGCGGCGCGGAGATACGCTGTAATGCTTGTGGACCCGCAAAATTACGACGAGGCTGACGAGTGATATGAGCGGGAGCATTGACTCAGTGGTTGCAAATCTGCTTGCTCGTCTGGAGGACGAGGGCATCCACGGCACAAGGGTATGGTTTGCGGAAAGGCCGCATATAGTTGTAGTCCCCGACTTCGACGGCGGCTGGCTGGTGGTTATGACGCGCGGCCGCATTACGGTAAAGATAATGCTCGACAAGAACTACAACGTTGTCAGCATTAAGGTGGAGCACGGGTGACCATGAAGGTTAAGGTGTCGATTAGGACAAACTCATATGCGATATATGTCGAGAAAAACGACGACGATGAGCTGGGGGAGAGGGCGGCGCGCATAATTGCTATGCGTGAGGCGATGTGGTTTAAAGAGGTGCACGACGGCAGGTATAAGAAGATAATTGTGATACCATGATGGAGACCGACCAAACTAGGCGTTACAACAACGTAACGATAAAGTTGCGCGGCGATGACGCATTGCTGTTAAAGCAGGTGGCGGCTAGGGCTAATGCAAAAATACTGGATATGATGAAACTATGGCCGCGGTGTCCAGCATGCGGCTTTCCGCTGACGCAGGTGGCCGGCAGGATCTTCTGCCTAAACTGTAGTAAGGAGTATAGGCTTTCAGGGGTATGATCTGTGAGGAATTGGTCCTTATCTGCGCAGCGTGTAGGGAGAGGCATGTGGCTGTCGTTGACCGCGGCGGCGAGATAATAGTATATGCCGACGTAATGAAGCAGCTGTTTAACACAATACTTAGGGGGGTTGTAGAGTCGCATGTGAAGAAGTGTGCATACGAGATCGGCAGTGTGCTTAACAAAAAAGTTGTGAAGTTGGGGTGGGCGCAGGTAAACGAAAAAATGAGATATTTCTGCGTAGTCGTATGACGCTCGTCAGTGTTAAGACCGTTACTGCGGTCGGCGTATTGCTGAACTTCCTCGACTCTTTAACAACGTATTACATACTTGTTGCGGGGGTTGGCAGAGAAGCAAACCCGCTCCTTGCCCCCCTGTATCACCAAAATCCGCTGATGACTTTTTTCGTGTTTATAATTACGTCGGCCGCGGTTGTTAAAGCCGTTTATGCCGCCTTGACTGTGTTGAGCGGAATTGGGAGGGCGTTGTACAGGGTGTTCATGTTGATGATGTTTGTAATTATTGTCGTTAAGGCGGCGGTGGTTGTAAACAACATCTGCGTAATAGCGGTGGGGCAAGCTCCCGTAGTCCGCTTTTTTGAGATATCCTAACTGTGTTTCTATATAGATGTATATAGTGTTCGGCGCCGCCGTGTGAAAAATTTTTTCTGTATAAGAAAAATTGGGGGTGAACGGGGTGAAGGGGTGAACCGCCGAGCCGCTTTACGTATTAAAATTAACACGCAGACTAGCTTTATATGTATACCTAAATTGTTGTTAATGCATGTAAAGAGTTTCGTCGATTCATCCCTTCACCCCAGTTCACCCCCGGCCGCCTTTGCGGCGGTCGGCGGGGCGGCTGCCCGCCTCT
>WYEB01000227.1_pt1 | contig 21716 bp, 11 predicted proteins | sample 6343061 | NCBI WGS metagenome assembly WYEB01 (sample SAMN13812332, study PRJNA600296) | hot springs metagenome | biome: ENVO:00000051; feature: ENVO:00002007; isolation source: sediment sample from Evening Primrose shelf | place: USA: Yellowstone National Park, Evening Primrose Hot Spring ... | reverse complement strand
AGTAATATCTGCCCTCCTTCACGTACGTATGTACGCCGAACTTCAAGTCCTTGGACAGGAGCTCGTTGAGCTGGCGAAGGGCCGCCAGCCGCAGGAGCGCGGCCCCTCCGCCCAGCTCCCCACCGACGGTCAGCACGACCCTACCGCGCTCCACGGAGCCGTCCCCCGCTATTGCGGTGGCGTACATCTCGCCGAACCACAGCAACGCCTCCCTCCTATCGAACCCGCCCCTCAGCGCCTTGTCCAGCATGATCAGCTCAAGGGCTGGCTCCACGAACTTCCTAGCAACCTCATCCCTCGCGCAGTCCCTCGCCAAGCAGTACATATCGCTAAGGGCGAAATCCACTATACGCCAGACCTCATCCCTAGAGATGCCGGCCAGCTCCCCAGCTAGGTTGTCGATGCGCTCCTCTGCACGTTTCTTATTCCCCTCGGCGTAATAGATAATCAGATTGGCCAGCCTCTCGGCGTATCCGCCCTTTATCCTCCCACCGCTTAGGGCCTCCACAGCCCTCGACAGCCTCTCGACCCGCTCCTTACGCCATCTGTCGTCGTCCATGCCCCTCCTCGCCTCGGCGAAGTGTGCGAACAGCGCCAGCTCGCCCAGCATCCTCCTCGCGCGCCCCTCCCTCTCCGCGTCCCTCGCTTCCTTGCGGCCTATCCAGGGCTTCAGCTCGTCGGCTAGCCTCTCAATCCTCTCCAGGACTTGGCTCCAGCCTATGGCGTCAACTAGATCCCGCCAGCCCTTGACCGGGCGGCCGAGGAGGGGCTCCAGCTCCCCTCCCTCCCCGGCGATGATGCGGTCGAGGACCTCCCTGGGCCAGCGCATATTGACGTTGAGCTTGACGCCCTCCTCGGTGACGCTGGCTTTGCCCCTGATCGACTCCGGCTCGCCGAAGAGGGCGATGTACCAGGCCGCCTGCCAAGGATGGGCCGTGGCGGCCTCTATCCACCTTCCGAGGAACGACACGTCCGTGGCAAGCCACGGCGGAGTATGCCGTATCTTCCTGGTCCCCGAGAGGTCGGGCGCCATCCCCTTAGCCTCCTCCACGAAGCGCCTCGACTCCTCCTCGGCGGCCTTAGAGCTGGCCGCCGTCTCTCCGACCTTCAGCGTATCTACGTGCGCCTCCACGCCGCCGTAGGCCTTGAACACCTCGAAGCCCCCCTCCACGCGCCTGAACTTGAGGTCCTCATCGTCGGCTCTGCCCAAGAGATAGCGCAGAAGCGCCGAGGCGGCCCTGTCCTCCCAACGGCCCGCGGCCCCCTTAGGCGAGCGGGACGGATCGACCGCCTCGCCGCGGTTGCCGGCGATGTCACTGGCCTTCTCGTAGGCGGTCGCGGGCGTCGAGATCACTATGTCCGCCAGAGCGCCCTCACCCATAAGCAACACCGCCGCGTGCCCGTATATCCCGCCCCTGGCGATCGAGAGAAGGGCGGCGTAGGCCTTGGTCCCCATGCTGGCGCCTCCGAACTCGGAGAGCTCGCCGCTCCTCGCCTCGGCCAGCCCCTCAGCCCTCTTCAGGTCCACCTCCAGGAGGGGCCTGAGCCTCTCGTATACGTCGCGCCTCTGCGAGTAGGACGCCAGTACGCCGTTCAGCTCCCTCCTCGCCAGCTCGGCCGCCTCCTCCAGCCTCCTATGCGCCTCGCGGAGCCTCTCGATCTCGCCGGCCGTCACTATGAACTCCTGCCTCTCGGCCAGGCCCCTCGCCCAGCGGTACAACTCGGCCCAGCCGCGGTAGGCCTCGGCGCTCCTCACAAGCGCCCTGTAGAGCACGAGGGCGGCGACCACGGCGGCGTCCCTCTCCGCCTCGCCCTCCACCTTGGCGAGCGCCTTCCCCAGCTCCGCGAGGGGCCTGGGCAGGCTTTTGGATTCGGCCAGCCTCCTAAACGCCGCGTACGGCCTCTCGCCCCTCAGAGGGGCCTTTAGGATCCCGTCGACGGCCCCCTCGTCGATCCTCCACCGCTCGTACCTCTCGGCCAGAGCCCTGAACCTCTCCGCCGCCCTCTCTCCCGCGTCGGCGAGCCCGGCGAAGAGCGGCAGGCCGGCCGCCGCGTGGGCCAGCCTGCCCAGCTCGATGAGGCCCCAGAGGCTCATGGCGGCTGACAGCGCAATAAGCCCGGCCGCAACCGCGGCAGTCAGGAAGAGGTACGCCTTGTGCTCGTCTACCCAAGCCAGGACCCTCGCGACCGCCTCGACGAAGAGCTCCGCCAGCCTCTCCGCCGCCACCCTGGCCCTCTCGAAAAGCTCCTTAGCCGACTCGTAGAGGGCCCTCGCCGCCTTCCGGACGTACTCGACGGCCTCCCTGAACTGCCCGGCGTCCGCCAGCGCTATGGCCGAGGCGACGGAGGATATTACCGCCTCAGAGTAGAGGCCTTGGTAGGCCGAGTATGCGGCCGCGGCCGAAAGGCCGGCTAGCGCCGTCGCCCTAAGCGCCCTCTCGACGGCCGATACGCCCTCCAGGGCCTGCCTCCTGTACCTCTCGCCGGCCCTCGCAAGGACGTCTAGGATCTCCAGGACGAACTGCTTCACGCGGTACTCGGCGTCCGGTATCCCCGCCTCCTCCGCCTTTCTTACGGCCTCCCTTATGGCGGGCTCTATGCGCGCGTAGAGCCTCTCGCCGTCCCTCGTCGCATACCCCTCGAAGAGGTAGAGAAGGGCGTCCCGCGCGTGCCTCGCGGCGTCGGGGGACGCCATCAGGAGGCCGAAGTGGCTGAGTACGTCGCCGGCCGCCTCGGCCAGGATGTGGGCGAACTCGGGCTCCCTTGCGGCCGCCCTCTCCAGCCTCGCCTTCACCCTCGCAATGGCGAAGTCGTGGGCGCTGAAGGCCGCCTCCCTGTCGAGGACGGCGCCGAACCTCCCCACGAGGTAGGACGCCTCGTCGGCCGCCCCATCCGGGATCACGTCGGCTATAGGCGCCCTCGGCCTCCCGGGCTCCGCCCGCCCCAAGCCGCGCTCCTCGGCCGCCTTAACAGCCTCACTTCCGGCATCCCGCCCTAAACCGCGTACAGCCGGCTCGACGGCCTCGGCCGGCTGAGGCCTAACCTCCCGCCTCAAGCCGCGCCCCTCTACGGTTTGTACGGGCTGCCTCACCGCCTCGGGTTCCGCGCGCCCAGCCGCCTCGGCCGGCTCGGGTTTAGCCGACTTCACCGCCTCGGCCCTAGCCGCCTCGGGCTTGACCGACTCGGCCTTCTGGGGAGGCGGGAACAGCTCCTCGTACTTGAGGCCGGCGCCCATGAAGGCGTTGAAGAGCTCCAGCGTCCTCCTCGCCACGGCGGGCTTCTTGGGCTGGTACGGCTCGGCCAGCCCCTCGAACCACATGTTCACTGCTGTTATCCACGCGGACCTGAACTCGGGCCAGCCCTCCTCGTCCCCCACCAGCCGGTACATGAAGGCCGGCGTAAGCTCGCGGAGGAGCCACGGCATGAAGACGGCGTCCGCCACCTCCTCCTTGGCCTTGAGCTCCCTCCCGGCCCCGCTCCTCAGATACGACTCGAACTCGTCCGCAAGCCTGAAGGCCAGCCACGTCAGATACAGCTCGTCGTGCCTCTCCCAAAGCCTCCCGTAGGGCTCTCCGTACCTCCTGCGGAGATGCTCAAGGGCGTCCCTCGCCCTGCTCCGGTCGAACTCGTAAACGATCTGCCACGCCGTCCTGTTGAGCCTCGCCTCGTAGAGCTCCCTCACCGCCTTCCTCATGCCGTCGTGGTCCCTTGCGCGCAGGGCCTCGCCGAACCTAGACAGGGGCTCCTCGATCGAGAGCCTGTCTATGGAGTAGGCGACTATTTGGTCGCCGTCTCTGGCCGGCTGTCTGTCCCTGAGGATGAACCAGATGAACGGCTCCGGCGCTGGCCACTCGGCAGGCCTTATGTAGGCTATGCCCTCGGGCGCGCCGTCAACGAGCTCCGTCACGGCCCTCTCAACCGCCGAGAGGTCGAGGCCGCGGGGGGCGACGACGTATGCCGTCCTCCACTCCTTGGGCACCCCCTCCTCGAAGGAGGCGGGCCTCTTTATCTGGCGGACCTCCCAGCCGGCTTCGCCCGCCCTTCTGGCGAGCCCCTCGTCCTCGGTCCAGTAGGCCACGTAGGGCTCGATCCTCCCGCGCCAGCCGCCGCGGGCGTAGGCCTCCACGTGCTCTTGGGGAACGGCGGAGAGCCCGAGGAGGAGGGCCCTCTCGGCGGCCTCCCTGCCCATCTTGAGGCCGGAGTTGCGGGCGTAGCGCCTCATGGCCTCGTGCATCTCCCCTACGGCGTCCTCGAGCCTGTCGCTCTCCACGAAGCGCTCCGCCGCCCTAACGCCGTAGGCCGCCAGAAGGCCGTCCACCGCCCTGGCCAGCTCGTCCGTAGACGCCTCGCCCCTCTGAACCCTCCTGGCCGCCTCGACCGCCTGCCTTACGTGCTCCCCGAGGTCTCCCCACTCCCCATTCGCCGTGAATACCTTGGACAAAGCCCCCTCAAGGGCCGCCAGGTCCGCGGCGGCGTCCCTCCTCGCAACGATGCCGATGCCCTTTAGGGCCCTGCGCAGGACCTCCCCCGCCGCCTCCTCCTCCCTCCTCGCCACGGCCTCCCTCACGGGCTGGGGCAGGGAGTTCCACCTCTCTTCGAGGGGCCTGGCCCAGTAGGGGGCGTACTCCCTCAAGGCCCTCTCCCTGGCCTCGTACGCCGTAAGGGCCATCCATCTGGATATCGGGTCGGGGCCCGCCTCCTTCGCCATTTCGCCCAGGGCGAGGGCCGCCTCGGGCGAGAACTTGGCGATAGCGTCCACGGCCGCTAGGTACTCCCTCCTAGCGTTGAGGTACTCCTCGTAGGCGGGTCTGGCCTTCTCCTCCACGGCCTTCACTATGGCTTGGGGAGCATCGCCCTCGACGTCTATGCCGAGGGCCTTCAGCGCCTTCTTCAGATCCTCAAGGGCCGCGAGGGCCTCCTCCCTGTTGCCGGCCCTGAGGGCCTTGAGGAGGGCCTGCCTGGCCCTCTCCACCTCCCTCTTGGCGAACCTGCCGTCCCCCCTCATCAGCGCAAGATAGACTGACGCCCTCTCCGCCGCCTCCCTCAGCTTGGCGTAGTAGGCCGCGAAGACGTCCCTAACCGCCCTCGGCACCGCCTCCTCCGCGCGGGACCTCTTGGGGGCTTGAGGGACGGGCCCCTCGAAGAACCCCTCCGCGAGCCTCAGGTCGTAGGCGGGCGATATCGGCTCCGCCTTTGCCTTCAGCATCTTTTCAAACTTCGCGTAGATGCGTTCGGCGTCCACGACCCTCACCGCCACCTCGCCCAGCTCCCTGGCCAGCTCGTCCGCCCAGCTTACGACCCGCCTAACGTCCACCGCCTTGACCATCCTCTCCGCCACCTCCTGCGGGTCGCCGGCGAAGGCCCTCGCCGTGAGGCCGAAGTACCTCGCGGCCACCTCGCGGACGTCGCCGCGCTCCTTAACGAAGTCCCTCACCTCCGCCACGTGCGCCCTATAGCGCGCCCTCGCGTCCGCCAGATGCCGCTCGGCCCTCTCCCTAGCCGCCTCGAGCTCCTCCCTGGCCCTTCTAGACAGTTCCTCCCGCGTCCCGGGATCCGCGGCCCTCTCCGCCTCCCGCATAAGCGCCTCGGCCCTCCTCTCGGCGCCCCTCAGATACGTCTGGACAAGGCGGATCTCCTCGTAGGCCGCCTTGGCCCTGAGGGCCGCCGCGAGGAGCCTCAGCCCCTCAGCCTCGGCCCTAAGCCCCTCGGCCGCCTCACCGCCGGCCTGCGAGAGCAGCTGCTCGGCGCGGGCCCTCGCGAGCTCGGCCGCCTTCTCGAAGAGCTGGACCTTGGCGCCCCTTATCGTCATCTCGGCCAGCTCCCTAAACGGCCTCCCCTCACCCCTATAGAAGGCCTTCAGCCCGCGCATCACTGCCTCCCTGCCGAAGTCCCCAAGCCAGCGCATCATCTTGTCGGCGTAGCTGAAGCCGCCGGTTATGCTCACCGGCGCCCCGGCCTTGGCCGGGCTGGTCCTGGCGTGCTCGAAGGCAGAGGCTATGTACGGGCCGTACTCTACGAACAGCGAATACCACCTGGCGTACGTGGGCCGGAGCAGGTCGTGGCCGAGGCGGTCAACGACGTAGCTGTAGAGAGGCGCCCTGACGAGGGCCCTGACCCTCTCCCCGTCGATTAGGTGTTTTACTTCATCATATAGGGGAGACTCCCCGAAGGCCCCAGCAGCCGAGCGCGCCCCAAGCGCCTCCCGCCTGACGGCCCTGCGGCCCTCCAGGAGGTCCCTGACGAAGAAGAAATCCTCCCCGAACCTTCTGAATACGGCCGAGGTCTCCCGTAGTACCTCCTGGCGTAGCCTCTCGGTCTCGGCCGCGAGCCTCTCGACGGCCGTCGGGGGCATCCTCAGCTCCTCGGCCCTCTCCAGCATGCGCAGGACGCGGCGGTACTCGACGGCCTTCCTAAGCGCGTCCAGCGCCTCCTCCCCGACCCTAAACCCGGCGAGGTATCTGGCGTACTCGGCCGCGAGGACCGCGTCCGGCCCGATCCTGACCGCCTCGGCAACGTTGGCCCGCTGCTCCCTCAGCAAGGAGGCCCTATGCGCCACCGCCTCCCACGGCGCCTCCTCCACGCGCCTTACGGCAGTCCTCCCGGCCCAAGACCTAAGCGCCACCTCGCCCTCCTCGGCGCCCCTGGCCCCCAGCGCTATGCCTCTGGCGAGGCCCGCCAGCTTGAGCGTCGGGATCCTCTCCTCGATATGCCATCTGACCATCTCCGCCGCTATCTGCCTAGTGTCGTAGCGGGTCGGCGCCACGGCGTAGTGCGCTTCTAGATACCTCTCGGCGCTCCTAAGGGCCCTTACGGCCAGGCCGAGGTCCATAAGCGCCAGGCCCTTGACTATGTCCTCGGCGGAGGCGTCCCTGGGGATCTGCGGCGCCCTGCCCTCAGAGAGCCTCTGGAGGGCCTCGTTCAAGGCAGAGACCAGCCTAGCCCTCGGCGCCTTGTCTATCACGGCGAAGTGTCTGAGCACCTCCTCCAGGCGCTCCACCGCCTTCTTGGCCTCCTCGGCGATTTCAGCCCTTCCCTCCGCGGGGAGGTCGCCTGAGAAGTACCTCCTAAGGACCTCGTAACGCCTTTGGAACTCGTCGATAAACCGGCGGAAGTCTTCGTGGCCCTTCTCGGCGGCTTCGAGCATTATCTGCCTCGCCTTTTCGAGCTCCTCTCCGGCCTCTACGTAGTAGCGGGAGGTAGCGTACTCGGCCAGGTGCCTCTTGAACTCGCGGACGTAGGACTGCGCCGCCGCCCTCAGGTTGAGCAGAGCCTCGGCCTCCTCCGGCCTGATCCTGCCCTCCGCCTCGAGCCTGGCGATCACGTGGGGGTCGAGGCGCAGGAGGGACCGCCACGCGAACGGCAGCCTGTCCAGCCTCCACCAGAAGAGGTAGTATGAGAGGGAGTGGCGCATCATCTCCACCTTCTCCTGTATCTCGGCGTCTATCCTCGGCGAGAGCTCCCTCACGGCCTGGACGATGTTGTCCGCCCTCAGAGCCTCCTTGACGCGTCTAGCCATCTCCAGCGCCCTCCGCCTCTCCTCCTCCCTTCTGCGCTCCAGGTTCCTCATCCACTCCACGTCCGCCCTCTCCTCCACGGCCCGCCTTATCCGCTCCAGGGCCTCCCTCCTCCACTTGACGTCGATCTCCTCCCGTATCTGCTCCGCCGGGTCCTTCACGGCGATGTCCCTCCTGCGCTTCACGTACTCCCTGTAGTACTCCCTCAGGTCCGGGCTTCTGATCCGCCTCAGCGCCGGTATTCTCGAGGCGGCGAGGGCGTGCGCCTTTGCGGCGATCCTCACGGAGGCCCTCATGAAGGGCCTCCTCACGGCCCTCCAGACCCCCGCGGGCACCTTGACGCCCACCGTGAGCCTCACCGGCAGCCAGTAGGTCCACTCCTGCACCGCGCCGGTCGCGAAGCGCCAGAGGAAGTAGCTCGGCGACGGGAACTCGAAGAGGGACGCGAGGAGCTCGAAGGCCGCGACCACCGCGAAGATCGATACGAACAGGGTCTGGAACACGCGGGTTATCAAGCCGGCCGCCGCGGATATGGGGGACAGCATTCTGGAGACGTCCCAAAGCGCGACGCCGATGGCCCTGTCCACGGGCGGCATGGCCATGCCGGGGCCGTAGTAGGGCGCGTAGGGGAGGGCGCGGTTGTCCCAGGGCACGTCCCAGCCGCCCGCATACGGCGCCAGGGCGGCCGGAGGGGGCGGAGGCGGGCTGTTGAACATGGCCTTGAAGTATTCGGCGAGGCCGCGGTACTGCCCAGCCACTCTGGAGTCCCCCAGGGCGTATCTAGCGACCCACCACTCCACGGCCGGGGTGAGGGCAAGGGAGCCGTTGACCGCGGCGGAGCCGCGCCAGTCGTACGCGACGCATGCGACGAGGAAGTTCTGCGCCCGGTAGGAGCCCGGCGCCGTGTAGTACATGGGCACCACGGCCGGGGCCCTGTCCAGCGACTCCAGAAGGGCCTGGCCGCTCGCCGCAACGGCCCTGAGGACCGGGTCCCCCTGCGTCGAGGCGAAGGCCGCGAATCCGCTGTAGTTGGCCCACCCGAGGACGGCCCTGGTGAAGTTCCTGAGGACCACCTGGCTGAAGTAGTCGTCCCTAAGGAGCGCCGTGAGGTTCCCCTCGGCCGCCGGCACGGCCCGCCAGTCCGGCGTGGAGGCGGGCGCGGTGAACGCGGAGCAGTAGAACTGGCTCTCGCCCCCCTCCACGTAGGCCGCCGACGTCGAGTTGTCCCAGAGGACGCCGGGGAGGGCGCCGCCGCTGGGCTTCACCGCAACGACGCCGCCCTGCATCCACCAGAACCCATAAAGAATGCGGGTCCTCGGCCTTACGTCGTAGACGTAGATGGTCTTGTAGACGTGCCTATCCTCTATCGTGCACGTGGCGTTCTCCGGCGGCGTCGGCCCGTCCCACGGCCCGTGCTCGCTCCAGACGGATATGTCCCAGCTCCTCTCCACGACGGGGATCTGCGCCGTGTAGTTCTCGGGCTCCCTCATGATCCAGGGCCTTCCGTATATCGTCGTCGATGCGTTGTATAGGATCTGCTCGTCCACCCTCTGGGCGCTGTAGGCGTCCCACCACCGCCTGCTTGAGGTGTATGTCTTGTTCCCTTGGGTCCATGTACAGACCTCCTTCCATGTATATAGATATATGGTTTTGTTTAGATATAGGGAGGCCTTGGTGAGGGAGAAGTTGAAGTAGTCGGTGACGCCGCCCGCGACGGGATCCACGGCGCTCTTCCGGCCCGTCAGGAGGGAGAAGTTGTAGAGGCCCGCCCTTATCGTCGCGTCCAGTACGGCGCAGCCGGACCTATTCCCCAGGGCGTTGATGCACGTCTCGTTGTCCGGCCCGGACAGCCAGCCCCACACCCCGTCCAGGGCCTTGGCGACGCCTCCGTCCACGGGGCCGTGCTCGCCCAGGGCCGTGTACCTGATGTCGACGCTTAGGAGGCGCCAGAAGGGGGGCGGCCTCACGTCGACGAAGTAGCTCCTGTAGCCCAGGGACGCCGCGAATCTGCACGCGCGCTCCGCGGTCTGGTTCAGCCACTCGCCCACGTCGGGCGGAGGCGGGTTGCCGCCTCTGGAGGCCTCCTCAGCCGCCAGCCGGTATATGTCGGGAAGGCCCTCCCTCTCCACGCAGGAGCCGCTCTGCGGCGTCGGCGCCGGGAAGTCGAGCCAGTCCAGGACGGCGTAGGCCCTCCACGTCTTGTTGCCGTACGCCACGGGCGCGACGGAGCCGGTCGTCGCGGCGACCCAGTCCGACCCGTTGAAGACGGCCCTCGCCGACCTGCCCAGACCCAGTATCCCCTCCACCACGTCCTCCGGCGGCGTCGCCGATGCGTTCGCCACCCACCGCATCCCCTGGGCCAGATAGGCCGGGCTCGGCTGGACGAAGGTGTTGTTGTAGCTGGCCAGGTAGAGGACGTCGGGGGCACCCTCCACAGCCAGCAGGGGCGGAGGGGAGGAGCCCGCCGCGCTCTGGGCGATCCGCTCGCCCCAGGCCGCGGTGGCGTTGCCCCACTGCGCCGCGTCCACGGCTAGGGGCGACAGGTAGTACCCCGTATACGACAGCAGTACGGCGAGGAGCGCGAAGGCGGCCATGAGGCCTCCCAACGCCCTGGTGCGGCCCGTGGTCAGGGCCAGCGCGGACAGCGAGAGGAGGGGCACGGCGAGGCGCCTCGCGAGATCCGCCATCGCGTCGAAGAGGTGGTACACCATGCCCATGGACGTGGCCGCGTTGTACATAGTGAGGAGGAGGCCCATGACGGGGTCGAACCTGGAGAGGCCCGCGGCCCACTCGGCGATCGCCGCCCCCTGGCCGCCGGGGACGACCGTCAGGAGCACGGACACGATCACGTCCTTGAACGCCGCGGCGTACACCGCGGCGGCCATGGCCCGTTGGAAGGCCTCCACGGCCGTCATGGCGGCGTGGATCGCCGCGTAGTTCCTGTCGAGGGCCTCCTGGAGGGAGGGGGCGGGGGCGACGTACCAGAGGTACTCCCCCCGCCTGGGCTCGAAGACGCCGGCGGGCATCGGGGCGCCGAACCACGCGGCCACGGCCGAGACCGCCGCGGGCACCAAGATCATGGCCGCGACGGCCGCCATCACGGGGTGGGTCCACCTGGGGTCCCCCCTGATGAGCATCAGGGCAGCGGCGAGGACGGCCGAGGCGAGCACCACCGGGTCCGGCGCTATCTCGATCATTCCACCGCGAAGTGCGCCCCCACCTCGTCGAATATGCGGGAGAAGGCGTACGCGAGCGCCGCCGCCGTCAGGCCTATCAGGCCGAGGACCACCATGGCCTTGACGGCGTCCCAGACGGGCCCCACGTCGCCGATCAGGTTCTGCCAGGTCATCTGGACGGGCGGCGCCGTCCTGTAGGCGACCTCGGCCCCCAGCGCCAGGACCACCGGCACGACGGCGCCTATGGCCATGAGCCACGCGCCGAGGTTCCTGGTCCTCTCGTACGTCACGAGGACGGCCCCCACCGGCAGGAAGCCGGTCCACGTCTTGGCCAGGGCGGCGGCTGCGGCGTAGATGGGCGCCGTCACCAGTACGTTGCCCAGCACCGTCGCGGCCACGGACATGACGTTGGCTATGGCCATGCTCCAGCTCTGCGTCCACGGCGTGAGGCCCGTGCCGAAGACGGCCCAGAAGAAGGCCGTGAGGGAGCTCTCCGCGTCGTGGAAATATCTGGCGTATAGGGCCGACGCGTTGTCGAGGGCCGCCTGCATCGCGTCTCCGAACCGCTGGGCGTCGCCCACGACGCTGAGGAGGGCCCCCGCCTGCGACCCGCCGATGCCGGTCAGGCTCAGATATGCGTCTACGCCCAGCAGGAGGAGGTGGGGGACCGCCATGGCGAGCCCGAAGAGGACGCCCGCGATGACCACCTTCTCGAAGCCCTCGGCCGCCCTGGCCTTGCCCTCCCGCCCCCCTAGGAGCCAATGCCCAGCGTAGTAGAGCGCCTGCGCCGAGAGGACGGCTACGCCTGAGAGGGTTAGGGGATCTAGAAAAACGGGGGGCTGGGGCATCCGGGCTAGATGGCCTTCATTATGGCGTTGAACATGTCCACGAGGGGCTTCGACACCACCTTCGCGAAGAGGGTCCACGCCGTCCCCGCGTTGAAGCTCCCGCTTATGGATGCCGCGGCCGCCATGATGCCGTAGAATATGAAGAACAGCACGGCCAGCCCTATCGCTATGTCCTTGGTCCTCTCCACCGCGTCCCACATGGCCCCCAGCCTCTGGAAGCGCGTGGGCGCTATGTAGGCCACGGCGATGTGGAATATGGCTATCCCCACGGCGGCCCAGAACATTATGCCGAATATGTCCACAACCAGCCCCAGCCCGCCCACGGTCCAGCTCTCGACCTGGCCGACGACGGCTGCGGCGTTGCCAGTGGCGTTGCCGGTGGCGTTGGAGGTCTGCGCGTGCGCGAGCGCCGCGGCCAGGGCCAGCGCGAGGGCCGCCGCGACGGCGGCCTTCTTAGGCTCCCCGATTGCCTTCTTGGCCTTGGACTCCCCGCCCCCCTTGCCCTTAGCCATCGGCTTGTTCGTGGGCGGCATGCCGTCGAATACTCGGCCGGCCGGAAAAACCCTAAATGCCCCGATCCGGCGGACGCCCCCAGCCGCCGGCGGCTGGAGGCATCCGACGTGGGCCAAGCCCGTCTATCCCTCTGGAGCCCTCGGGATGCCGCCTCTCGGGGGACGTCTCCTCGGCTCTGGAGCCCCGTGGAGCCCCTCCCCCTCGCCCGCGTCCCATACCGCCCCCATCGCCTCCTAACGGCCCCGGCAAGCCCGTGCTCCAGCCCTCGAGGTGCCTCCTCGGCCTCGCGTCTGAGGGATCGAGGCGGCGGCCGGGACGGCGCTATGTAGGATATATAGCGCTAGGCGCGGCCTACGGCCTGGCCGTAGACGAGCCTCTCCATGCGGCTGACGGACCTGCGGGGGAGCACCGCCTCGTAGAGCCGGCGCATGACGCCGAGCTCGCCCTCCATCTCCGCCTCTATCTTCATCGCGACGCCCCACGGGGCCCTCGCCACCTCCACAAACTCGGCGCGGCAGAGCGGCACGCACCAGTAGAGGGAGCTGTCGAGCTCCTCCAGCGGCCTCCTCCCCGCCAGCACGTCGAGGAATAGGGTGAGGGCGTCGTGTATGCCTATGAGGGGCCCGCCGTAGATGTCGATCTTCGCCCAGTGCCGCCTCCCCAGCTCTGTAACCTCTGTGTAGAGCCGGAGCTCGCCCAAGAGGGACCCGTCCGGCGTAAACAGGTCGAAGCGCTCAGATCTGGCCATACCTAACGAGCCCGCCCCTCCCTGGAGAGGTGGGGCACGCCCGGCTCCTCCGCGCCTCCGGCGAGACGGAAGCCCTTGGACGCCTCCCGACTCCGTAGACCGCCACGTCCACACCATCTGGCCGGGTTTGGATAAGCCCTAAGCCCGCGTAGCCCTCCAGAACCTTCATGCCGAAAGATCAGCGCGGCACGCCCCTCGCCGCGCTCGGCATCGCAGAACGTCGACGGGCGGTACAGGCAGTCGCGCCAGTCGGGCCCGCCGCTCATGCTGCCTCCTTCAGGGCGGGCTCCAGGGGTATCTTGACGTGGTACTTTATCTGGCGCGGCGACAGCTCCAGCACGCCCATGGCGTAGGGCTTGCTTCCGGCGACGGCGGCGCCGCCCACAGTCTCGCGGGGCGTCGTCGCGCTGATCAGATACTGTATGTCGTCCCTGTCCAGCTGGAGCACCTTGGCGCTGCGCTCAAGGGCGCGGAGGGTCCCTCCCAGCTGGAGGACGAAGCCGGCGGACTTGATTATGTCGTCGGGGATGTGGTCGGCCAGCTGGGCGACGATCCACAGGGCGAACCCGTACTTCCTCCCGCCCATGGAGAACTGCCGTATGAGCGAAAGGACGGCGTTGGTGACCACGCCGCCCTCGGCGACCCTGGCCGAGTGCATGAGGAGGGCCGCCTCGTCCACGACGATCACGGTCTCCACCCTCTCGGCGAAGGGCCTCCCGCCCTGCTGCGCCAGATACCAGAGGAGTATCAGCGAGACGAAGAAGGCCTGGGCCGCCGCGTCGTGCCTCAGCGGGCGCAGGTCCCACACCACGTTCTCGGGGGGAGCCGCCTCCTTCACGGCCTTGACCCCGGCGGCCTGCGCCACGGCCTCGGCCGCGGCCCTGGGGTCCACGGAGGCGGATCCGGCCGCGCCGGGAGGCATCAGGCCGAACTCCACGAGGAGCGTGCGGAAGTACCTGTTGTCCCTCAGAGGGCCGAGGGGCGGCACGAGCCGAGGCACCTCGAAGACCTCAGCCCCTATCAGCTTGGCCAGCGCGACGTAGTCCCCGTGGGGGTCGATCACGACCAGCCTTATGTCCTTATGCCTGGCCAGCCGCGCGGCCAGGGTGCCGACCGTCCACGACTTGCCCATGCCCGAAGGGCCCAGGACGACCGCGTGGGCCACAGGCATGGAGTCTATGTCGATCTCCACGGGCCTGCCGAATCTGTCGACGCCCACCAGGAGCTTCCTCCCCGACGACATCAGCTTCCCGCCGTAGAAGATCGGGACGCGCGACAGGTCGTGCGATAGGGCCTTGGTCATGTAGGCCGGGTTGGGCGTCCAGAACAGCACGTTCGCCAGGGGGTCTCTGCGGATCTCCAGCTGGGTGGCGAGGTCTTGACTGCCGAAGACCTGCAGGTAGATGGGCCTCTCGTCGTGCTTCAGCATCCTTTCTAGGAGCTGGGAGGCCTTGTGCAGCTTGACCACCACGCTCCTCTTCTCGACGGGGCTCTCATACGCCTTGCCGAACTCCCTCTCCACGCTCCTCTCCTCCCTCGGCGCGAAGGCCACCGCCCACTTCTCCATCTTGGCGATTGCCGACGCCTCCGCCGACGCGTAGAGCTCCAGTGTCTGCCTCGACGTCCCTATGTCGCGCTTGGTGGACACGGCCTCGACCGACAGGAACAGCTCCGCCTCTCTGTACCATTTACGGATATGGTGGGCGTGGTAGAGCAGTATGAGGGCCGCGGCGAGGAACGCAGGGTCGAGGGGCGCGAGGACCAGCGGCGCCGCGGCGGCGTAGTAGAGCCAGCGCCGCGGCCTGATTCTGCCGGACAGCCAGAGGTCCCTGTGGAGGACGAAATACGTGCGGAGCACCGACTCCACATGCGATATGCGGCTTTCGTCCGGGATCCTCGTGGAGTAGCGTATGAACCTCTCGTCGCCGAGCTGGATGACCGAGATGAGCTCGTGGCTCTGGAGGGCGAGGGAGGCGTACATCTCGTGGATTGTCTGGGCCGCCGATATGCCGAACTCGGAACGGGTCGGCTCGGCCTTCCACAGGACGTGGTACAGCCTGCGTCGGGGGTCGTACGCCGCCGTGTACTGCCCCACTTGGACCTTCTCCCTATACGGCTCCAGGGGCCATCTCCGGCCGTATATCCAGAGCAAAAGCCACCTGCCCCAGAGGTACGCCGCGGCGACCGCGATAAGGGCCGTGGCGGGATGCCGGTAGAGAGATACGGCGAAGGCGGCGAGGGCGATGTAGATGTAGGCGTGGGGCCTCCTCATCTCCTCATCAGCCTGGCGACCTCCTCCCTCTTGCCTTGATACAGCAGCGTGACCAGTACCTCCACGTCGGCGTCCATCCTCACGGCCTCCCTCACGAGCTTGAGGTCGTCCTCCCTGCCCTCCAGCTTTAGGTACGCCAGCATGCGGTAGCAGCCGCGGACGTCAGTGCAGTGCTCCGCCATGTGCCAGAGGTCCTTGAACAGAGGCCTCACCCCGTACATCTTGAGGAAGTCCTCTAGAGTAAGCTCCACGTACTCCAGCTCCCACTCCCCGTACAGCTTCTCGGCCTTGACTATGTCGCGGAACCTGCGCGCCGCCTCCCTCGCCCTGCGCCGCTCCCTCAACCTGCGGCGGGCCTCCGCGACCCCTTCCCTTACCCTGTGGCGGATCTCCAGAAGCCTCATCTCCTGACTTGCCTCGCCACCTCGCCCATGAGCCGGAGGAACGCCTTCTTCCAGCGCCCGAGCGACCGCGCCTTGGGATGGTGGGGCAGTATGGCGGGCGTCAGCCTCTGATAGGCCCTGGCCACCGCCGGGCTGTACGGCAGGACGGCGGCCGAGTTGGCCAGCCCCTTGTATCTGCCCAGGTCGACCCCCTCGGCCATGTTCACGGCGAGGATGCTGTGGGCGGCGTCGGCCTTGAACTCGCCGACGAACTCGAGGCCGGGCGGGTCTGAGACGATAACCGCCACGTCCAGCCGGGGCGTCTTGGCCATGGGCGGGAGGTCTATCACGGCTATGGACACCTTCATCCTCTCCAGAGCCCTCAACGCCGGATCCAGCGCGTCGGGGGAGCGGGTGACGGCCACGGGTATGTCCTCCCTCCCCGCATGGACGCCTGGCTGGACCCCCGCGGCCAGGAGGAGGGAGGCCATGGGCACGGGCGAGGCGTCGATGAGGCCGGCGGTCGCCGCGACGGCGTTTAGGTACAGGACCGCGGAGGAGGCGAGCGTGGTCTTGCCGGTCCCGCCCTTGACGAAGCAGAACCCTATCCTCATCATGTTCTTGATGGGGTCGGCGCCGCCTCGAGGCGCGGCCCTCCACCGCGCCGGAGCGCCTCCAGCAGCACCCGGTCCATACAGGAGACCCGCCTCCGCGCCGCGTCGTCGGTCGTCGCCGAGAGCCGCATGGAGCGCCTCCTCCGCCCCACGTCGAGCGCCGCCCGCCGAGGCTGAGGCGCAGATGATTTGGACGCGTCCGCGGCCTGGAGCGCGGCCTGAAGGGCCGGCTGATGCGCGGCCTGGGACCGCGCGGCCCGTCCGCCGGACTCGTCGAGGCCGTCTACCTCTCTGCCGGCCGGTATCCGGATCCCTTTCTCGACGTCCAGCACACGCGTCCAGCTCGGCCGAGAGGAAAAACCTTGCCCGGCCTCCACTGCCCCCGTCGTCGCAGAGCCCTCCACGGCCCTCATGCTGGCCCTCGGGCGCGGTCCTGCGGATCGCGTGGGGGCCGCGTCCTGGCCGGGGCGGAGGGCCCGCCGGGCGCGTCACCCCCTCTCCAGGTACTTGTAGAAAAGCCTCCTGGCGGCCCTCGCGGCGTCCTCCCGCGAGGCGTACTCGCCGCCCAGCATCGCCCTCAGCTCCCTCAGCACGTTGCTCACCCGGCGCATGACCGACCCGTCCTCCCTGAAGCGCCCGACCTCCCGGACCAGGGCGGGCCTGATCCTCACGAGCCCTCCCCGGCCCCTCGAGAGCGAGGAGTAGAGCATCGCCGAGAAGCAGAGCTCCACGTGGGCCCTGAAGTAGGCCGCGTCCCCGCACAGAGACGCCTCGCAGAGCTCCGGCCGCTCGCCGTAGGAGGCGCCCAGGCACCCGGCCTCAGGCCCGCGCGCCGGCACGGCCCCCCAGGACGCACCTCTCCCACTCCTCGAGCCTCCCGCCGCCGAGGAGCCCGGCCGCCCAGCACCGCACGGCCTCGAAGTCGACCTCGGCGGCCCGGCCGCAGCCGCCCGCCTCGAGGCCGAGCATCCCGAAGAGACAGCGCAGGGCTGCGTCGAGCCCCACCCGCCGAGGCGCCGACCCGGAGGCCGGCCCCTCCTGCGGCGGCGGAGCGGCGGGCCCGGCGGTCGCCCTCCTCAGGGGCCTCTCGGCCCTCCTCCTTTCGCAGTAGTCGGCGAAGTCGGGCCTCCCGCAGAGGCCCACGGCCTCCACCACCGAGACGTCGAACTGGGGCGTGAAGAAGTCGAAGATCCTCTTGCCGTAGTCCACGAGGGCCTCCACGGCCCTCCTGGCGGACGGGAACTCCCGGTAGAAGGTCACGGAGACGCACCGCTCCGCCGGCGCCACCTTGCCCAAGGCGAACCACTGCCCCTCGGCCTTGGCGGCTAGGTAGACCACGGGCTTGGGCTCCCCGCCGCACACGGCGCCGCCGTCCTCCAGCGCGGCCCTCCTCACAACCCACACGGCGTCGGCGGGAGGGAGGCCGCGCGCCATCCTCCAGCCCCCGCCGAGGATCTGGGCCACCCTATCCGGCTCCACCCACGCCATGGCCGGCCAGGGGCCCGGGCGCTGCGGCTACGGGCCGGCGGGCGGCCCGCTTTACGTGCGCACAAAACGGCGGAGTCCCCCCGCCCCTCGTAGCGGGGAGGCGCGGCGGGGCCTCCGCTACGGAGGGCGGCTCCGGGCCGCCGTGTTGTATATACGTAGAGAGGCTCATCCCCCCTTCTGTAGCTCGGCGGCCTCCAGCCTCCCCATCTCGGCGTCTATGTGCGCCATCCTCCTGGTCGCGATCCAGTAGGCGAACTCAGCCAGCGTGAGGTTCCTCCTGCGGCCGCGCCTCGGGTTCCGCGTGTTGGCGAGCCAGAGGAGGCCCCTCGCGCCGAGCAGGTCGAGGACCGCCTGCGGGAACACCCTTCTGAGGTAGGCGTGGGGGTGGCCGACCGAGCGGGGGATGGGCAGATCCGGGGCGTTCTTGCGCCAGGCCTCCCAGGGCCCTCTGCCGTAGGTGCCGAACAGGGACAGGAGGAAGCAGGGGGAGACGAAGACGCGGGCCCCCACCTCCTCGGGGACGTCGAGGAGGGGAGGCTTGAGCCTCGCCCCCATGGGGACAAGGCCGGACTCCACGTAGCGGTTGAGCTCCTCGGCGTGGGGCCCCGCGAATCTGACGGGCCGGGGCTCCGCGAGGGCGGGCCTCACCGCGTGGGGGTTTTGGAAGAAGGCCGAGAGGACGTCCTCGGCGTCCCTCACGCCGAGCCTCCGCTTGAGGAGGGGCACAAGCGGTCCGTACAGCCTCTCGAAGTCCTCCACGTCCCAATGCAGGAAGCCGCAGACGTCGCCCACGACCCTCACCTCCACGGCACAAGGTACGCACCCACTAAAAAACGCGCTAGTTATATCGGAATAAGTGAGGAGAGACACCTCCCAAAAACTTCCCCCACGGCTATAGTTTCAGCGTGGACTCTCCGCTGCGGCCTCGATCACCCGTGGAGATATTAGGGTGGGAGGTGTCCTCCGCGTGTTCGTGCGGCTCGGCGACGTGGTTAGGGCGTTGAGGGCGCTTGAGGCGAGGGGCGGGTCGGCGCGCCTCGCGCTGTTCGAGCGCACGTGGGGCCCCTACGCATACGCCGCCCTGGGCCTGGCGCTGGAGTGGGGGCTGGCTGAGAGGAGGGGCGACGTCTACCGGCTGTCGGGGAGGGGCAGGAGGCTCCTCCGCGAGCTCGACGGATGCCCCGTCGAGGCGAGGGCCGCGAGGGGGAGGCTCCTGCTGGAGACGCCGTTCGGCGAATACGCCGTGGAGCCCACGGCCGGCGGCCTGCTGTCAGTCGCCTACAAGCTGGCGGAGGCATGCCGCGAGAGGCCGCAGGAGGTGCATAGGAGAATCGTGGAGGAGGCCGCGAGGGCGATAGAGAGGGCGCCCGGGCTCGAGAAATGGCTATACCCGCCGCCGGCGACGAGATGAGGCAGCTTGAGGCCCGCGGCCATGCCCGGCCGCGGAAGGCGCCGCTAGAAGTGGAGGTAGTACAGCTTCAGCAGGGCCATCCTGCACCCCTCGCTGTCTAGGTCGCTACAGCTCTCGTAGACGGCGCGGAAAAGCCGCCGAGGTAGGGGCTCCTCAAACTTCGCGGAACCCCACAGGCCGTGTAGCCTAACCGCGTCGGCCCTGCCCTCCACAGCCGCTAGCAACATAAGGGCAAGTTGTGCCGCAGGTGTTATGGGCGTCAGAACCTCCACTGGAGTTCTCCCATCCGCCTTATCCAGCAAGAGACGCGCCTCAGACACTACTTTCTCTATAACCGATCTCAACCTCTCGGCGGCTATTCGATTGCCTGCGGCGGCCGCCACGATGATATCGCAACGTTCGGCCTCGGGTGGTTGGGCGTTGAATAATTCGTCGCATTCCTTATGGGCTTCGTCTTTCTGCAGGTGGCCGGCCAGCATCAATAAAGCTGGCCGAAACTCCGGTGAAAGCTGCGGCTTAAACGCCTCCACAACCTCCTCCTGCCTCGCCCCCTTCCCCACGCCGAGGAGTCTAAGCATAAGCCGAGTAGCCACAGAGACCTCCGGACGGTAGTCCAGCAACTGCCGCCACTTTTTCAACAACTCCTCTGCCATCTTCTTGTTACCAGAAGCCGCCAGGTAGACTAAATAGTCGCCGAATGTGAGGACCGCCCCTGCTAAATGTATGGCGGTTGGTTTAAGGCGTTTCTTCTCCTTCCTCCACAGCTTGTAGAAGCCCTTAGCTCTCTCGAAAAGCTCCTCCCGGCTTTTTGCGGCGAGGACGCGGGCCCTAAGAGCAAAACTACGGGCGGTGAGGTAGTTTTCCCACTGCTTCAGCCTTCTCTCAATCTTTGCCGCTTTTTTGAACTCTTTTGCTGCCTCTTTCAGCTTCTTCTCGTTAAGCTCGCCTTTCTCGTCAAGGGCATGGTTCAGCTTGTAGCGGGCCAGCACATGCGTGAACCAAGCCCTCATATTCTCAACCGCAAATCTGGCGTCGCCTGTGGAGCTGAGGGTTGTTACCCACTCGGCGAAGTCTTCGTTTTTAATTTTTCTCAACTCCTCTGGATCGGCCGCCGCATCGTCCAACACGCCCTTCACGGCCTTGGCCTCCTTTATGATGTCGCTTAAGCCGCAGTGCCGTTGCACGTATTGCGCCAAGACGTCACTTCCCAGAGCCACAGCCAGCACATAAGCCCTAGTCACAGCGTCGAGTAGGCGTTGCGCCGAGAGGCCGCTCTCAGGCGCCGTCGTGCTGTCGCGCTTTCTAACCTCGTCGTATAGCTCGCACATATCAGCCACAGCCTCCTCCCAGCGATCCCAGATGTGCTCCGGATATCTTCTCAGCAGGTTTGAGTAGGCGCGGACGGCATCCACAAGAGGCCAAATGCGCTCTGTATCAATGAGACGGCCTCCGAGCTGTTGCAAGGCGTCGTAGATGTACCACACGGTTTCTGGATAAAGCGTCCTCAGCTCTGAGGCGGCAGCTAGCAGAGAGACGTATCTATGCAGTGCCTTCTCGCCCAGAGGCCTCAATGCCGCCAAGACGGGTAGCACCGTCCCCGGATGTGTCACCCGTTGCACCGCGAAAGGCGTAGCGTAGAGCAACAGGTCGGCCATCCCTCCATCCACCTCACCCTCGGCGGCCAACGCCGCCAGACCCAAAGCGTAGAAGGCCTCGGCCAACCTGACGCCCCTCCCTCTCCACCTCGCCAACAGCTCCTCTGCAGTTTTCCTTGCGGCGTTTATGGTCTCCGTGTCCGCGAGAGGGGAGAGTATGTTTAACTCTCTTATGAGCATCAGTCGTGCTACGTATATTGAAAGCGGCGGTATTTCGCCGTCTATTGTCAAGTACGCATCCACGGCGCAGGGCTCCAAGGCGTCTCCCAAAGCCTCTGCGACGTCCTTCAGCAACCACTCACTCCTAGGCAACACGAGATGTCCAGCCAGCGCGTGGCCCGCGATTAGGGCCGCCCTACGCCAACAACTCCTACTCTCGCCCCTCTTGAAAACAGCGGCGAGCATCCTGACGACAAAGGCCAGCAAAGAGTTCTCCGTATCTCTGCCGTCTTCGGGGACGCTGAGCTTGGCGAAGGTTTCGGCGCCTTCTTTCAACACCTCGCCGCGGGCCCAGTCCAGCGCCTCTATCAAGTCGCCTAAGGCTTCTTTGCAGAGCTCTCTCACTTCTTCGCCGTTTAGGCCGGCTAGGTCTCTCAGCGCCTCCTCCACGAGGTCCTCGTGTCGCTGGGCGAGCCAGTGGGCTATGGGCTGGAGGCCTGCCTTCAGCAAGTCCCACTGGGGCTGTGTGAGTTTTTCTATCTCCTCCGGCTGGTAGAAGGCGCCCTCGCTCTTGGCCTGCGTGATGTAGGTTATGCCCTCCGGCACGGGGCCGAATACGGCGTGGAGGAGGAGCGGCGCGGCGGCTCTATACACGAGCCTAACCCTCTCCTCCTCGCTGCTACGCCACAGCAGCACGTCGCGGATGTAAAAGGCGAAGAAGAGCTTCGGCCCCCTCCTCGAGGCCTCCACAGCCCCCTCCACGTCGCCCGCATTGCACCCGTTGGCCTTCAGCCAGAGGCCGGCGTATCTGGCCGCCAGCGTGTATCCGCCGTCGAACTCGGCGATTTTCTCCGCCAGCCTCTCCGCCACTCCCGCCGGCATCCCTCCGCATTTCGAGTACTCGTGGACGACGTCGGCGAGGAACCTCACGTCCC
>WYEB01000225.1_pt1 | contig 21771 bp, 18 predicted proteins | sample 6343061 | NCBI WGS metagenome assembly WYEB01 (sample SAMN13812332, study PRJNA600296) | hot springs metagenome | biome: ENVO:00000051; feature: ENVO:00002007; isolation source: sediment sample from Evening Primrose shelf | place: USA: Yellowstone National Park, Evening Primrose Hot Spring ... | reverse complement strand
TATTACTTCCCAAATTTTTTCTTCTTGCATTGCTTCTCAATTTTATTAATTCCAACAAGGTGTTCTGGTCCACCATTATAATATAATGATTCACAATATAATATTTAAATTTTATATTCAATATCTTCAGGCCTCCAATATGGATTAATCCCATTAATTATATTCATATCATTTTTATACCATAAAATTCCAGTCCACGCAATCATTGCACCATTATCATTTCCTAAATCTAAAGGAACAGTTCCAAATTTCACATTCCTTTCATTACACATTAAATATAAAATTTCCTGTAATCTTTTATTTACAGCAACTCCACCAGTTAATCCAAATTCTTTTTTATCTAATAAAGATAACCCCCTTTCAGATATTTCTGCTAACATTGAAAATACATATTCTTGAATGGAATATGATAAGTCATTTACATTAATATTTTCCTTTTTTATTAAATTTTTTATATATGTATATATTCCTCCCAATTGTATATCCATTCCTTTAACAGAATATGGTAATTTTATTAGATTTTTTCCATTTTTTGATAATTCTTCAATTTTTGGACCAGCAGGAAATCCAATATTTAATAATCTACCAACTTTATCTAAAAAATTTCCAACACCCATATCTAATGTCTCTCCAACAATTCTATATTTATTTCCTTCAAATGATAATAACATTGTATTTGCTCCTGAAACTAATAAAATTAAAGGATCAGTAAATTTATTATATAATTTTACAATTTCAGCATGTGCTATTAAATGGTTTACTCCAATTAATTTTGAATTAAATATCTTTGAAAATAATTTACCACTAAAATATGCCTGAACTAATGTTGGATATAAACCAGGTCCTGCAGAATATGAAATTAAATTTATTTTTCTTTCAAAATTATTTAAATTATTTATATATGAATTTAAATTATTTTCCAATTCTTTATTATCTGAAATTATTTTATTATTTTCAATCCATATTTTATTATCATTATATATTATATATCTTTTTCTATTCCATGGTTCATCATAAAATATTTCCTCAGATCCTTCTAATTTATTTTTTATTTCATATAATGCATCTACAATATAAAATTTATTATCTAATTTCTTAAAAATAAATCCAGCTTTCCATACAGAATTTTTTAAAATATTAATACTCTCCTTTGAATGTAATTCTGCAGCTTCTCTTGGATGTATTCCTCCCTTCTCACTTTTATATATTATCCTTTCATTAGAATATATATTTCCATTCTCATCAATAATTCCAATTGAATATGTATGAGCAGTAGATTCTATTCCTAAAGAAATTATCATTGAGACTTTTGTGATTTAAATTCTTCATATATTTGATTAAAATCTTTATTTCCATATTCTTCTATTTTAGTATTTATTTGTACAATTTCTGGAGATATTGTATTTCCCCTAACCAATTTTTTAACCCTTATCTTTTTATTTTCATTATACCATGCATATTTTTTATTCATTCCCTCAACAAAATTTACCATTGGAGCACCTTCAAATCCAGAACCGCCAGTTATTCTTAATTTATATCCATCTAAATTAATTATTGATCCATCAATTATATCCCCAATTTTCTTACCTATTAAAGATTCATCTTTTGTTTGTACTTGAATAGACTTTCCAGTCTTTGGATCTGATACCACAACTTTAAATATAATTTCTTTTCTCTTGTTTGCCATTTTATATCAATTATGGAAAATATTTTTATTCTTTAATGAAAAATTTTTATATAACAAATACTTTAAATTTATTATGAAGGAACTATTACATCTTGAACAAAATGATGAATTTCCAGATTTTTTCAATGGAATAATATTAAATTTACCAGATACAAATGCAATAAATATAATAGATTTTGATTTAAATATAAATACTTATATGAATTTAAAAGTATCATATCCTTTCTATTTTGGGTTTATTCCTAGAACTTTTATTGATAATTATCCATTATTTTTCTCTTTTTTCTCAGATAAAAAATTTAATATATTTAATTTATTAAGATTAGAACCTATATACTTTTTTAAAGTCCCAAAAGATATTACAATAAATATAATTTATTCAAAATTACCCAGTCAAAATATAAATATAGATAAGGAAAGTATTGAAAATATATTGAAGGATTTCTTTGAAGTAGATACTATACCTTCATTATCTAAACCATCCCATATTTTAGAAAATACAAATAGAGAATATAAAAGAAAGTTTAGCAAAATTAAAAAATTATAAACCCCAAGCAGGATTTTCTTTTCTCATTATATTTGCTATTTCTTTTAATATTTCTTTTTGTTCATCATTTAAAATATCCTTATTTTCCTTAAATTTTCTATAATCATTTTCAGATATAAAAGTATATAATACATCATCCTCAAACAGATTTCTTCCAACTACTGCATCATCTATAGATATGGCAACTTTATCATTTTTAATAGCTATATCTATATTCTTTTTTTCTTTTTGTATTGCCAAAATTTTTCCAATTATTTTTCCATCTAAATTAATTAAATATACATCTTTTTTTATTTCTCCCCCTAAAACTTCAACCCCAACAATTGCAGGATTTGATCTTCTAAATATATTTCCCTTTAATATTTTTATTTTTCCTATTGGTGGCAATTCTCTTAATATTTTTTCTTTATTATATTTTATCTCATTAATATATTTCTCAATTTTTTCAATTAAATCATATATAATACTTGATATTATTAAATTTATATTTGAAGATTTTACATATTCTTCATCATTCTTATTTATTCCAATATTAAATCCAACTATAACAGAATATTGGGGATATTTATCTTTCATAGATAATGCTATATTTACATCTTCCTTATTTATATCCCCTATATCTGCCTTTTTTATTGGAATATTTCTATCTCTTAACATTTTTACTAATACTTCCAATGATCCCAATGTATCTGCTTTAACAATAATACCTTCCTTATCAGTTTGAAATATTATATTTTCAATATCTCCCTTTAATTTTTCTTCTATTTCCTTTAATTCTTTTTCATCATTATATACATAGATTGTGGAACCTGGTATAGCATTATCCAACCCATCCGCAGATATTCTTATCCCACATGCTGCATATGCAACATCTATTTCTTTAAATTTATTTCTACCAGCAAATCTAATATCTGTTAAAGGTACTGGTTTTAATATTAATTTTACTTTTGTTGTTTTAATACCATCTTTTGATAAAAAAGCAATTTTATCACCTTTTTTTATTTTACCATCATATAATATTACATCTATTACACTACCCAAACCTTTTTCTTCTTTTACTTCTAATATTACACCAATACCGTTTCCTTCAACATTTATTTTTAATTTTTCTTCTAAATATCTCTGAGAAAGTCCCGCAATTAATAATAATAAATCTGGAATACCTTCTCCAGTTTTTGAAGAAATTGGAACAATTGCAACCTGTCTTCTAAAATCTTTTACTCTATCATATCTATCAGAATCAAATCCCAATTCATATAATTTAGTTACAATATTATATGTATATTCTTCTAATTTGTTTATTACTTTTTGATCCTGATATTTTATACTCTCTAAAAATGGTTTATTTTCATAGGGTTTCCATCCATCTATTTTATCTATTTTATTTAATGCAATTAAAAATGGTACTTTTAATTGTTTACATATTTCTATTGCTTCATATGTTTGTTTCTGAAATCCATCTAATATATCTATTACAATAATTGCTAAATCTGAAACGGATCCTCCTCTTTTTCTTAAATTGCTAAATACTTCATGACCAGGAGTATCTATAAATAATAAAGAAGGAATCTTTAGATCAAATTTAAACATATTTAATAGTGGTTTTGATATTTCCTTAATTACATCAATTGATACTTCTGTAGCTCCTATATGTTGAGTCATTTCACCAGCTTCTTTTCTTGTATAAGATGTATTTCTAATCTTATCTAATAAAGAAGTTTTACCAGCTCCAACATGACCTAAAACAACAATTATCGGAGATCTTATCATTTAAAAATAATTTATAAGAAAAACTTTTATTTATGGCCATATCCGTCTTCTATATAAACCTTTTTCATTTACAAAATTATTTGCTCTTTGATAGATTCTATTGTATAAATATCAAAACCACTATTTAAGATCACTATTGAATATATATCTATTTATTAAATATTCAAAGAAAATTAGCATAGAATCTTTATTATAATTAGAATTAACTTATTTTCTTCAGAGAATCTAATAATTATAAAATATACTAAAATGAATTTGCAGATATAATTATTTCATCTAAGCACATTCCAAATGTTTTTCTATTATATATATTAAAGTTACATGCTACTGGAAATAATAGTTTTTGTACATAATCTGATAATAGTTTAAACTATTTGCCAATATTAAAAATCAAACCTATAAAAAATTATCGAAAAATTCATGAATAGAATAGCTCATAATTTCCAAATCCCTGGGGTATAAATGTACTATTTGTAGATATAATATTTCCATTGCCTGCTACTATTTTTTCTACAATATAACTAGTAGCGGATGGTAGATTAATAAATGTAATATTTCCATTTATATTTCCTATTATTGATATTCCTGCATAATAATTATATAATGTGTTATTTACATTTGTACTAGATATTACACTACTTAAACTATTTATGAATCCTTGTGAATTATTATAATATACACTTACACTTCCTGTAGATGTTGTTAAATTATTTATATATCCACTTCCATATATTTCAATACCTAGTTGTGAATTATATAATGATATATTTGTTGCATTACCTGTTAAATAATATCCAAATAATCCTCCATTTGTTGTTACATTTATTATATTATTTGGTTGAGTTATATATAATCCAAATACTTGTCCTACTTTTATATAATCATTTTCTATATTATTATTGCTAGAAGTTAAATATATTCCAAATATGTTTGATTGTATATTATTATTTATTATATTGTTATTATTTCCGTTGTTTATCTTTATTCCAAATATGTTTGATATTATATTACTATTCTCTATTATATTATTTATTGCATTTCCATCAAAATATATTCCAAATATTTGTCCATTTATATTTGAATTATTTATTATTACATTATATGGATTATCAATATATATTCCCCATACTGATGATTGTATATTAGTATTATCTATTGTTGAATTTTGTATATAACCATATATTCCTCCTATATTTCCATTTATTGTAGAATTATATACATTTACTACTGATGGATTCTTTACATCTATTCCAAACAATCCCGAATTTATATTTGAATTTATTATGTTAATAGTTCCATTGTTTACATTTATTGCAAATAGATTTGTATTTATATTTATATTCTGTATTGTTACATTTGATGACTCTATATCTATAACAGGTAATCCTGGATTTGCAGGTTCAAATATTGTATTTTGTCCTAATAATGTTATATTATTACCTTGTGGATTTATTACTAAATTTACTAAATATACTCCTGGGGAAAATACTACTACTGGTATAGAACTATTAATTGCTGAATTTATTATTCCTTGTATTTGCGTACTACTTAATGTTGGATTTACTACAGATACATTATATGCATTTTGTGATATATATATTACCTGTGGATTTGTATATTGATTTAATCCATAATTATTATATGCATATACTCTATACCATATTGAATAATATCCATTATTATTTAATTTTGCATATTGTTGTAATATTCCATTATATAATATATCTGAACATGAATTTGCTATTGTTACCCATTGGTTACTTGTTTGATTTAATAATTGTATTTGACAATAATCTTGACCTAATGTATTATCATATACATTTGCACTAACTTCTAATAACCATATATTTTCTGTTGTACCATTTGATGGTGTAGGATATACATATGATACATTAAATATCGGTTGTGGTAATGTATAAACATATATTCCAGTTGAATTTGTTTGTCCAAAGGGATTCGATGTTGATAATTGTATTGTAATATTTCCACCATTTGGTATAATATTATATAATCCTGGCAAATTATATGACGAATTTTGATAATTTAATTGGATAACATTATTACTTGGTGTTACACTTATATTATATGTCTGTCCATTTATTGTTACATTTACATTTGGATAATTTGTATAGAATGATATATTTAGTTGATAGTAATTTGATACTGAATTATTAGATGGGGAAATGATATATATTTCTGGATTAACTATAGGAATTACTGTTATAGTAGTAGAATTTGTGACTCCATTTGATGCAACACCAGTTACTGTTACACTATAAGTACCTGGTTGTATATTACTATTTGCACTTACTGTTAAAGTTACTGATGCATTTGGAGTAACAGTTGTATTTGATAATGAACAAGATAAATAACTACTATTTGTAGAACAAGATAAACTAACTGATAAGGGAGATTCACTATTTAATTGAGTAATATTTATTGTTGTTGAATTAGAAGAACCTGCATATACATAAATACTACTTGGCCCTTGTATTGAGAATAAATATTGTTGTACATTTACTGTTATAGTAGTAGAATTTGTAGCTCCGTTTGATGCAACACCAGTTACTGTTACACTATAAGTACCTGGTTGTATATTACTGCTTGCACTTACTGTTAATGTTACTGATGCATTTGGAGTAACAGTTGTATTTGATAATGAACAAGATAAATAACTACTATTTGTAGAACAAGATAAAGTTACTGGCAAAGCAGTATTTCCTGTTAGTTGATTTACATATATTGTTGTTGAATTACTATAATTTGTATAAACATCTATACTACTTGGTCCTGTAATATCAAAAGTAAATACTGGAAATCCTAATACTAATGCAGAAACGTATTCCGTCGATCCTGCACCAGGAGTAACAGTAAATGAAACACTATAACTACCTGGAGCAGAATCATTACATACTGCAGCATATACAGTAGCTGCAGTTCCAGAAGATGTTAAAAATAATTGAGAACATCCAGTAGGTAATGTTACCCCACTAATAGTACCCCCTTTATTTGTTCCTCCCGAGGATATTAATATTAATACCGTATCATTCTGTCCTGAAACAGTATATGAAACTGTTACTGTAGTTTTCTTAGTATATGAATTTGTAAAAGTAGTTAAAATAACTGGAATAGAATAATTATTTATAGAAACTCCACCTATTACATAATTTCCAGCTGTAGTAGTAAATGAACAAGAATTTGTACTAGAATTTCCAATTACTGCATAATTTCCATTATTTACCATTACATTAAAGCTTGGAGTGAGAGTTGAACCTGCAGAAGAAGCAACACAATAATATAAATTTGCTGTAGGTAATGTTATACTCGTAGCTGCGGCACTATTACTTCCAACAACATCTGCTCCAACCTGTGAATATATATTAAATGTAGAAATTAACAATAGAAAGCTTATTATAGCAAAATATAATATTCTTTTTATTCCCATAAGATATTAGGAAACATTGCCCAATATAAAATTATGATTGTTAACAACCTTAATCATTTATGATAATCGAACCCGGGCCCGGGGGGATTCGAACCCCCGATCTTCGGGTTAAAAGCCCGACGCTTTACCAGACTAAGCTACGGGCCCAACAATATTTAATTTATATTTATGATTCTTATATAAATTTTTCATTAGCCATATAAAGATATGTAGTTTATAGAGCCATTAAAATATTGAAAATAATTTAAATATACTGTCGGATAAATATTCATTAATATATTTGGAAGACCAACAATTTTATTTCCATTATACAAGTATAGTACAGTATTATAATTATTTATAATTAAGAATTTTTCATTTGTATTTATATAAATACTAGAATTTCCAATTAAATTAAAATAACAATATAGGAAAGTTCTTGTATATACACTAAAAAATGAAGAACTTAAATAATTGTTACAGTTATAAGATGAAGAATTATTTATTATACTAATATTCTGTGTTGTTCCATATATATAAACTTGTAAAATAGATGATACATTTATATTAGAGTTCTGGATTATTTCTATACTGTTTGAGCTCATATTATAAAAAAATTCTATACAATTATTACAAATAAATGGGTTTGTAGAAAGAAATATAACATCTGGAGTATAATAATATGAAAAAGAAAAGTTTGTATAATTATATACTTTTTGTGGATCATAAAATTGAGAAAAATAAAAAGAACTAATATATAATTTTTGATATTCAGATATTTTATACAATCCAGTAGAATATTGGGACAATCCATTGACTATATCCTGATACATATAAACTATGATATATAAAAATACAGCAAGTGTAATTAATACTTCAATCCAACTTTGAGACTTCATATTGTTACATTAATACTTTGTTTTTGTATATATTTTTTCCCATTATAGTTTAATATTGCTTCTATAATATATGTACCGGTACTATTTAACTCAATAGACTGAGAATAATATCCATTTTGTAATATTTGAAAGTTCTGGTAAACATAACTACCAGTTGAATTTATTACATATATCGCTAATGGAGCATTTGTTATTGGTTGCGCATCGATATATCCATATGCTTGTATATTTATTGGAGTATATACATAAGCGTTTGTTGGAAAAACTTGTAAATTAAATGATACAAAAGAGGGTAGAACAAAAATTACTATAGATAACAATCCTATTAAATTATTTATTGCTAAATGTTTTACTGAAGATCTTATTTTTCCACTTTCAGCAATACCCATTATAATTGATGCTGAAATTCCTACCAAAATTATTGATAAAGCTGTAATAAACTTTAACCATGGATAATTTATTGAAGAAGAAAAGAAATTAAACGTTGTATGAACAGTAGAAGCCGAAATTTGACTTATTATCAATGGTTTAATTGTACTTAATATAGAAATTGATAATCCGATAAATATAACAAATATAGCATATAAAACCATTATTTGTTGTGATACATATGCTCTCTTTAGTCCATCCAATTCCTTTACGGATTCTAGATCATTATATAACCTTTTTAAAACCTTTGAAATATCACCCCCTCCCTTATATGTTTCTAATATTACATAATTAATCATCTTTATATTTGGAAGTTCTTCAAAATACATATTAAATAGTGTAAATGCTTTTTCAAATGACATACCCCAGGCAATCCAATTATATAATTTTTTAACTAAAATAGATAGATATCCTAAATCTACTGATGATAGATATGATAAAGCATCCAATAATGTCATTCCTGATGCTAAACTTTCAGATAAATAAGATAGAAAATATGTATAGTTATTAGATATATTTTCATATATTTTACTTTCAACATATTTGTAAAATAAATATGGAACTCCTCCTACAAGATATATGACTATTATTAATATTGAAAATGTTACATAATTTCCATATAATTTAAATATTATTCCAAATACTCCAATAATTGATGCAAACAAAATAGATATATATAATATAAACCTATCTTCCTTAATATATGAACCAAAAACATTTATCTCTTTATAATGTAATGGATCCTTTATATTGAAAATCTGATCTATAAACCTCTCAATTAATCCCTTTTGATTTACTCTTTTATTATATGCATTAGTTATCATTATACTTTTAATTTTGTATGTCAATATTTAAATATATGGCTAGTATAATTGATCAATTTTTTAGCGGTATAGAAAAGGATCTATTAGCGATTAATTCTAAAGAAAATCCTTCTGAGTATATATATAAATCTAAAATGTATTCAATAGGAATTTCTATATCAATATCAATATTAATATTCTTTTTTCTTTTAATATACAATATAAAAGTATATGGATCTTTTAATCCAACTTTTCCATTAATATTTGGAATAATTGCCGGTATCCTAGGATTCTTTGGATCTCTACTATTATTTAAGAAATATCCATCAATGGAAAAACAAAATAGAGCTAGAAAAATAGATAATTCTTTATATTATGCAGTACTATATATGGCTTCTTTAGTTTCTTCTGGTGCAACCCCAAAAGCATTATTTGAACTATTGTCAAAATATAGTGAATTTTCAGAAATAAAAAAGGAGGCATCTGAAATAATATACTTAATAGATACTGTTGGATTATCATTACCAGTAGCATTAGAAAGAAAAGCAGAATACTCTCCATCAAAGAAATGGGCTTCAATATTAAATGGAATGAAATCAATAATAGTTGAAGGTGGAAATCTTGAAGAATATTTGTATAATGAAGCTGAAAAATTATTCGATGAATATAAAAGAAAAATAATAGAATATTCAAATAATATGCAGGTATTCTTGGAAATATATATAACATTAATAATTGTTGGAATTATATTTGTAATTATATTAACTACATTAATGGGATCTATTTCTGGAACAAACTTTCAATATATAGAATTTATACAATTAATGAGTATATTAATAATATTACCAATGGGTACAGTTATGTTTATTATATTACTAAAAGCAATTAGTCCATTTGAAACATAGTTTAATTTTTATCCTGTAATATTAAGATTATATATATTCAGAATATTCTGAATCAGTTGATTATCATTTATTACTTTAATTTCTCCATTTTCCAACCCATTTTTTATTATATCTACAAAATTTCCATTTTCATATTCTAAATAATCCAAAATTTTTTCTGATATTGAATATGAAAGATAGATTATCAATGTATTATTTATATTATTTATATATGAAATTGGTATATTTGTAATTCCTTTGCTAGTAAATACAAAAGCTCCACAAGAGTTATTTATACATAGTATAAATGAATATTGCGGATATATAATATTTAATTTTGTATAATATAATTCATAATTTTTCATATATAAAGAATTATTTAATAAATAACTATCTACCTCACTAATAAATTCTACAGAAGTATTTGAATTACTAAAATTAAGATTTTTTTGATTGAATAAGCCATTTATTGACATTTTAATTATATCATAAGTTGTTAAATTTAATTCATAATATTTAATTTCACTTTCATTATCTGAAATATTATAAATATATGGTAATTTAAGAAAATATACTGGATAAAATAAATATCTATATATTATTGAAGCTAAGATCATAACAATCGAAAATACTATTAAAAAAATCAAAATTTTATCCCTAATAGATGACTTCCTCAATATTCCTCTCATAATTATAGATTTCTTCTGGTTTAAATATTATAGATATTTCTCTTTCTGCATCCTTTTCTGTCTCCGATGCATGAACGACATTTCTTAAAACAATCTTATTCCAATTTGCATAAGCTATTGATACATGAGCATAATCACCCCTAATAGTACCTGGTGGAGCTTTTAGAGGTTCTGTTGGTCCAACCAATTTTCTAACTTCTTCTACACAATTAACACCTTCTAATACTATAGCAACTACTGGACTTGATGTTATAAAATCTATCAACCATCCCCTTATTATACTCCCAATTTTCTTTGGATCATCAGTTCCAAATTCTTTTACAGGATCCAACCCCATCTCTTTATATCTTGTTATTGTCTTATTTCCAACACTTTCCAACCATTTTTCATCTGCATAATAGAATTTTTCTGCCTGTTCTCTTGTTAATTTTATCATTTTTAATCCCATAATTTTTAAACCTGCTTTCTCAAATCTAGATATTATTTCTCCAATAATTCCCCTCTTAACACTATCTGGTTTTAATACTACCAATGTCTTTTGTATTAAATGTTTTCCATTCATGCTTTATTATAAAAGACAGTCCATTTTAGCTTTTTATTATCTTTTTTCATTTCCCAATTTCTAATACATTTTCTTGAACAGAAATATAAAACAGTACCATTATTTAATGCATATATAATTCCAGTACCAGGTTCTATTTCACTTCCACAATATGAACACTTATTCTTAACAACCATCTTTAATCTTTCTTTTCAATTGGCATGGCCGATATTTCTGTTTCCCTTAATAATATTATATCCCCCTTTCTAACAGGTCCTATTAAGTTTCTTCTAAGTATTTTTCCAGAATCTGGACCATCAAGTATTCTTACAATAACATGAGTAGCTTCGCCCCTCATGCCAGTTCTTCCAACAACATCTAATACTTCCGCTTTATATCCCTTAGTCCATGTTACGATATTTTCTTTTACAACATTTTCTTCAGCATTTCTTATACCTTCTTCACCTGTTTTTGATACAACTTTTCTAGGCATATTGTAAGTAATTGCAAAATAATTTTTAAATCTTTTATTAAAATATGTAAAAATGACATCTGAAGATTCTAATTTAAATGATAACAAAGAAATAAAGGTTAATAGATTAAGAAAAATATTATCATGGGATTTACTAATAGAGATATTAATAATTATGTTTATATTCTTATTTGCTTTAGGATCGAGAGGTTTATTAATGAATTTCTTAGGAAATTATTCTTTAGTAGGACCTGATGCATACTTAATGTTTAAATATTTTGAATCTTTAGTATTTAATCATACAGTAAATAGTTTTACATATAATTTAAATTATCCGTTACCATTTTATTTATATAATAAAGATCTTGTATCATATCTAGCATTTTTAGCTTATTTAATGTTCCAGAATTTTGGTAATCAAATTATTACATTATTAAATATTTTACAAGTACATCCAGCATCAAATATTATTTTATGGTTAGCAGCAGACTTTACCAATGCATATGTACCTGCAATTGCTTCAATTATTTTTTATTTCTTAGCAAAGAATATATTAAAAGATAAATATTTAGCACTTTTCTCTTCTATTATTTTTGCTATAAATCCATTTTTGACAACAAGATTAATTTTATTTGATACTGAATTGGGAGCAATTATTTTCCTAGTATTATCTTTCTATCTTATAATTAAATACTTTAATGCAAAACCTGAAAATAATAGATATAAAAAATTATTCTTAATTCTTTATTCTATTATTAGCTTAATAATATTTTATAAAACATCATTATTATCAAACCCCGATGTATATTTAACGATTGAATTATTTATATTCTTCTTTATCTTATTATTGTTATATCCAATATTCAAAGGATCAAGAGCATATTATTTAACATTATTAATATTTACTACAGCATTGACTAGAAAAGGATGGGGTGGATGGATAATAATACCAATTGTATTTGGTTTAACATTATTAATTAGATATTTCTATGATAGAGATTATAAGGATATATATTTCTATTTACCATATATTGGATTTACTGGAATATTAGATAATTTATTAACACCTGGGGTTTTAGGAATAAATTTATTTTTAAGTTATCACAATCTATTTTTAGAACTTTCAATGATCTTAATATTTTTATATGAAATATTAAAAGATAATAAAATATTAGAAAAAATTACTGAAAATAGAACATATCTGTTAATATTATCTATTTTGTCTGGATTAATCCCAGGAATACCTATATTCATTATAAATAAATATACTAAAGATAATAAATTGCTAAAAAAATATACAATATTTCTAATAATCTTAATTATATCCTTACCATTTTTAATTGATAAATTGGTTATATCTTTCTTATATAATCCATTTACATATGAGAGGATGGGTTCTACAATTGCAGAATTTCAACCAACTACTGCAGGATATTATTTTAGTTTATTTGGACCAATTGGTTTAATATTAACTTATTTAGGTCTTGGATATCTAATATTTGATAAAAATAAGTCTAAAAACCTTTTAATATCTGAATTTTTGTTTATATTTATATTAACTATATCAGAATTTCTTATTGGTCCATCCATATATCTTTTAATATTTTATCTATTAATCTATTCTATATTTATAACATCATATAATAAAGAAAATAATAGATATGATATTATAAAGACAATATTTGAAACAGTTATGTTATCATTTGCTATTCAATTTGTAATATTTTCTGATTTAGTAATTAGTGGAATATATATAAGTATATTTATATCTTGGATTACTTTTCTTATTTTAGCAGTCTATATTTCTTTATTTAATAGAAATCTAAGTGATGAAGAAATCTTTGTATTATCATTATCATTTATAGCACTTATTGTAGGAAAATATATATATGAATTGGTTTACTATAATGGTCTGGCTCTCCCATTATTATATATATTTGGTATAGAAATTTTCAATTTATTTAAGGATGAATTTTCCAAATTAAAAAATATTATAAAAGAAAATTTAATACTAATATTATTATTAATTTCATCTATTTCAGGAATGTCCTTATATATATCAACAGGCATATTCTTATTCTTAATTCCACTAATATTTTTAGGAATATATATTTTATATGAATATATATTAGATAAAAATTTGGATCTATTTAATTTATTTAAATATAGTTTAGTCTTACTTACAATATTTGGTCCTTTATTTTATACAAGCAATAAAATTTATGGATATCCAGGATATGTAACTAATTATTTTTCAAGTGCTGGTCAATATGGAACTCCAGATTATGAAATAAATACTTTCTTATGGATAAGTCAAAATACTCCACAAAACGCTATTATAAATTCTTGGTGGGATTATGGATATTATATTTATGTATTGGGAAATAGAACTGCATGGATAAACGGTGCAAATTCATACCCATATTGGAATCACTTAATGGGTAGATATGGATTATCTTCAGATAATATAACACGAACATTACAATTATTCTATGTACATGCCGATTATAATTATCAAACATTTAAAACATTGGAATTATTTAATGAAAATTCTATATTTTATAATTATTTGTATAAATATTTGGGATTTAATGAAAGTGAAGTAAATGAAATTGAAGAATTAAAAGATTCTTTAGGATATAAAAATTGGATAAATCTATTATATCAATTTAATGGATCTCCAGAATCAATTTCATCATATAATTTATCTCAACAAGATATAGAACTATTAGAAAAATTGTATAATATGAATTATTTGAAACCAGCATATTTATATATAGATCCTACAGATATAGGAAAATCCTTTGCTTTCCAATTTTTAGGATCAAATGAAAGTTATGATAAAGAATCATGGATATCTCAATTTGCATCTGGAACAACATCAAATCCAGGACCAACAATACCCTCAGTATATTATAATGGATATTATGTATTTGCAACAAATGATAGTTTATTATACTTTGGTCAGGAACCATTGGATCAAGATTTGAATATTAATGGAACAATAATAAATAGATGTATATATGTACAGAACCAGGGTATAATTAACCAAGATAGTTGTGGAATAATAATGGGAGTTCAATTATTATTTAATCAATCTATAATAGAAAGATCCGGAATATATCAAACATTAAATATAGATAATATTAATCCAAATAATTTAATGGGGGCATATGTATATATTTATTACCCATTAAACAATCAGCAATATGTACTCTCATTAAAATATGTATATATGGATGGACAATTGATTACATTTAATAATTCTCAATATGATGGATTATTATATATATCTCCAGCTTATTCATTATTACAACAAAATAATCCATTGGGATTGTTCTTATATGCATATTTAATATCACAAAAAGCTACTCAATATGATTGGGTACAACTATATTTCTTAAACAATAATTATGATGGAACATTCAATCCTGTATTTTATTCAAATTCATTGTATGGTCTTCCATCAATAATATATTATGATATTCCTCCAGCAAAAGTATGGAAAATTAATTTCCCAGAGAATTTCACAGTTCCAGATTATTTATATTGTATATATCTAGCAACAAACATTCAACAAATAAATGAGTGTGGAAAGATATATAATCTAGCCTATTACGAAAATATGAAAAATTATTATGATGTATAGAGAAATTTTAATTGCTATATTACCATTAATATTGTCTTTTTTTATTTCATATTATTTAATAAAAAAATGGATACCAATTGCTCATAGAGAAGGATATGTAGGAAAAGATATGAATAAATATAATAAACCTGAAGTGGCAGAAATTGGTGGTTTATATGCAATAATTGGTGCAATATTTGGAATATTATTATATATTGGATTAAAAGTATATATATTGGGAACTACACAAGATTTAGTAGAAGTATTTTCTATATTAACACTATTATCATTAACTACAATACTTGGATTATTTGACGATATACTCGGATGGAAAAAAGGATTAAAACCTTTACAAAAAGTAATTCTATCATCTATATTAGCATTACCATTAATGATAATATCTGCAGGTAATTCATATATTAATTTACCATTTATTGGAGAAGTAAATTTTGGAATATTATATCCACTATTAATAGTACCAATTACAATAATGGGTACATCAAATGCATTTAACATGATTGCTGGATATAATGGTCTAGAAGGATCTATGGGTATTTTATTAATTGGTGCAATTGGATTAGAATCATATTTAATTGGTAATTATTATTTAGCAGAAATATCATTAATAACAATATTTTCAATAATAGCATTCTTAATATTTAATTGGTATCCATCAAAAGTATTTCCAGGAAATGCATTTACATATGGTATTGGATCTCTATTTGGTGCAATAGTAATATTAGGAAACCTTGAAAAATTTGGATTAATTTTATTTACATTGTATTTCTTAGAATTAATATTATTTATAAGAGGACTATTAAATCATGTATATAAAGAAAACTTTGGGATACCTGATGAAAATAATAATCTAAAAGAACCATATGATAAAATATATAGTGTTACCCATATTGCAATTAGAATAAATAGAAAAATATTTAAGAAAGCAACAGAGAAAATGGTGGTATATACAATAATTTTATTACAAATAATAATAACAATATTGGCTTTTTTATATGGATAATCTGATTTATATTTTTTTTAATAAAGATACAAAAAAATTATTTTATAATATTAAAATACTAAATAATTTTTGCCAAAAAAACAATTTAAACCTAATTTGTATAACTTATAAAGAATATAGAAATATAGCACTAAAAATAAAAGAAAATTATAATTTAACATTTTATTTATTAGAGGATAAAAAAGAAATTAGAAAATTAAAAATTGAAGGAAATAATATAATAATATACAATAATATAGATAAAAATATATATGATATATATAGAAAAAGAAAATTTAAAGATGGGTTTGTTGGTTTAATAAGAGAGAATTTTATATTTTTTCATTTAATAAATCCATATATAATATTTGGAAAAAACGTTAGGATATATGAAAATTTTTTATTAACATATTTAGGAAATAAAAAATTCTATATAGATCAAAAATATAAAATTAACAAATTCTTCTTAGAAGAATTATTTATTAATTTGATAATATACTATGATAAAATAATTAAGATTTTTAATAAGATAATGAATTTAAAATATTTTGAAGATTATATACATGAAAAAATAGGATTAATAATATACAAAGCTATCACTTTTTTATTATTAGTAATTTTAGCCAGAATATTAACAGATACATTTTATGGAGCATATGTATCTATATATAATTTCCTGGGATTGATTGCTGGAATAATAGGATCTTCAAATATAATATTAACAAAATATCTATCTGAATATAAAGATAATAAATATATTAAAATTGATATATATTTAAAAATTATTTTTTCATTATTTATTCTTCTAATTATTTTCTTATTTCCAAATTATTTCTTATCTACAACTTTCTATGGATATAAATTTTTAGATATATTGATTATATATATAACTGCAATATTATTATCTTTAATTGGAGTTTATTTTTCTATATTTTATTCACAATTAAATATAAAATCTGCTAAAAATCTATATATATTAGAGTCCTTACTTAAATTTATTTTCATAGTTTGTTTATCAATTATAATAAAAAATGTTGGCTTTATATTTGGTTTATTTTTAACTTATTTTGTTTTAAGTTTTGTTTATCTTTATAAATTAAAGAAAAATAAAATTAATTTTGTATCAATATTAAAAGAAAAAATTAATTTTAATGATTTTAAAAAATATCTAAAATCTACCATACTTATTAGTTTGCCAGTAACTTTACTAGGTTTATATTCTTCAATAGATATACAAATATTAAGGACATTTACAGGATATACTACAGTTGGAGAATTCTATTCAGCATTGGTAATTGTTTACACATTATCTGGAATATTTACTATAAATAATATAACATTACCAAGAATATTGAGATGGGAGAAAGAAAAAGTTATTAGAAACATAAATAGATTGCTATTAATACAATTTCTAATTAATATTATATTAACTGGATTGCTTATATTAATTGGTCCTTATATAATAATATTTATATTTGGAAAAAATTATCAATTATCCGCAAATATAATAAAATACCTTTCTATTATCTTAATAATAAATTCATTTAATATATATAACTTAATATTGTATAGAAAAGATATGGAAAAATATTATCCAATATATGCAATAACAACCGCCCTAATTTCAATAATTACAGATATTATATTAATATCAAACTTTAAACTATCTGGAGCAATTGCTTCAGCAATATTAGCAAATGTATATATTGGATTAATAAGTTATATTATATATGAAACAAAATTCCATAATATCCCTTCCAGATCTATTTTTAGATATAATTACAAAGAAAATAGATATAAATAAAAATACCGGAAATATAAATCAGGAAATCAAATTAAAAATCGGAGGAAATGCTACAAATTTTTCAATTGCATTGGGTAAAATTGGGATCAAAAATAAATTAATAGCTGGATGTAATAAAATTTCGGAATTAATATTTAGACAATATATAAAAGATAAAAAATTAAAGATAAGATTTTTACCAATATATATAGATATTTCTATTACTATTAGTTTTGAAGATAATGATAGAATTATGATAACAGATCCAAAAGGTATTCAAATTGGAATTAATGAAATAAAAAAATATGAAAAAGTATTAAAGAAAACAAAATATATATTCTTTGGAAATTGGAATAATAATAAAAAGTCCAATGAATTATTAGAATATATAATTAATTTAAATAGAGATGCAAAAATATATTTAGATATAGGAGATCCTTCAATAAATATTGAAAATTTAAATGAATTAATTAAAATATTAAAAGAAAATAAAATCTGGGTTTTAAGTTTGAATGAATATGAATTAGAATATTTAGGAAATTTTCTTAAATTGGATTATGAAAATCTATTAGATTTAGCAAATAAATTATATAAAATATTAAATGTAGAACATCTAGATATTCATTCTCCAGATTTTGTATATTCTTTACCATCAAATATATATATAAAAATTGAAAAAGTTAAACCAATAATATTAACAGGTGCAGGTGATACATGGAATGCCGGAAATTTTTATGGATATTTAAATAACCTAGATAATAAAGATAGATTATTATTTGCAAATGAAATTGCTAAGAAATATATATTGAATGAATTTTAATCTTTTTTATTAAAAAACGCCCCCGCCGGGATTTGAACCCGGGTCACGGGATCGACAGTCCCGTATGCTGCCGCTACACCACGGAGGCTTAATATTCTCTATTATTTAATATACTTTTAATTTTTCTTTAATTTTATTAAATATTTCTTCAGAATAAAATTTCTTATATTCTCTTAATAAATTTATTAATTCTTGATCAATATCAATTATTTTATCATCTATTAAATATTGTATAAACTGTGTTAAATTTGAAGGATTGTTTTTCAATCTTGCCCTTTCCCAATCTATTAAATAAATTTTATTATCCCTAATAATTATATGTTCATAAGGTCTCCTCATTTCTTCTTTTTCAATTTTTAATCTATCCAATAAAAACAAAATATCTAAAATATTATCTAAATATTTTTTCTTTTCTTTTATATCTAAATCTTCAAATTTTTTTCCATTAATATATTCCATCTCTATTTCCAAATTTTTATCATTATAAGAAATAATCTTTGGAACAAAACCATAATTACTTAAAAGATTTAAAAAATATTTTTCCTTTTCATAGTTTTTATATAATTTATCCTTAAATTTTTTTATTATTGTACCTCTTTCTGTTAAAAAAATTTCAGAATGCCAACCTTCATCAATCTTTTTCATTCAAATATAAAGTTAAAATCTTCAAATATTCTATATTTCTTATTATTTAATTCATCTAATGGTTTTTCAAGCTCTTCAATTAAGTTATATAATTCTTCCTCTTTCATTTTCTTTTCCTCAATATTTTTACTATTTATATTATAATATCTTATTGAATATATATTATCATTTACTTCTTTTTCTCCAACATATATTATAATATATGGTTTATATGTTGATTCTAATATTCTTGTCATATTACTTAATTGAGTTTTTGTAGTTTCAATATTTACAACCCTAATTTCTTTATTTTTCAAATTATTATAAATTTTCATTGCATATTCTTTTATTTTATTATCCTTTTCTTTATCTCCAGTAAATATATCTAATATTGCAACCTGAATTGGTGTTAATACAAATGGTAACTTTCCTTTAAATGATTCTAAATATGCACCAATAAATCTTTCTATAGATCCTAAATAGGCTCTATGAATTATATATAAATTATCTATTCCGAAATAATCTTTTACTAATTCGATAAGTTTAAAGTTCCTTGGTAAATTAAAATCTAATTGTATAGTACCCAATTGCCATTCTTTTTCCCCAATTTTTAATGTAAAATCATATTTTGGACCATAAAATGCAGCTTCTCCTTTTCCCTCATAAGTAGAGAAATTATATTTATTTGATAATTTATTTATTACATTTCTCATTACATCTTCAACATATTCCCAATCTTCTTTAGAACCTGAATATTCATTCATTTTATTTGGATCATGTAAACTTAATCTTACCTTAAATTCTGATGCTTTTAAATTTATATTAAATACTTTCTCATATAATAAAATCATTTCATCCATTAACTTTTCAATTTCCTTTTCCAATAAATTTGGAGTAATAAATACATGGGAATCATCTTGTGTAAAAGATCTCACCCTTAATAATCCATAAACACTTCCAGAAGGTTCATATCTATGTACAGTACCTAGTTCAAATGTTCTAAATGGTAATTTTATTTTTCTATATTTTTCTAATAAATTAATGAAAATTAATATATGGTGTGGACAATTCATTGGTTTAATTGCAAATTCTTCATCTTCTATATTAAATATGTACATATTTTGTTTATAATATGAAAGATGACCTGAAATTTGATATAATAATGTATTTGTAATAAATGGAGTTCTTACCAAATAATATCCTCTCTTAACATGGAAGTCTGTCAATATTTGGGATAATATATAATATGCTAATCCACCCCCTAAGGAAAATAATTGTAAACCTTTTCCCAGAAGATCACCAAAATTCTTGTTTAACTTTTCTATCCTTCTGTCATGCTTTACTAATATATCCATTTCATCTCCAATATCTATATGGTCTTTCTCCATAGAAAAATTATGAATTAAAAAGTTTTATAAAGATAATTCATTTATTTCATAATAAACTATATCATTTTCTATATCAATTATTGCCAATAAAATTTTATTTAAATTCTTTGAATCCATAAAATTTAAAATATCTTTAATATATAGAAATTCATTTTCATATATTGAATAAACATAATATAATATCTTTTCTTTTTTATAATCTGTATATAAAATAATTGAGTCATTTTCTATATCTAGATAATATCCCTTATTTCTTAAATCCTCAAATACATAAAATTTCTTCATATTTAATATATTTTTATATTTTTTAATAAAATCTAAAAAATTATTTATTCCTTCTAATTTTATCCATCCTTTTTTTATACAATATAAAGCCTCTTCTG
>WYEB01000224.1_pt1 | contig 21806 bp, 28 predicted proteins | sample 6343061 | NCBI WGS metagenome assembly WYEB01 (sample SAMN13812332, study PRJNA600296) | hot springs metagenome | biome: ENVO:00000051; feature: ENVO:00002007; isolation source: sediment sample from Evening Primrose shelf | place: USA: Yellowstone National Park, Evening Primrose Hot Spring ... | reverse complement strand
CGAGGAGGTCGTGCAGTACGGAGGACCCATCACCGTCTACACCAGAGACTTCTACATCCCTCTCTGGGGGCCCGCAAGTGTGGGCGTGGCGAGCCTCGCCGCGGCCCAGCTCTTCTCGGCTTTGGCCTCCGTAGCCCTCTTGGTTGTTGCTTGGTACGTCTTCTCCAGGAAACTGCTGAGGTTCCCCGTGGGCGCTTTTAATCGCGGCGCTCCCCACGGCGCCTGTCCTCCTAGAGACATAGCGCCTAGCCTCCGCTGGTCAGTTCGACAAGCTTGCCGTCTTCCTTGGGGCCGCTGCGCTTCCGCCCACGCTCCTCGTCTGCGGGCTCCTCCTGTCGCGCCTCAGGAGACGGTAACGAAAAGCATATAAGTAGCCCGCGCCGTGGAGTCGTGAGCATGGAGCTAGATTGGCAGAGGCTTGAGGAGGTGGTGACCAGAGCCGTACTGAGGGCGAGGTCTGAGGAGATGAAAGAGGTGGCCGAGGCCCTGAAGCTCCTCGCCAGCTACATGAAGGAGGGCTTCGAAAAGACGTTCAAAACCCTTGAGGAGCACACCAACATATTACAACAACACACCAGTTTATTACAACAGCATTCCAAACTATTGGAAGAACATTCTAAACTGCTGGAGAGGCATGAGAAAAGGCTGGAGGAGCTGGCTAGGGCTGTGGGCGAGCTCAAGGTGGCTGTGGGCTCCCTGGGGAGGAGGTGGGGCAGGGACCTTGAGAGGACTGTTCTGGAGCTTTACCGCCACGCGCTGGAGGAGAGGGGGGTGGAGCCCGGGAGGGTGGAGAAGTTTGTTTACACGGACGTAGACGGGAGGTTCTACAGGAGGGGCGCCAGGATTGAGGTGGACGTGTACATACACGACGGGGGGATGTACCTGGTGGAGGTGAAGTCCCACGCCGAACTCGACGACGTGGAGTGGTTCTACGAAAAGGCTGGTATAGTGGAGAAGATACTGGGGAGGAAAGCCGCCAAGCTCATCATCGTCGCCGTTAATATAGACAAGGAGGCGCTACAACGAGCCCAGGAGCTCGGCATAGAGGCGGTATACGGGGCAGTCATAGACTGACCTCCTCCCCGCCCTAAAGGGCTAGACTTTATTTGTAACTACACCAGCTCCTCTAGCCGCCTCCCTGCGCTTTCTACGCCTTTGGCGTACCAGAGGGCGGCCACGGCCGCTCCTAGGGCCCACAGGGCTGTGAGTAGCGCGAAGAAGGGCCCGGCCCCGAGGACCCCCTCTGTGAAGACCGCCGCCGCGTTTATGAGCCAGGCAGACGCCGTGACTATGCCCACTGCCGTTGAGCGCACCGCCGTGGGGAAGAGCTCAGCCTCCAGTACGCTGACGGCGGCCCAGGCCCACTCGGAGAACACCAAGTTTAGAAACAGCACCGCGAGGTACAGCTGGGCGGCCGCTCCGTGGACCGCGGCCAGGGCAACCGCCGTGGCTAGGCCGCCCACGAAGGCGGAGAGAAAGGCTAGACGCCTAGAGCGGTCTATGATGGGTAGCAACAAAAAGGCGCCCACCGCCGCTCCTGCGTTCGCGGCGGCGACGTTGAGGGGGGCCAGCTCGGCGCCGTAGGCGAAGCCCGGGGCGTAGGGGAGGTAGTAGGCGGCTATGTTGTAGGTGAGGAGCTGGGCGGTGAAGGCTGCGGCGAATACTGCGACGCGGCCCCAGTAGCCGCTCAACGGCCTCCGCTCCTCCCTCGGCGGATGGTCCACGCCGTATTTCTCCACCAGCGCCTTGGCCTCGGCCTCTCTGCCCCGGGCCGCCAGCCACCTGGGGGACTCGGGGATGTGGAGCCTGGCGACGAGGACCAAGGCGGCTAGGGCCACCGCGGTGAGGAAGGTGTAGAACACGGCGGTGCGGGGGTCGGCGGCCAGCTCGGCGTATTGAAGGGCGAGGGCGGCGATCACGGCGGCGCCGATGTTCCAGAAGTTTGCGGCGAGCATGAGGGCGGCGCCTCTGCGGCGCGGCGGAGAGAACTCCGCCAATGCGGCGTAGGCAGGGCCCACCTCGCCCCCGACGCCGAAGTTTATAAGCGAGGTTGAGAGGACGGCTACGGCTAGGTCTAGGGCGCCGGCCCAATATGCAAGGGCGAACCAGAGGGCCCCTGCCGTGTATATGGCTAGGGAGGTTATTAGGCCCAGCCTCCTCCCCACGACGTCCCCCAGCCGGCCCAGCGCCGCCGCGCCAAGCATAAACGCTATTGAGTTCACGGCGAAGATGACAGTTGCGTTTTGGGCCAGGTCTGGGAGGAGGAATATCGTTGTTGGGACCAGGCTGAAAAGCACGCCGTCGAGGAAGAAGCTGGCTACCACAACGGCGAAGAGAACCCAGTGAACCACCCTCCATCTATCCATAAGATTCTAATCTTTTTCACATAAATAAATTTTCCAAATAGCTTTACTATATGCTCAACGTCAGTTGTTTATGGCCTCGGAGACGTTGAGGAGGTGGGCCGACCCCCTGTGGGGGCTATATGGAAATGTTCGCCGGGCCGTACGACGAGCTTGAGGCGCTGGCGGAGCCTATCGCAGAGCGCTACCTAGACTGGGGCAGGTACCGCTTCGTGGCGAGGGCTATACAACGCTACGAGCTGGAGTTCTGGAGGGCAGTGTCAGGGGCCGGTCCTCCGGGCATATAGCCCCCAAGGACGCTGTCATCACTAAAGACGCCTAGTTAAATCCCTTTGGATAAGACATTTATAGTTATATCATTTAGTACTTATGGAGCTGAAGATCGGAAGGGCAATAATTAAACACGGGATGGAGGATCTGTACGAATACAGCGACGTCGATGTTGTCATCGTCGGCGCGGGGCCTGCTGGGTTGACCGCCGCGCGTTACCTTGCCGAGAGGGGACATAAGGTGGTTGTGTACGAGCGGCGTTTCTCCTTCGGCGGCGGCATCGGGCCGGGGGGCAACATGATCCCGAAGATCGTGGTGCAGGAGGAGGCCTTGCCGGTCCTCAGGGACTTCAGGGTTAGGTACAAGCCGGCTGGGGACGGGCTCTACACGGTGGAGCCGGCGGAGCTCATCGCCAAGCTGGCGGCTGGCGCGATAGACGCGGGGGCGAAGATCATACTGGGGGTGCACGTAGACGACGTCATCTTCAGGGGCGAACCCCCGCGGGTGGCCGGCGTCTTGTGGATCTGGACCCCCATCCAGATGTCTGGCATGCACGTAGACCCGCTGTATACGCAGGCCAAGGCGGTGATAGACGCCACGGGCCACGACGCAGAGGTGGTATCTATAGCGGCTAGGAAGGTGCCTGAGCTGGGCATCGAGCTGAGGGGGGAGAAGTCGGCGTGGTCTGAGGTGTCTGAGAAGCTTGTGGTGGAGCACACCGGGAGGGTGGCGCCGGGGCTATATGTGGCCGGCATAGCCGTGTGCGCCGTCTTCGGACTGCCCAGGATGGGGCCCATCTTCGGCGGCATGTTGCTGTCTGGGCACAGAATCGCCGAAATCGTCCACAAGGACTTGACGGCCTATGCCGTTCGAACTTAAAGTCCAGCGGCTCACAGAACTGAGGTGCACCAACTGCGGGAGGCTCATCAGAGAGGGGGCCATAGTGGTGAAGACTTGTTGCGTCAACAAGCCCTGGGTCTTCTGCTCCCGGGAGTGCTACAAACAGTTCGTCTCCAAGTGGACCCGGAACCAAGACGCGGCGGCAAGCGGCGGCCGGCTCAGAAAAGGCGCGGTATAACCTACATACGCCGCCGCGACGCAGCCGTAATCCTTGTTTTTCCTCTTTATATATAATTATTAATTTAGTCTAGTAAGAAAATGTATTGATGTTTTTGGCTTAGGAAAAAGATTTTTGTTGTGTGATAAATATAGATATGCGGTTTGTGGTGATTTCCCGGCTTACCGACGAGGGGGCTGAGACGCTTGAGAAGAGGCCGGAGAGGGTTAAGGAGGTTAATAAGGAGCTTGAGGCGTATGGGGTTAAGGTGTTAGAGCAGTATGTGGTGTTTGGCGACTTCGACTTCATATCCATCGTGGAGGTGGAAGACATGGGGAAGTTCCTTAAGGCGATGATAAACCTCAACAGCCGGGGGACTATCCGCACCACCTCCTACCTCATAGTGCCGGTTGACGAGGCCCTCAAGGCGCTTAAGAGCAGTTAAGCACCTTTTTCCCTTTTGACACAGTCTTTTATACCTGTAGGTTTACAGCCACATGTCGTCTCTGCTTACATACGACGAGAGGGTTGTGTTGACCAGCATATTGACCGAGGGGCGTGTGAACCTGTCGAAGCTGGCGCGGATGCTGGGGAGGACTCGGCAGGTAGTGTTTTACTGGGTTAGGAGGATGCTTGAGATGGGGATTCTAGGCCCGCCCCAGGTCTACGTGAGACCCGACGTGGTTGGGCTCTACTACGCGTATTTCCGCGGGCGCAACCCCGGGGATGACTACGTGCTGGCCTTCCGCACGTTGGAGGGCGACTACATATTCGCCGTGCCGTTTAAAACCCCCACCGAGCTTCAGGACTTGTCCATGCGGTACGGCACCCCCATGTTTGTCCCTAACCTCAAGCCGCTGAGGTTAACCCCCTTGAAGTTGCGGGCGTTGAGGATGTACGTCTCCAATCCCCAGATATCCTCCAGCGACCTTGTGGAGGAGCTGGGGGTGGGCCAGACGGCGGCGCGGAGACTCCTCAAGTGGGCGAAGGACGTGTCTATCGTCACGTATTCGGTGGATCTGCCCCGCTCCGGGCTTTTCGCGGCGGCGCTGATGGCTAAGGCACATATCCCCGGCGTCACGAAACACACCTTCTTCAGATGCTACGCCAAGGCGGTGGGGTTCTACGGCGTCGTCTTCCCAGACGTGGAAAAGGCCTCTCAATACATCGAGGAGGTGAAAAAGACGGACCCAAGCGTCTCGGCAACTCCGCTTGTGTCGTATCAGCTGAGGCCACCGCCCATCGAGGAGAGGCCGTACTAGAGGAGGAACAACTCCGCCTCCTTCAACACACCTCTGACCACGTCTACCTCAAGCCCGAAGATTTCAAGCGCGGTCACGCCTACAACCGCCGGGTCCCCGTCCTCGCCGAAGATCACCGGAATAATGCGCCTCCTCCCCATCAACACCATCCCCACCTCGCCGATATCCCGCTCAACATAGCCGCCGAATGCCCTAAACTTTCGCCTCTCAACCGGCTTCACGCCTAATTGTTCCAGTATGTCCCTCCTTACAACGCTGTACATCGCGCTGGTGTCCACAATGGCCTCCACCTCAATTACCCTCTCCGGCTCTTCGGGGTTGTAGAGGCCAGCCCGCAACTTGAAAAAGACCATGTGTGCCTTTTGCCCACGAGATTATAAATCCGCCGCAGGCCGGATGCTGGCGTCCTCAAGGAAGGCTACTATGTCTGCGTGCGTTGCGCGTTTGACCAGGTACTTCAGGACGTTGCCGCCTATGTAGGGGGCCGCGACCGCCAGGGCGCGGAGCCTGTGGCCGGGGGCTATGGGCGGGACGCAACGCACCTTTTCCCAGTTCCATACGGTGGCCATGGCGAGGATGTCCCTCTCCGTGAGGGCCCAGCCGGAGGCGGCGGCGTAGGCGTGTAGGAACTTCATCTCAGCCCAGAGGTCCGGCTCGTTCATGAAGACGTTGTCTGTGCCTAGGAGCGGCTTTAGGTGGAGCAACAGAGGCACGGGCGCCACGCGGCCTACGAAGTAGGCGTTGGCGCGTGGGTTTACCACGACGGTCTTGGCGGGGGGTATATGGGCGATTTCCTCAGGCGTCAGGTGGACCAGGTGGACGAGGACGTCTGCGTCCAGCGTCTTCAGGGCGAGCTCCAAGTCGCCTGCCTCGTGGCAGTCCCGGGTCTCCGACACGTGTGTGGAGACCAGCTTGTAGCGGAGGCGGAGTTGCCGGAGGTACTCCGGGGGGTGGTCCACCGGCGACGCCACCTGGACGTTTGGGTAGTCGGGGAAGCCGCCGTGTGTCTCCTGGAACACGACAGCCTCTACGCCGTGTCTCCTGAAGACCTCCTCCACGTCGCGTGCGGCATGCTCAGCGTATATCAAGGCGCAGCCAGTCCCGTAGCTCCTCATCCTCTTCGCCACCTTCTCAAGCAGGGAGATGTGCTTCTTCTTCGCGACTAGGTTCTTCACCGCGTGGTACTTGACGCCGTGGGGCCACCCCACCAAGTCGTCGATGTAGAGGTCGTCCCGGTCGGCGATTACTGCGTCTAGGACGTGGACGTGTCCGTTGACCAGCTGGGGCATCAACACCACGTTGCCGAGATCCGCCGCAACCCCACCCGTGTACCTCCCGACCCCCACCACGACCCCCGCGTCGTCGACCTCAACTACTCCGTCTTCCACCACCTCCAGCTCCCCGGCCAAGACGTATTTAGCGCGGAGGCGCACGCGTCTTTTGACGCCCCTCTTTAAAAATGTCGTGTAAAGCCGGATTTACAAAGGCCCGCCGAGGGCTCCCGCCGTCTGTTGCGGGGGCTTGACAGATCTGTTTATTTCTCTGCGCGTTCTTCTTCCCATGGGCGACAGAATCTTCGAGGCCTTGGCGCATCCCCTGAGGCGCAGGACGCTCAGGCTCCTGGGGGAGAGGCCTAGGATGTACAGCGAATTGATGGAGGAGCTCGGCGTGGACAGCCCCACCCTGGCCTTCCACCTGAAGAAGCTGGCGGGGCTTGTGGAGAAGGGGGACAACTGGTTCTACCGCCTGACGGACCTAGGGAGGAAAGCCCTCGAGGTTATGGCTGTGCTGGAGGGCGCGGGGCAACCGCAACCTAGGGCCGAGGCGGAGGAGCTGACCTTCAGCGATAGGGCGATCCTCAGGATAGATAGGGCGTTGCTGGAGCTGGCGAAGAGAGAGGGGAGGAAGATAAGAGTGTTCGACACGGCTATACTGGAGATAGATAAGGACGTGCCGCCGGAGCTTCTCTATGAAGTCGTAGAGGAGACCAGAGACGTGGCTGTGGTAAGGGTGCCTAAGCACCTAAGAGCCTACGTGGAGCCTAAGGCGAGGGACGTGGTTCTCGTCACCGAAAGAGGCCTCCTAACGTCTACGCTGAAGCTCGCCGTCCAGCTTCTGGGCTACTTGGGACCACTCAAGGCCTTCAGAAGAGAGAAGAGGAGTCTCGTGGAGGTTTACAGCGGCGACTTCACACACAGCGGCCGCGTGGCTGTGGAGATGGACGGCGGCAGGCTGAAGATCGTGGAGGGGCCCAACCGCGTCGTAGCTAAGTGCGAGGACCCAAACGACTTCGACGTCTCGGCCGGCGCAATCTCCATGGAGGGATGCGAGGTGGAGGCGACGCTAAGCGGCGTAGACGCCCTAGACCTCGACGTGGCTGGGGGCTACGCCGCGGCGTCGCTGAAGCTCAACAACCTCAAGATCGACGCGGCAGGCGGCGTGGTAGACCTCGACCTAGCCATGGGCCGCGGGTCCGTGTCTATCGAGGCCGACGGAGGCGCCGTCTCGGGGAGGCTCAGCTACGCGCCCTTCGAAGGCACCTCCCAGCTGGACGTCTCGGCAACGGGAGGCGTGGTCAACCTCCTGCTGGAGCTCCCGCCCGACGTGGGCATATCGGTGCAGAGCTCCGCCGCAGGCGGCGTGGTCAAGACCCCGGAGCCGCGCCCCGGCGCCAGAGACGTCCTCAACATCTCCGTAGACGTGGCCGGAGGCGCCGTCAAGATACTCACCAAACATTAGTTTTTTTGGATATCTGTTTTAGTAAAATATCCGTGGTAGACTACGGGATGATCTTAGCGCCTAGGTGGAGTAGGTACTCCTTTGCTTCGTCGTAGACGTCGTCTAGGACGTAGGCTAGGTGGTTGCCTAGCCCGGCGGAGAGCACGTCAGATGCGGTGCCGTTTATCAGCTTGAAGCCGGCCTGGGTGTTGCAGGCCTCCACCTCCTCGGGCTCCACCGTGACGGCCCTCAGGAGGAGGGCCCTCCGCAGGTCGCCGGATACGCGGAGGAGGGTGGCTGGGCTCCCCGGCGGGATCCGCGTCTTTATGGCGGCAGGCACGCCTGTGAGCATCCTCCTCGCCACCGAGTACCTCCGGGTCATGGCCAGCGGGGCCCCGTCGTGTGTGAGCACCAGCAGGTCGCCCCTCGCCATGTTGACGTTGCTGAGCCACGCCGGTTTGCCGGACAGCCTAGAAAGCACGTACATGGAGAAGAGCGCCCGGAGGTCGCCCTCGCACGCCGCCGGCAGGCCCCGCTGGTTGAGAAGCGTTAACGAGATGCAGGGCGTCCACCCCATCTTCCTCACGGCCTCTAGGTCGAAGCACCAGCAACCCAGGGTGAGACCCGCCCAGCCCCGTCTCTTGGCAAGCTCCTCCAGCCTGTGGGCGTAGGCGACGATGGGCGCCAGGTCGGCCGCGGAGAAGTCGGTCCCCTCTGCCTCATCTACGATGCGCCTCGCCTCCTCCATGCCGTCCCCCGGGTTCAAGCCCTCCAGAGTCTCCTCCAGCGGCGTCTCCTCCGCCGCGGCGCCCGCCAGCCCGCTGGCCACCAGCCACCTGTTGGGCCTCCCCACAACGCCGAACTTGGGCACCCCCGTCTTCATGAGAGATATGAGGCGTAGAGCCCTTAGGAGCGGCTCGCCGGGGCTCGCCAGCGGGGCGGGGAGCTCCAGCACCTTGGCGTACCGGCCGCCCTCTCTCAGCGCCGCGGCGGCCTCCAGCGCAGACGGCAAGGAGTTGTAGTGCGGCCACGCGAGCAGGACGTTGTAGCTGGCGGCCTGCGACAGCACCTCCTCCTCGGCGCCTCCTGTCAACACCACCACGACCGCCACGTCTGAGGACTCGGCGAGGGAAACCCCGAGCTCCCTGAGCATCTCCCCATACACCTCGCCGTAGTGCCTCCTCACGTCCTCGCCCACATGCGGCGACGAGGCAACGCCTAGCCTAACCTCCATAGAGACGCGGCGCCACTGCTATAAAAGCTTGACCTCCCTCACCTCCTTCACCTTGTTGTTCTGAAACACGGCCACCCGCGCCACGTGGCTTCTGGGGTCCGCTACGCAGTCGTAGGCGGCGACTATTATGACGTCGCCCACCTCGCCCAGCCTAGCCGCGGCGCCGTTTAGCACAACCTCGCCGTCTCGCCCCGGTATGACATACGTAGTGAAGCGGGCCCCGTTGGACACGTTATACACCTCCACGTGCTCCAGAGGGTAGAACCCAGCCGCCTCCATGACGTCCCGCCCCAGCGTCAGCGACCCCTCGTAGTGCAGGTTCTTCCCAGTGACCACGAGGCCGTGGGCCTTGGCCCTCAGCAAGACAGGCATGGCGGAGACGCGGCAGACCTTTTTATTTCTTAAACAGCCGCCCAGCCTCTAGAGTGACCTCCTTCCACTTCTCCTTCAACCTGGCGACGATGGTCGGCTCCAGGTCCAGCGCCATGCAGGCGTTGAGCAGGCGCTCGTAGCGCCTCGCCAAGTCTCTATACCAGCCCGTCAAGTCGCGAGACGTCTTACCAGACCGCATCCGCTGGAGGAGCCTCTCCATCTCCTCCAAAATTGCCGATCCCATCTTCTCCACGAGAGCCCGGGCCAGAGGCCGTAGAGCTCTGTACTGCCTCTCGTCGAGTTCTATCACTGCCACCTCCAGAGTCGGCCCCTCGCCGGACTTCTCCCACCTCTCGACCACGGCGCGCTTAACCGCCTCCACGGCCCTCACCGCCTTCTCCTTCGGCGACCAGCTGAGGTAGACCCCCGGCAGAAGCTCCAACGCCTCTATCCCCCTGGCGGCTCTCCTCGCCACCTCCTCGTCGTCTGACTTCACCAATATCAACAACACGACGCGGCTGTGCACACGTTAATAAAGCCATCTGTCTAGGCCCCTGCCGAAGCCCTGGCCGGCTCCCGCCGAATCGCTAGATACACCTCTCTGGGCTTCCCGCCGGAGACCTCCGCCAGTTGGCAACGGCGAGGAGGAAGCTGGGGCTGGACTCCACGGCGTAGGGGCCGGCCGCGCCTTGAGCTCCTTTGCCCCCACGGCAGGAAGGCTGTGGGAATGGCGGCGGGGCCCGGAGGTTTTTATTGTCATGATTTTTAATTTGGTGTGATGAGTTCGGCAGGAGTCGATAGGTGAGAGTACTTAGCCCTACCTGATATTTAGGTATTACCTCAGGTGGGTTGGTTGAAAGTTTTAGTGAAGTCCAGGGACCTGTTATATAAAGCCAATGGATAAAATAAGGTGCGTGTAGTGCTCGGAAGCCCAGTCAACGCGGTGCCCAAGCCCTGGCTTTATTTCGATGTGCCTGCAGTCATGATCAACGCGCTTGACGTGAAGAAGGACCCGAGGGCGGCGTTGGGGTACGAGGGGGAGCTTTGGGTGGACTCGGGAGGCTACCAGATACTGAAGAGGGGGCTCTCAGTCGACGTGGACAAGATAGCGGAGGTGTTTAAGAGGGTGGATGCCCAGCTGTACTTCTCCCTCGACGTGCCTCCCTCGCCCGGCGACCCGCCTGAGGAGGCTGAGAAGAAGCTCCGGAAGTCCTACCAGAACTGGCTGAGGCTCAGGAGGGCGGTCGGCGACGCGGTGGTGCCCGTCCTACACGTCTACCGCGACCCCGCCCTCTTCGAGAGATTTCTAGCGCTGTACCGCGACGCGCCCGCCCTGGCCATAGGCGCCGCTGTGCCCTACGTCTTAATCACGCGGGGCGTCCCCCGGGGCTCTCGAGAGCTGGCGCTGCGCCTAATACAGAGGGCTAGGGAGGAGTTTAGAGGCCCCATCCACGTGATGGGGATGGGGAGCCCCGCCGTGACGCCCATCCTCGCGGCGGTGGGCGTAGACAGCACAGACAGCGCCACGTGGCGCCTCAAGGCGGCGTACGGCAAGGTGCTCCTGCCCGGCGGGGGCGAGCGCCACGTCACAGACCGCAGGGTCAACTTCGGAAAGGCGAAGCCCAAAGACGGCGAGCTGGAGGAGCTGTACAACTTCCTGAACGCCCGCGGCTTCCCCCACCTGGAGGACTTCTTCGAGAGGATAAGGACCAGCTTCGAGTACCGGGCCCTGGTCAACGCCTTCGTCGTCATACACTCCACGCGCCACGCGCCGCGGCCCCCCATCTTCAGAAAGCTCCACGCCCTCGTCGCGCAAGCGGCTTCAAAAATTTAAGTGGGGGTCCCCAGTAGGAGGTGGCCCTCTCGCGACCAACGGCGCTACACGCGCTGGCCATCTTCCTAGCCTTCCTCCTGGTGTCGCTCGTGGCGGGGGAGCTCCTCTACCTCTGGCCCGGCGTCGCCGCGCCCTACCTCCTGGCGGCGTTGAAGAGAGACCGCTACTCGCTGGCGGCGTCGGCCTTGGCCCTCCTATACTTGGCGCTACACGGCGGGTACAGCGACTTCATGGGCCCCCTGGAGCTGGCCGCCATAGGCATGGCGACGCTGGAAATCCGCAAGCCGCTCGGCGCCGTGGCCTACGCATACGCCGTCGCCATCACCCTCCTGCCCCACACCATCTACGGCTACTTTTTCATAATGCTGACCGCGGCTGTGGCCTCCGCGGTGCCTTCCCGATGGCACCCCGGCCTCGCCTTCGCCGCCGTGGACTCCGTGGTTGTCCTCGCCGATACTTACGACTTCGAGCTCATGGAGGCCGCGTTGATTTTAACCGGCGCCGCCGGGCTAATCGCCGTGCGGAGCCTGCCCGCAAGGCTTGCGTTTCTGCCGCTCCTAGCGCTGGGCGCCGCCGCGGATCAGTTCGTGGTGGGCGGATTGGTGGCGCTGAGCTACCCGCCCATATACCAACTAGACTACGCCATACCACTCGCCGCACCCATCGCCGCGAAGGCCCTAGCCACCGCCGCGCTCCTCTGGGACGGCAGGAAGAGGATAAACGAGCTGGCGGGGGCCGCCGTCGTGTCGCTGTATCTCTGGCTCGTCCCCAACCCAAGCGGCTACGTCGTCTACTCCCTACACGGCTGGCCGCTGATACCCCTAGCCCCAACCGCAGCCGCCGCCTACGCCCTCCACAGAGCACGCGGCTCGTAGGGTCTCGACGCGGCCCAAATTTATTAATTCGGGAAATTGACGACATATGAAATACAGGCTGATGGACGTCTTGGCCTGTCCCTACGACAAGACGTTCCCCCTCCGCCTCCTGGTGATTAAACGCGCTGAGCACCCAGAGAGGCAGTACACCTGGCCCCGGAAGCCCTTCTGCGAGGAGTACTGCTCCTACCGCGACCTCAAGATCAAGGAGCACCCCAAGCCCGACGCCCTCCCCTGCGAGGAGTGCCACAAGTGGGAGATCGAGACGGGGATAATCTACTGCCCCACCTGCGGCCGGTGGTACCCCATCATCGAGGAGATACCCCGCATGCTCCCCGACGAGCTGAGAAACGAAAAAGAAGAGCTGGCCTTCCTAGAGTCCGTGGCCCAGGACCTCAAGAAAGTCGCACCAGACCTCGCCGACAAGATACTCACCCAAGGCAAGCCCTTCAACCTATCCAACAAGAAGTAGTTTTGAATGCCGGGAAGGCGCCGCCGTAGATGCGGCTGGGGGCTGGCGGGGGCCAGAACCTCTATCTCTCTCGACACCCCCTTTGAGCCCTATCTCTACCTCCCGGTGAAAGAAGTGGCCGAAGGCGCGTTGCCCAGTCACATCGAGCTTTGCGACTACGAAGTCGCCGCCATGTACCTCGTCCACGTGGAGGGCCTCTCCATGGAGGAGGCCGCGCGTAGGATGGGCATCTCCAAGCCTACCTTCTGGCGTATCCTAGAGCAAGCGCGGTTTAAAGTGGCGAAGGCCCTAGCCGAGCGGCTCTCTCTGAAATTAGTTTCATGCAAATACGATTAATACAAGAAGAAAAATTTATAAATCCGTGAAATGTGTTTCACTATGGGCTACGGCTGGCACAAGTGGGGCCACTATCCAGGACGTGGCCCGTGGGCGCATCTACCGCCTGCGCTGAGACCAGGCTGGTGGGGCATGTGGCATTTTGGAGGACCTTATGTGCCCGCCTGGGATAAAGAAACGGAGCTTAGATACCTAGAAGACCTAAGGAGATACCTCACCGAGGTGTTGAAAGAAGTCGAGCGGCGGATAGAAGAGCTAAAAAAGACCTAACTCTTTTTTCTATTTTTGTAAGCGGCCGGGGGTTTTGGGCTTGCTAGCAGGTTGTTAAGTACGCTAAGGAGGTTGAAGGTGGTTAGGCTGAACGACGTTTTCCCTCCGGAACGCCACTGGCAAGGCTTTTTAGCCCTCTTTGTCCCCATCATGGGAGCCAAGGGAGGCGGGGTTTACACAGTCGCCGCGTCAAGCTTTTAAGCGGCTCCAGAGGCGGAGTCGTGGATCAGGACGAGATAGAGAAGATGACCGAGGGCCTAACCGATATGGGGAGGAAGATCTTGGCGCATATATACGCCTACGGCCCCCGACACGCCCTGGCTGATGGCGCGGCGGCTCTTCGGCGCGGCCGGCTGGACCCCTGTGGTGCCTGAGGAGGAGGTGGAGGAGGCTTGCAGGAGGCTGGAGGAAATGAGCCTGCTGGAGAGGTACAGAGGCAACCTCAAGGGCCTTGTCACTTCATCAATGAAGCCGTGGCTTAAAGTAAAGAGGCGGAACCCAGACCGCAAGAGCCCAGGCATATACTACGCTGACCAAAAACGGCCGCTGGGTAGCCGGCTACCTCTATAAACGGTACTTCAGAAAACCACAAGACTGAAGAGCGCCCTCCGCAGAGGCCGTCTGAATTAGCGACCTGTCTCGCCACGTCTACGCACACGCCCACCCAGTCGACTCTGTGCTGTGAATACAGAACGGCGATGTTGCCGCTCTTCATGCACTGAACGAGCTAGGAAGCGTTCTAGATCCTCACCACGGAATTCGCCCAACGCCTCCTCGAGCTTCCTGTAGACATTCAGGCGCGCGCCAGTCCAAGGTCTCCTGCCTGGCTTAAGAACTCCAGCAAGATCAAGGCTTCGAGAAGCGAGTAATGGCCCCCACGTACTTCACATGCCGGTCTTAAGCCGGTCGATCCTTCTCCCTCCAGAATGCTGATGAAAAGATTCCTATTAGCTTGCAATGTGGGCTCATACTGCGATGAGCCTTTGCCCATCCCTACCGACAATAGCAGAGCGCGAAAGGGGTCGGTCAGCGGCTTGACGCAAGTCACGTCTCGGCGGCGTGGTAAGACCTGCAACGGGCCTCTACGTGTAGTACCTCGCGGAGGGTTTTGCAGAGGGCGGCGGCGCCGACCCTCGCCGCGTAGCTCCAGAGGAGGCCCCGCTCCAGGGGGGTCAAGGCGGCGTCTGGCTCGGTGTGGCGGGAGACGCGGTCCACCAACACGTATATGGTCTTAGCTATGGACACTGCACGAATCTTCACGTCGAAGTGCGGCCAGAACTCGTCACATTTATACACTGCGACCAGCGCCTTGGCGTAGATGCGGGGCCAGCTGAACATGAGGCTGTCCAGCCTCACGTTGGCCGCGACCCGGCAGGGCCTGCCGAAGGAGACTGTGTACTCCGCGGGGCCCGAGGCGGAGAAGGAGGGATTCTCCAAGTCGAGTTCTCCCAGCTCGGGGAGCTCCACAGAGAAATCTAGAGAGAGGTTTAAAATTGTTGAACTATATCTTGAGCGCGATGTGGCCGTTTAGGGCTTTTTCAAGCCGCTTCTCTACGTCGTCCCAGTTCACCACGTTCCACCAGTTGTCTACGTAGCTACCTCTGTCGTTTTTGTACTGGAGGTAGTAGGCGTGTTCCCACACGTCCAGCGCCAGGAGGACTTGGGCGTCTGCGGCGTGCATGAGGTTGTGCTTCTCAATCTGGAGGATGAGCAACTGCTCTTCCAACGGCTCGTATATGAGGATGGCCCAGCCGACGCCTTCCACGTTTTTGGCGGCTTGGGAGAACTCCTCTTTAAACTTGTCGAAGCTCCCGAAGAACTTGTTGATTAGGTCTGCCGTCCTTCCGCCGGGCTTGCCGCCGCCCTTGCCGGGGGGCGCCATGTTGGGCCAGAAGATGGAGTGCAACACGTGGCCGTTGAGGTGGAAGGAGAGGTCCCTCAACACCGCCCTTATGTCAATCTGCTGGAGCTCCCCCTTTCTGAACTTCTCAAGCTTTTCTAAGGCTGCGTTGGCACCGTTGACGTAGCCCTGGTGGTGCTTCTGATGGTGAAGCCTCATTATCTCCTCGGCGATGTAGGGCTCCAAGGCGTTGTAGGCATATGGGAGCTGTGGTAGGGAATACCTTTTTGTTGTTACCATGGCACCTCTCCGTTTTCACCATTTAAATATAAATACAGACGCCACATTTGCGACGCGAAACGACGCAATAGATTCGGAAACTCGCCGCAAGCCCCGTTGGCCCACTACGGTTGAAGACCCTTGCCAGATGGGCTTGCCGCCGTGGTTGACCTCTGCATAGAGGCGGGATGGACAGCTCAACACCGCCGCCCTCGGAAAGGCTTGTGTAGTGGCTGTGTTTTATGAGAGAGAGGTGGTCTAGGGGCAGTCCTCTACCATGAGTTCGTCGCCTTCTATCCTGTATTTCGCCGGGGTGAGGGGCTCCGTGGTGAGCTCCGGCACTAGGGATGTGCCGGTTTTGAGGTCGAACTTGGCCCAGTGGCAGGTGCAGACCAAGACGTCGCCCTCCAGCTGGCCCGCCGTGGTGAATTGGCAGAAGGCGTGGGGGCACTGGTCCCGGTAGATGTATATCTTGCTCCCCGTCTTGACGGCGAAGCAGTCTGTGCCGGGTATGGGGGTTATGGACCCCTCCTTTATCTCTGAGATTTTTATCCGCATGGTGCGGAGGCGATCTGTGGATTTAAGTCAGTCAGCGGTGAGGAGGCGCTCCACGAGCACTAGGGCGGCGGCCGTCGCGGCGGCGGAGAAGGCGGCGAGGTAGATAAACGCCGTTGCGTCGGGCGGCGTGCCGTAGGTCACGGCGTCTCTGCCGAGCTCCGTCAAGTAGGTCAGCGGATTGACGGCGCTTATGGCCCTGAGCCACTCTGGGAAGAACTGCCGGGGGAAGAGGGCGGTGGAGGTGAACATCAGCGGCATCGTTATGAAGTTGCTGACGACGCCGGGGGCGTGGAAGTCGCTTGTGTTTACCGTAAGCGCCGTGAAGAGTGCGGCGAAGCCCACGCCAGCGGCGACCAAGGCGGCGACCCAGAGAAGGAGGCTCGCGGGGTTTACCGAGTAGCGCACGCCCAGGAGGGCGCCTACCGCCAGTATCACGGGCACCGTGAGGAGGCCTCTGGTGGCGGCGCCGAGGGCCTTGGCGAGGAACACGGCGGCCTTGGGCGTCGGCGTGGCGAGGACCCTCCTTAGGTACCCCATCCGTCTGTCGAAGACTAGGCTCATGGAGCTGAACATCCCCGTGGTCATCACAGTTATCGAGACCATGCCGGGCAACATGTATGAGAGGTAGCTTCCCACGCCGAAGAATTGGGTGAGGAAGGCGCTGGGCAGGCCGGCCAGGCTGTTGCCGAAGAAGATTATCCACATGACTGGCTGCGCAATTATCATCAGCCACATGTATCTACTGCGGAATAGCTTCAACACCTCTCTCTTGTACAAGGCGTACAGCTGGGCAATCATCGCCTCGCCCACCGGACCCGCATATATATCTTCCTCAAGTCTGTCTGTTCGCCTTCTATAGACGCGCCGGTTAGGTTTATGAACACCGTGTCGAGACTGCTCTTCTTAACCCTGACGCTTTTCACTCCCTCGACGGCCTTCACCACGTCGGCCAACACCTCCTCGGCTTTCCGCGTCTTGACGAGCACCTTCCCGTCTTGAGCCGCCGCCTCGCCGAAGGGGGTCAGCCTAGAGACGTCCACCGGCTTCTCCACCTCCAGCTCAATCACGTCTACTCCGTACTTCGCCTTAAGCTCGTCCGGCGTCCCCACGGCAGCGATCTTCCCCTTGTTTATCACGGCGACCCGGCGGCACAGCTCCTCTGCCTCCTCCATGTAGTGCGTGGTGAGGAGGACCGTGACGCCGAACTCTCTGTTTATCTGCCTCACCACCTCCCAAAACCCAAGCCGAGCCCCCACGTCTAGGCCAACAGTGGGCTCGTCCATGAAAAGTATCTCGGGCCCGTGTAGGAGGGCCATGGCCACCTCGAGGCGCTTCCGCATACCCGTGGAGAACTTCCCCACGGGCCTATTCGCCGCATCGGCGAGGCCGAAGTACCTCAGAAGCTGGATAGCCCTCTCCCGCCAGTTAGACACGCCGTGGAGCCTGGCTTGGATCTCCAGGTTCTCCAAGGCGGTGAGCTCGTCGTCTACTATTATCTCGGAGGAGATCCACCCGATCCTCCGCTTCACCTCCCGCGTCTCCTTAACCACGTCGAAGCCCGCCACCAAAGCCCTGCCAGACGTCGGCCGCGTTAGGCCGGTCAAGATCTTGATGGTGGTGGTCTTCCCCGCCCCGTTGGGGCCCAGCAAGCCGAAAATCTCGCCGCCGGCCACCGAGAAGGAGACCCCGTCCAGCGCCACCACGTCGCCGTAACGCTTCACAAGGTTCTCAACCACCACTGCGTCCATAACAGCGACCGATCGGATGTATATAAGCTATTTGCCGGCGAGCATCCGGTTAAGCAACTCCTCGCGGGCCTCCCGCACTGCGACGAAAAACAACACTAAGCCGATCAACCCAATGACGAGCGATAACTCTGGGATGAAGCTGAACAGAGCCGAGAGGATTTCTGCAACCGCAAAATACATGAAGTAAATTGTAGAGGTGTCCTCCGCCAGATCCATATGCGCCTTGGCGTACACGGCGGCGACGGCAAGCCCGACGAAATAACCCAAAACTCTCATCAACGGGTTGGGAGATGGGTCCCATCCAGCCGCCACCCATACCAATATCACCACAGGCAAAATCACAGATAGGCCAGCCATGACCATAGAAAGCAACTGGGCCCGCCTGTAGGAATCCCTCCAGGAGAAGACCTTGTGAAACTTGCCGTAGGCCACCGCCGCGAGCCAGAGGGGGTAGGCAAAAGACGCCAGAAGAAGAACCGCCACAGCAAGGGGGATAGGGGACCGGGCAGAGACTGTGGCGAATATAGCGACTATAAATGCCACTACTATGAACACTATTAGCACTATGTTGAGAATCATAGCGAACTTAAGCTTTTCAAGCCCCTCAATCGCCTCCTTCAGCCCGCTATCAGCCACATGCTAAAGAAGTTACGACTTATAAAGTAAAAAGGTAATTCCTACGCCTAAACACGCCAATGTTCAGAACTGCGAAACCCGCCAAAATCTGCCACCCCTAAGTATCAACACGGCGCATCTCTCTGCCCTCAATACGGCGTCGTAGTCCCTCGTCACCACGGCGCATCTGGCGCCGCACTCGGCATCGCAGAGCTCCACGGCGTATATCTCCGCTGGCTTCTGCTCGGAGAGGCGGCAGTCCAAGTCGTACCTCCGGCAAAGCTCAAGATAGCGCCTCGCCAGCGGCATATGCGACTCGTGCCAGGCGTCTACCACAAAGACGGCGTCGAGACCGGCCTCGGCCGCGGAGGCGAAGAGCTCCTCCGGCTGGCTTAGAGACGCCGCCAGGGAGAAGACGTCTATGTAGAGTCTGCGGTAGTTTACAATGGAGTCGGGCTTGAGGTCGAAGCGGCCTTTTCTATTCTTCACCTTCATACAGCTTCTCCACGAGGAATTTGGCCACGGCGAGGGGCACCTCCTCCCCCTCCGCCTCATAGATGACGTGGCCTGAGCACTTCACGGCGATGCGTCTGTGTGCCGAGATGACGACTATGCGGTATTTCGGGCTGGCGAAAGACGTCAGCCTAGCCGTCTTGCCGCTGCTCTCCACGAGAGGCCTTACGTAAAGCTCGCCGTTGGCCTCCAGCCTGCCGGGGCACTCCACCTCAGCCTCCACGACGTAGACCCGCTTGTTTTCCAGTTTCTCCAGCGCCTTTCTGTACCTGCGGTACAGCATTACGGCCGCCACGTGTGTGCATATCTCTCTGCGGCGCCTAAAGCCGAAGGCCGAGGTAAAACATGTACAATACCAACGGCCCTCCCTCTCGGAGTACCAGACCTGATACATTTGTCTCCAGTCGCCTAACTCGCGGCGGCCGTAGACGACGTAGAGGCCGTCTCCGGCTTCACGGACGTCGCCGAGCCTCATGAGGGTCCTCTTTATCCAGCGGCGGGATTTCCCGGGGAAGGTCCTCGATAGGGACTCCACAGCCCACTTGAAGGGATCCGCTGGGCGGCGGAGCGACACTTATAGACTCTCCACGTATATATAACAGCTTGCCATTTTAAGACTGAGGGGGTCGAGGTGTTGTGGAGGCTCTGCCGAAGCCTTGGCTTGATCTGCGGCGGTGTGGGTCTGTGAGGCTTAGGGGGCGCTGTGCTGGGCGGAGATCGCGGAGAGGTTCTAGAGGAGGGCTTGTGAGAGGTACGGCAGACCGGCGGCGGTCAATTCACGCCTTCTACACGGCTACGCCGTCGACCAGATAGGTCAGGAGGCGAGACCTGGGCGGCGTGTGGAGACGTCGAGGAGACGAAGAGCCGCAGTGAAGCTGGTTCTCCACAGCCGCCACTTGATTACCTAAAGCGCTGTGGCTGGTCCCGGCGGCTCTCACGGGTGCACCGTTAAGCCGCTGAGAGACGGCGGCAATGCCTATGCCGCAGATGCTACCGGGTCTCGCTCACCGCCGCAGGATGCCCAGGCGCCTCAGCGAGGTGGAAAGCGCCTCCCGGGCCGCCGGCGAGGAGGCCGCGAGGAGGGCAAGCGTCAAGCCGCCGAGCAACAGTGCGTTGGGGAGATACGTCAATATCGTCTCCAGTGCCCCGCCTTTTACATATGGGAGGAGGGGTATGGGGGCGGCGTAGATTAGGGCTAGGGCCGCGGCGGCTGGTAGGTAGAGTTTTGTCAACAGCGGCAGGTAGCCCCGCCCCAGGAGCCACATCCTGTAGGCGGCTGATAAGGAGCCAGAAATCGTAAATGCAATAACCATGCCCGGCGCGCCGTGGGCCTTGGCGAGGAGGTAGATGAGCGTTATAGTGAACGGCGCCGCCGCTATGTCAAACATAAGCGCCTTCGCCGGCTTGTCTCTAAGGGTGAAAACCGTCTTCTCCTCCGCGCCCTTCAGCACGGTGTCTGCGTGGAGTAAAATTCCTGAGGCTAGGAGCGCGGCGCCGTTTAGCCAAACGGCCTCTATCAACTGAGCGCTTCCAAGCTCCGACGGCCGGAGAACTGCTACGTACCAATCCGGGCTTTTAGCCATCACCGCCGCCGCGACTAGGTATAAGTAGAGTAAGACCGCCCCGTCTAGGAGGGCGCGCCGAAGCTTATTGGCTTCTGCAAGGAGCGAGCCGTACATAAGGGGCACTATTGAAAGAGCTGGGTAGACCGACTTGCCGATTTGAAATAAGACGTAGCTGTAGGAGAGGAGGAGGTCTCCGCCGGCTACGAACACCGCGTATGTGGCTAAGCCGCCTATAAGCGCTGAGAAAAGGTAAAGTGTTTGGTACGGGGCTCCGCGGATGAGTTGTTTTAACGTCGCAAGGTGGATCCTCGGCCTGGCCAGCTTCGCAACTGCCGTGGGCAGAGACATAGCTATGTTGATCAACAACACGGTTGACGTCGTGGGGTTTAGCCTGACGATAAACGCGCCGGCAAGCTTCGCGGTCTGGCTTACGTAGCCCAGCAGAGCCAGCGTCTTCTGCCGATATACGGATAGGTAGGCGCCGGCTGGCCACGCCGAGAGGATGAGAAGCGTTAAGCCCAGCGCAAGGACTGCGGCGTCGAATTTGCCGTATACAGCGATGTAGACGGCGAGGGAGACCCACGCCAAGAGAGAGGCTAAGACGCCGGCGCCGGCCAGCTCAGAGAAGCGCTCCGGCTCCTTCGCCAACACGCGTGGGTACCAGCTGGTGACGTATCCAAGGATGGACAGAGCGATGGCGTAGCCTGAGTTGAAAACTGTCAACACCGCAAGCTCCTCCGCAGGCAGACGCCTCGTCACTACCAAGGTATAGATGACGGAAGCAACAAGCGCGTAGACGCCGCCCAGCACCGCAAGCGACCTAGTCCCCAACTTAACCATCGCAACCACACCACCACACGTATTTAACAAGTCGCGCCTTTCTCTACGGCAAACCACACAACCACCACGTCCGCCCTCGTAATCTCTGAAGCGAGTTCTAGGCCTAAAAGCCCCGGCCACCTGACGCAACCGGTCACTCTAAGCCGGGGGCTCTCTCCTCGTGTTATATAAGCCTCCTCCTGTATGCGGTGAGGATGGCTATTATTGTTTTTCCGTCTTTTATCTCCCCGGCCTCTATCATGTAGAGGACGCGGCTGGGCGGGAGCTTCACCACCTCCATATCTTCCTCGCCGGGGTCTCTCCCCTGGACGCCTACGTGTTGGAGGGCGTCTGTGAAGTAGATTGTTATACGTTCGTTGGAGAGGCCGGGGGTGGGGTAGAAGTCGAGAAGCGGCTCCAGCCTCAGCGGCTTGAAGCCGGTCTCCTCCACCATTTCGCGTATAGCCGCTTCGGCGGGGTCCTCCCCAGGCTCCAGCGTCCCGGCGGGCACCTCCAGCGTCCACTGGCCCAGCGCCCCCCGGAACTGCCGCACAAGCAAAACCTCGCCCTCCGCCACGGCGAGCACCGCCACCGCGCCTGGGTGGACGAGGTACTCCCCCCACACGGTCCTCCCGCCCACCGACCGGGCCCTCTTGACCAGGCTGAACTTCCTTCCGCGGTAGATCACCTCCTCCATGAGAGGCGGGACAAACGGGTTTTAAAAGGTCAGCGACCAGAAACCGTCCGCACCCATCGGCGCCCTGGGTATCGTCACTGGAGGAGAAGAGGTGGGGAGTTATTTCTTT
>WYEB01000222.1_pt1 | contig 21843 bp, 23 predicted proteins | sample 6343061 | NCBI WGS metagenome assembly WYEB01 (sample SAMN13812332, study PRJNA600296) | hot springs metagenome | biome: ENVO:00000051; feature: ENVO:00002007; isolation source: sediment sample from Evening Primrose shelf | place: USA: Yellowstone National Park, Evening Primrose Hot Spring ... | reverse complement strand
AGCTAAGAGGTATGGGAGGATTAGGAATGCGATTATCGAGAGACTTAAGCCACTGTACGCCCTACCAAACGGTAAGTATGTGAGCATTACAGACGCTAGGGAGTTTAGGAAGCGTGTTAAGCACCTAAGGGAGAAGGATAGGAAGATTGGCCGTGTTAGGCATGTGGCTAACGAGTTGACGAAAACGCCAACAATCATAATCACCGAGGAACTTGGCGAAAACCCACAGGAATCAATGATTAATGGAATTGGGAGGGATGAGTTGAGGCATCGCATAAAGCAGACGCCATTCAAGAGTATTGAGGAGGCTATCGAAGACAAGGCATTGGAGAGGGGTTCGAGGATATTCCACGTATCGGCATACAGGAACAGTAGGGTATGCCCAATGCACTTTGTGAAGTTGGAGAGGACTAATGATTGGCATACATTGCAATGCCCACTTGGGCATTACGTGGACAGGGATTACGCATCTGTGGTGAATATGATGTGGAAAACAACACCAGAGGCATGGGGTAAGGGTGTTTGGTGGGATTTGAAGAGAGAAAAGATGAATTGGAAAACACATGAAGGTTATTCTAACCCAATTATACCACAGAATATAGTTCAACTTCTATGGTTCATCATGATGAATGCAAGGGCCAGCTTTGAACAAAGCCCCGCAATGCTGGCCCGGGGCAGTCCCATGAACCCAGCTGGAGGAGCCAATGAAGGCTGGGGGAGGGTACCTCCCCGCTCTAAGGGAACCCCCGCCCTTTAGGACGGGGAGGAGGTCAGAGCTCTAGGGATAGCTGGAGTAATTGGTTTAGCAATCTACCTAGGTAGAAGGCGGAAGAAAATCTTTTAAAGGTAGAATCAAAAAGTAGTTTATGTCAGTGGTGGATTACAAGAGGCTGGCTACTGGACTACTAGTTAGCCTACCTTTTTTACTGCTCAGCGTAGTTAACATACCGCTAGGGGTAGCGTCATTCATAGCGGTGTTTGCATTATTCTACTTGAAGAAGTTCCTGTACGCCTCACTATTATCACTGGTCTTCTACATTATAGCTGTAATGGTGTTTTTCGGCACTGCATATTCAGCTAACCCAATAATGGGGCTCGCATACATGGCTATAGCAATACTCCTACCGTTACTGATTTACGGGCTTGACTTAAAGATTGCTGTTGACACCTACTCTCAATTTATTTCACCAACTCTCGGAATAGGCTCGCTGGTACTTATGTTCGTACCGTTCCCAGGACCAGCATTGGGGCTTGGCTACGCTGTTGCGTCTAGTATTGTGAGTAAGCGTGAGGTCTTCAGCAACTACTGGCTCCCACCGCTAGGATTCATCATAGTTTACTTGACTTCCGCATTGTTTACTGGTACTCCTATTGGTGCTGGGCTTAATCACACAGTCCTCTCTACGCAGGACTTGTTAGTTTATGCTGGTGTAACGCTACCTTCAAGACCACTATACATGGTTGCTCTTCTCGGCTCGTTTATACTAGCTGTATTAGCTTCATTCGTTATACCAAAGTCTCTGCTCGTTAAGAGGGAGATGCATGTTAGAAGTATGGCTGTAATGACTACTGGACTTGCCGTGCATCTAGCTTCAGTGATAAAGCCGTTTTCACTTCAACCACACACTAGAATTAATGTTAGGAACTACATGGGTACCGTTAAGAAGTTCGCAAGCTACTTAAGTCACTCAAGAATTGTGCTGGCGCTGTTAATCTCAGCATTAGCTGGCTTACTGCTTTCACTCCCACTTGGATTGTGGAGTCTACTAGCCTTGGTGGTTTCAAGTGTTGGCGTGCTTGTTGGTGTTTACGCCGCCGCATATGTTTCAGACCTAGACACTTTGAAGAGCCTATTCAGCGGAATACTCGTTGATGTTCCTAATGAGCAGGAGCTTGAGCAGTTGTTTAAGGAAAACTGGCTAGTACTCATTGGCATGGACGAGTTGAAGGACAGGCTCATTAAGGCTTCAATGGCGTTCGAGGACATACCAGGGGTTAGGCCTATCCACGGCATGTTGCTTTATGGACCTGCTGGCACTGGTAAGACTGCGCTGGGCATCGGCTATGCGGCTTGGCTGGGGCTAAATAAAGGCTTCAACGTATTCATTGTGAGGGCTGGTAGGATTCTGCGTGGCGGGCCATTTGATGCGGCACACAGGCTTGACCTGATTTTCCAGCTTGCTGAGGCTTACCAGCCAGCTGTGGTTTACATTGATGAAATTGATTCGCTAGGCAGAGTTAGAGAGTCGCCTGACGCACCAACCTACCTAACTACGTCAGTGCTCCTGCAAGACATTGATGGTATTGTCTCCAGGTACGCTAAGGTGCTTGTGATTGGGACAACGAACAATAAGGATGTTCTTGATCCCGCCCTAGTCAGGCCTGGTAGGCTTGGTGACATGTTGATTTACGTTGCTAAGCCCCCGAAGGAATTAGTTAAGAGAATTATACTTGGTATTGCTGAGCAGAAGAAAGTAACCATTCCAAGTGACTTGCTTGATAAGGCTAGTGAGACTTTGGAAACTGGTGCAGATGCAGAGAGCTTCGTTAACTGTGTTGCCCTCAAGGAGAAGCTTGGTCTTGAGAATGAGTTACCAGAGTGCTTGCAGGCAGTTAGCAGTGGGCTACCAGCGTACTAGCAAACATTCATTACCGTAAACCTTAAAAATCAAATTCTTGTTTTTAACCCATGTCGGTAAAAACCATAAACTGCGAGGGAATAACGATAATTATCGATAAGGCTAACAGGAAGGTGGAGTACAGGATAACTGGGGCAAGCCAAATGATGTCGATACCTAAGAAGTGCCTAGACCTAGTGGCAAGCGAATTCAACCAATAGCTGTTAAGCATGTTTAAAAATTCGAGGTGAAAAATCATTTATGGCGTGTAAGTACAAGGGGCAGTTAGGTTGCGTCAGCACAGTTGGCGGAGGGTACAGTTGCACAGCCAGCGGTAGCATGGGTACAAGCATTTTCGGCGGAGACTGTAACGAGTGGGCGCTTTGGCCATCATTCCAAGTTGGTCAAGCAACATATCAAATACAAGTCACGGTTAATATTACTTCGCAGACCTGTCTTTTTGGATGCAAATGCAGGCTAGGGATGGGTATTGTTGTGGGTAACGCTAGTTGGAATTTTGAGGTTGTTGCTGGGCAAACGAACACGTTTGGGCCGTATGACATTACCTCAGCTGTTAATTCTTATGTTCAAGCTAACCCAGGTAGCTTTATTCCAGTTGAAATCTACGTTAACCCAAGTAGTGGCTACTGCACCAACGCTAATCTAAGCTACACGATTACCGTTGCAAGTTACATATCTGGTGCAACTCAGGCTCCCACCCCAACAACTCCACCGTCCCAGTACGCCCCAAGTCCAATACCAATTCCAACGCCATCAGTAACCATCCCAATACCCTCGGGGGCGCCAGCCGCCGCAATAACCATTAATGTGGCGGCTCCGTCTGAGTGTTGCTTAAGCTTCACGGACATTCTCGGTAATCACGCTTCAATATGCGGTAGCGGTACTACTGCACTTAATGGCATTCAAGGGATTCAAGATATTGTGAATGTTGCAGTAACAAGCACACGGGCAGGAATTACCTGCAGTGTTTCACCCAGCCCGCCATACTTCGTAACTCCACCAGCCACCTTGAACATCTCGGTAACTGCAACTGCACCTACTACTACGCCTACCAGCACGCCAACGCCAACTCCAAGTATTCCCTCACTAACCAGCTTCCTAACTTCAAAGACAGGGATGATTATACTAGGCGGGATAGGCGCCGCTCTATTGCTTGGGATAGGAATAGCTATGGCTACCTCAAGCAAGCAACAGCTCTCCACCCCTTAGGACAAGGATTTTATACTCTCTGAAGCTAAACTGCCTAGTAAGTATTTGCTAACGAAAGGTTTAAATTTTAGTTAAAATAAAACTTACTTAGTCCTAGTGGGGTTGTTGCCCCACTAGGAGCCCGCCCCGTGGCAACCTGACTAGTGAGGCCCCGAGGATGGGGGCAGTGTCCCGACAGAAGATGAAGGGATGATTAGGGTCAGTGGGATGAGGGATTACGGGGCATAGCAAAGAGTCTGAAAAGGCTTAAAAGCGCAAGGAAGAATAATGCTTAATGACTCTCCAGGTTATTGAAAACTGGGTTAGGAAGCTACCGCAAGTTCAGCAGAATCTCCCGATTTTAAGCTATCAAGGTAAGTTCTACACTCCGCTTGAAATACTAGATGAGGTAAGAAAAAACACCCCACTAGGGCAGGCTCTTCAAAAGAAAATTGAGACAGGAGACCCACCGTCGGAGAATGAGCTGTATAAGCAAAGGCTTATTCAAGCTATTCAAATGTACATTCAGAAGCATCCATCAGCGGCTAATAAACCACTTGTAGCTGGTATAATTGATAAGCAACCAGTAGCCTTAACTCCGCTACAACTCATTAATGAGATTCAGAATGAGACAAAGGTTGGAAAAACATTGATTGAGGCGGAGAAGAAGCAAGTGCAAAGAATACTTTCACTTGCTAGATAAGTACTCTTTTAATAGAGCTGATACGTCATTATATAGGTGTTCAACTAACCTAGGGTCAAGTAGATTATGATCTGCGAGATTTGAGATAAGGCTAAGCATCCAAAACAGTAGGCGAACGAAGCCGCCGTGGAACGCCTCGTAGTAAACCTGCTTAATTTTATCATCAGTCGCGGCGGCGGCGTTCTCTAGAAGCGTTGCGAGGTCTGAGAGTGACTCGTAAAGTTGAAGATAAGACATGTAGAGGGTCTTTTGCTTTCTAGTTTTATTAATGAGGTATGCAAAGAGGTACATTTCCGCATTCAGGAAGTATTGCAAATTTCTTTGTGCAAGCTCATTAAGGCATATATCGATATCAGGAGACAAGGGCTTCTCAACCATTGGAGGTAACTTTTCGGCTTCACTAGGTCTCAAACCAAAGCACTTCAGGTAATCCGTGATAAAAGTTTTAATGAGGTTCAACTGCTCCGTTAGGTTAGGTAAATCTTGAGGTGGAACAACCTCGTCAACCATTTTGCGTAATGCCTCGTTATCCTCGGGTGCAAGCATAATTAACTTCAAGGAACAGGGGTTAATAAAGTCTTCCTCAGCTAAAAACATTTAAACACTAAGTACAGTAGAAGAGTAATGAGTTCTGAGGGAGAGGGCGGGGAGAAGAAACCCGAGGAAAAGGCTCCTGGAGAGGAGAAGAAGGAGGAAGAGAAGCTACCATTCGAGATAGAGGATTTGCCCTTAGGCAAGGGCAAGATTGTGAAGGTTACTAACCAGACGGCTGAGAAATTGCTTAAAGCCGACTTAACATTCATATCCAGGATTCTTCAAGGAACAGCTGAAGATCAAGAGAAGTTACCAATCCTCGGGCAGTTAATTACACAGCACGCTTACTTTCAATCATTAATAGTCTCCCTAGGCTTCAACGTGTTCCTAATGGTAGCTCCCTACTTATCAGTTACCACAGAGAAGTTAGAAGCTTGGAGGCAAGACTCCAATAATCTTGCTAAGGACATTTTATTAACTATAGGGGAAAGTTTAATGTACGTTCACGAGAGGGATAAAATCAATGCTGAGATTAATGCATTAAAAAAGAGAATTGAGCTACTTGAAAAGGAGAATCAAATATACGACTACCTGCTCAACTTGGCGAACGCCAGGATACAGGAACTAGTGGAGCAAATAGTTGCAATAAGGGCGGCACTTGAGGAAGGTGTCCTCGGGAATGGCGGCAAGAAACAGCCTGCTAGAATTTGAGGGAAACTACGTAAGGGTTAGGTACAGGCTACCAGTTGATTTCCTAGCCAAATTCTGCTACCAGGAGGACGAGTGCCTATATGAGATTGATAAGGATGGTAGTTACCTGATTCCACGAGGGTTCACAGCAAGCATAGCGGACTTCCTCTTAAGCAGGGGCTACACTTTGCCTAAGACTTTCGCTGGCTTTAGTTTAAGCATACCTGATGAGATTAAGGATAGGTTGAGGGATTACCAGGTTGATATTGTTAAGGAGGCTTTAAGGTTCCTGCGCCTTCAAGGAGCCGCAACGATAATGATGGCTACTGGGGCAGGTAAAACATACACGGTGTGGGCTATTGCTAGGATACTGCTTGATGCTGGTGTTGTTAAGCGAGTGTTCTTCGTCGCACACACCATTGATTTAATTATGCAGGCGGCTGAGTGGGCTGACAAGTGGGGCATACCAGACGTCTCAGTGATATATGGGGGCTTGCCTGTGGTGACTCAGAGGAGGGCTATAGCGATAACATCTCAGACGCTCTACAATTTACTCACAACAAACCCAATGCCAATGGTTTCCTCACCTTACGAAATAGACAAGAAATTGACTGATTTAGTGAACCCGCTTGTCCTTAAGAGGGAGCCAGCATCAGTATCTCATTTATTCACAGACTTAATCATAGACTCCTGGAAGGATGAAATGGAGACTTACGAAAAATACAGTGACACGGCGGAGCTGGATTCAGAAGATGCGCAGAAAATCAGGGAAGCGTACCTAAAAGACCCCAACATACTTGTGATATTCGACGAGACTCATCATGTTCCAGCGAGGACTATATCGACCATCGCTTTAGCTAATCCCTGGAGCTTCCGCATAGGCTTATCGGCTACTCCATGGCGTTCAGACATGAGGACTCTGCACATTTACGCCACCGTGGGTGAGGTTATTCCTAGAATCGTGACCTCAAGCGAGTTGATTATGCGCGGCTACTCAGTCCCAATTTTCATAATCGGCTACATTAGGAATGTTTCAGTCATTAGAATGATGAGGGAGAGTCAGGAAATAAGGGACGCTAAGATGGCTGGTGAGGGAGCTAAGCTGTATCAGACTGTTAAACGGTTCCTGTATAAGCAGGATGAGTTGAGGTTTAAGGCGCTCATGAAGATTGTTAAGGAGATTCCTAAGCCTGGAATTATTATTGCTAAGGAGATTGAGCCAGCCGAGAAGATAAACGACATGCTTGAGAAGGCGGGCTACAAAACAAGGCTATTCACGGGCGTGGTTAAGGGGATAGTGAGGAAGGAAGTCCTAGACTTAATGAGGAACAAGCAAATTGACTTCGCAGTGACAACAACAATAGCAAACGAAGGATTAGACATACCGTGCCTAGCGTCAGAAATCCTCCTCGATGGGGCGTCAAGCCTAGTTACCCCACTTCAGAGGATTGGCAGGCTAACTAGACCATGCGAAGGGAAGAAGTACGGCGTAGCAGTGGACTTCATGGACAACATCTTTTACTTCAGGGGGCACGCAGTAATTAGGAGGCTACTCTATAAGTTTGAACCAACATGGGTGTTCATCAAAACAAGGAGTAGCGATGGCGTCGTGGAGGCGCTCAAGTGGATTAAGTCCCTAACCGAGAAAGACATGGCTAAGATTATCAGCCACTTACTCGCCAGAAGACACGTGGACATTAGGAAGATAGTGTTGGGCAATTTCTACGAAAATCTTTAAAAACCAGTTTTAGAGGGAGGGTAGTGGTCGAGAAGTTAACAGAGCGACAAAGAGAGTGGCAGGAGGCGTTCCTAGGTAGCATAAACTACCCGAGGAAGGTTAACTTCGCAGTCTGCCAAGGAAAGAAGTGCCACTTGGAGTCAGCGTCAGTGGAGTTAAGTAAGGAGGAAATCCTAAAGTACATTGAAACCTACGAGAGCTTCGGAATAGCTAAGTGTTTCAACAATTGCAGTAAGCAAGACTTATTAGTTTACGAGTTCGATATTGATGAGTGCAAGTCTAGCCACACCCTAGACTGCGTGGTCAAGGTCGCTAGGGAGAAGCTTTACGTGGAGTACGCACCGCTACTGGAGTTCGACCCAATGATTTATTACAACGGCTCAAAGTCCCTCTACTTGATTTTCAGGCTCAGCTACTCTATACCTGTGGACTACAAGCCAAAGTACGTGCCCAACTCCATAGATAAGCACGTCCTACAGCCATCAACGTTCTTCAGAGTACCGTTCACACTACACCACAAGACCTTCTCCAGAGGAGTAATGCTTGACAGCGACTTAAAACCAACAGACCCCTACCTAACCTACACAGACCCGTATAAGCTGTTCAGTAAACCAAGTGAACAACCTAGAAGAAGAGTTAGGGTAACGGCAGTGGTTCCTAACCAAGACCCACCCTGCATAACGGCACTCCTAGAGAAGATACTAGCTGGCCAAGACGTTGGCCACGATGGCTGGTTCACAGTTGCGTCATACCTAGGGCACAGGTGCGTGGAGGCTGAGGGTAAAGACCCGCAGACCTGCGCCAACGAGATACTGGAGAGGTTTTCAGCATCTCCAATGTTCGATGAAAAGATTGCCAGGTATCAAGTTGAGCACATATTAGGTTTAAGGGGAAGCAACAAGTTCTACCTTCCACCATCCTGTAGTCAATTGAATGTACTGGGCTACTGCCCAACAAATTTAGGATGCGGAGTCAAAAACCCAATTGCATTTTTAAGAAGAAGGAAGATTGCTAACACTGGCTAGGTCTCTTTCTCCTTCTTGAGTAATTTATCAAAGAGCTCACGAATTCTACTAACAGCCTCCTTATCCTCAGCCTTACCTTCAGCGGCAAGCTTATCGAAGAACCTAGTCATGTCATCCAGCATGCGCTTACCAGCCTCCTCAGTGTTCATGGCAAACACCTGGGCATAGCACTGTATTGCTTGACCAAGCTGAGTCCAAGCAGTAGCCGACGTCGGGTTCTCAGTCATGGACTTTAAGGCGTTTTCAAGCAGTATACTGCACGCTTCAACGCACTTACCCTTACTCACTGTTACAGGGAAGTATACGACGTTGGGTTGTGTTATTTGTTGAGAAAGCTTAAACACAGCAACCTTGAAGTCCGCTGGATTCGGGAAGTACCCCATTGCAGGCAACCCAGTCTCACTATCATAGGCAAGTACCATTGAGGAGTTATAACCTATACAGTAATCACCAGTCTCCAAATACTCGACTGGAATAGCCTTATAGACCGTTGGAAGCATTGAGAAACCGCCCTCAAGCATTGAGTAGCTTTCACCAGCGTCAAGTGTGAAGAGGAAGCCAACGGCGTACTGGTTCTCACTTACTTTAATCAAGGCGATTGGGGGAATATTCTCCGTTACATCCGAGTGAGATATTAGCGGTGTGGGTTTATCCAGATAAACCCATGTTGTCAGTTCATATTGAAGATATATTGGCCAAAAGGCATCGCCAAAAATATAGGAGAAGTCCTGCCAACCCCTGAGCAATACAACGCTGATTAATTTATCTGTATTGTTCTTTAAAGTCCACTCAACAATACCTTGCGATTGATCCCACCAGTTAACTGTAACACTAACTGGTTCCGTTTCTTGAATAGAGAGCTTCTCTTTGATTACCTTCTGCAACTTAGGATGCAACTCACCATGCCTTATACGCCTGATGTCTGATATTATGTTTTGCTGTGTTTGACTCATATTTTGGGCACACCCCATCATAAGCGTCTCCGTGTGAGGTTAATAAAACTTTCTTCTTTATGGGCTAAGAATAAGACTTATAAATAACCAGTTAAGGAGCTATTCATGAATACGGCTTCCCTATTAGCAATAGGACTAACTCTCGCAATAATAGGGTTAATAATAGGAGCATACGCCTATCCAGCCTACTCGCTGTATTTAATGGGTATCGCATCGGTTATTGCAGTTGGTGCAGGCTACTTTATGTACTACTACTCAAGCCAACTTGAGGACTACAAGCAATTTGAGGAGTCAATGGTGCAGATAAAGCAGTCTCTCTTGCAGGTACTGCAAAACATAGACCAAGCCTTGGCTGGGACACCTCAAGCGCAAAATATTGAGGACGTGATATCCCTTCTAAACGAGCTTTTAACGCTAGAAGTCGCCTTACTTTCAGAACTTCAATCAACTAAGCAAACCAAGGAAGAGCTAGCGAGAATACTGAATAAGGCTATTAGCCTAACGAAACAGAGCAAAAGCTAGGATTAATTAGTTGCTTCAGCATTTGGTTCAACACTTAAATTCTCTTCTTTTTGCTAAAGTAGTAGGCAAGCCCGCCTACTGCTAGTGCAGTTAATACTCCAGCAACGATTATGGTAATGGTACTTTTAGGAGCTGGGGCTTGCGTCGTAGTAACCGCCGTAGGTGAAGGTGTGGGTATAGATGCTAATGCTACTGGTGGTGGGTAGCCAAGTGTGAATATTGTTAGCGTGGTTTTTCCAAGTAGACTAGCCATGTCTTCGTCTGCCTGTAGAATAGTAGCTAGGAGTGGAGCTATATCGCTGATAGAGTACGTGTACTGGTTGATGAAATTCTCGAAGGCTTGGTTCCTCCGTTTAAAAGCCTCCTCGAAGGTTAGACCACTGAAGACTGCTTCCTCGAACGTGTACTCCGCAATATACGGAGCTTCAACATCTAGGCTACTGCACGGTGGCTCGTTAACAAGGAACAGGAAGTCCTGGTCTTCACCTAGGTAACCAACAGCCCCGTTGTTGATTAAAGCTGGGCCAAGTCCTTTAGCGGTTTGGCAACCGTTAATGTGAATGAATCTGCCGTTTGCAACCGCTGGGAGGGCTGGGTTGTCTACGCTTAGTAGTAGGTTCATGCCTTGTACATAGACTTGGTCGGGATTACCGTGCCCAAGGATAAAAATGTAAGTTGGGTTATATTGCGACAGTGCATTAAAGAAGTTGCTTGGGGTAGCGTTATCACCCTCTAGAACTATGCAGTTAACTCTGTTACATATCTTAGGCAGGACAATATTCTTCATTACGCATGTCCCGTAGTCCAAGTTGTTTGTTGTTGGGAGCACAAACAAGACGTTCATTAATGCTTCTGGTAATTATTGCTTAAAAACTTAGAGTGCCGCAATAATAGACGAGACTAGGTCTCTAATGGCTGACGCCAATCCAGCTAAAATACTGGTAGCCGTTAAGCCATATCTAATGTGTTCTGGTTTAAGCGCCTTGCTACGCCAAGCCATTATAACGAGTTCAGTTGCTAACAAGCCAGCTGGCACACCAATCACAACTAGGGGGGACTCTGGCTTAACAATGCCTTGGCTAGTTTGAGTTACTGACGCAGTGGTTGTTTGAACCGTTGGTGTAGTGGTTTGCACAGTACTTGCGGTGTATTGTTGGGTAGGTGTAGCAGTAGAGGAGCTAGGGGGAGGCACGGTTATCCCGCTGAAGACAGCGAGAAGCTTCTCAATTGGGTACTGACACTGACACTGCCCAGGACTGCAAAGCAAGCCACTCCCACACTGCCCACCAGTCTTATAGCACTCCAGGATATCCATGCATTTTGGAGTCGGCAATAGAGCCATAAGTACTGTTGATGTTCGGATATTTAAAAGCTTTGAAACGCAGATGTTGAAGAAAAATTTAAAAACAGCTATTTAGAAGCGTACGTAATGAACGTATTAGTGGTTTCCTCGCAAGTATTAACAACACCACCAGCGTACTACGGTGGTCTTGAACTAGTAGCCTTCACTGACGCGGTTAGACTAGCTGAAATGGGGCATGACGTGACTTTAATATGCAAGGAAGGCTCAGCTGACGTGGCACATGTACTCTATCCGCAGTTCAGGAGGGTGTTAGAGAAGATAAACTTCTTTGAGGTTGATAGAACAGTTATGTCGGAGAAGAAGGCAATGGAACAATTCGAGAAGAGGTTCAATGTAACAAGCTTCGACGCAATAATCGACCACGGTTGGGAGAAGCCGACAATTAAGTACTCGGAAAAAGTACCGACAATGCTTGTGGTACACGGAATCAATCCTTACGAACCTGGCACAAACTTCGGTAAAGCACTTCTAGCAGGAGTCTCCAAATTCCACGCAGAACACCTAGCCTCTTATTACTTGGTGCCAACAGTCTTCGTGTACTACGACCATGAATTAGAGGAACCATTCCTGTTCCACAGCGTTCATGAAGATAGGCAAGGCTTACTATTCCTGGGCAGACCAGAGAAGGCTAAGGGATTAGCATACTTCCTAAGGCTCTGTTCACAGATAAAGGAACCATGTTACGTAGTGGGGGACAGCATACTCTCCAGGAACTATGAGGAATTATACAGCTTATACGCATTAGCAACCCAACTCCCTAATGTTGTTTGGAAAGGAATGGTGCCTAGGGATGAGGTGCTTTGGCTACTGAGGAGGGTTAAGGCAACTTTCGTTTACCCAACAAACGAGTACAAGGAAGTGTTTGGATTATGGGCGCTTGAATCCTTCCTAGTGGGTACTCCCGTGATAACGAGCTATAACGGTGCAATGCAAGAATATGTTGAGGACTACCACAACGGGTGCAAGATTCCTGAAAGCAGGTTTGAGGAAGCAGTGAAGTGCTTCGAATACCTCGGGAGTATTCCAAGCTCCAGGAGGGAGGAGATTAGGGCTGAAGCCTTGGAGCGCTTCAACAGTAGGCGTATTGTTGAAGCGGGATTAAGGACACTGCTTAAGTTCTTCGAGGCTAGTTAGGGAAATTTTTAAACTCAACAAAGGAGTAGCCAAGTATGTCTGTTGGTGTTACTAAACCTAGCACACCTGGTGGCGGAGTCAAGCCTGAGGCGCTAGGCTTATTGGCGGCTGATAGTATAGTTCCGCTGTTAATGGAGGGCGACAGGTTCTGCATTGAGTCAACTTATTCAGCGTGTTTTAAGGTAACTGAAATGCAGAATATACCGTCAATGTTCGTTCCACTGGTGCCTAGGTCAGGGCTCAGTTCAATGTACATTAATCCCTCTACAAGTAACTCACTCTCCAGCTTATGCATATCATCGGATGTGTTGAAGGAGATAAACACTGGGACAGGGCAGTCAGGTAATCTAGTACTTTACCAATTGTACTTCAGGTACGTTAACTTCCCAGTAATAATTAACGTTAACTACGGTGGCTGTGAAAACAGGTACTTCAGGACGCCGAACACTGACTACGTTGGCGTAACCTGGAAGAGCAAGGTGCCCGAGACATTATTCTGGGCAGGGCTTGGAGTACAAGTAGGCTTCACAATATATAATCCATGGCCGTTTCCCGTTCCAGATGGCGTGAACATAACGCAGTTGTATTCCGTGCTAACGGGCTTCGCATACTACGTAGAGCCAACACCATCACCCGAGAGGCCGTATAAGAAGATTCTAATGAATGCTCCACCCTTATCTAAGACTTTTAGCTACACGGCAGTTACAGCAGGGGTGACCACACCATGAATGAGGAGTACGCCGTAGAGAGGTTCGTTAGGATACCTTTAACTCCAGTACCAGCAACACAGCAAGTATTGCTACCTGCTCCATTAACTTCAGGGTACTCTTACCAGAACGCTCCAACTGGCGGATTACGCCTCAGGAGGCTGGATATTATCAATAATGTGAACACTAATATAGTTATAACGCTCTACGACTACGGAGCCACGCCGTCAGGGCTTAACTACATACCAGTGGCAATGTTTACTATACCATATACACAAGCAATGGCGAGTTTCACCTTCGAGCGTGAACACGGCTACATTTTCAGCACTGAGATTGCGGCGTCAGCTAATATTTCAGGCGTTTACATATCGGCGATAGTGGAGTTGGAGTGAAATGGAAAGGTTTAAAAGCTTTAAATTTTAAACACAATTGTGTCGGACCAGCAGGCTACAACTCAGTCTCCACCTTCTGGTGGACAAGACATTGACGAGTTACTTAAGAGTATTGCTACCGAGAAGCCTGACAAGGCTAATCAATTTAAAGTAATACTAGAGATGCTTAATAGCCTACCACAAGAGGTAAGGGGGGATATTTTCACTGATTCTGCTATCAAATACTTACTTAATTTGTATATTGTGAAAATGATTAAAAAACAGCTATCAGAATCCTCTGATGCGGACAACGGCAATGAAATGCTTCTTAGGTTGCTTGTTGATTTGCTTAAGGAGAGGAGCAATATGTCCGTTCAGTCGAGTCAAAGCGTCTCTTCGTCTGTAGGCAGTTTAAAGGATTTTGTAGCTACTGTGAAGGCTGTTAAGAATATTACTGACGAGTTGAAATCTGCGTTAAGTGAGCTTGAAAACCTAGGGGGTTCTCCCAATAGGGAAGTTCTTGAGAGGCTTGAGGAGTTAGAGGAGAGGTTGAGGCAGTATGCTAATCCGCCTGAGGTTCAGGCATTGGCTGAGCAACGTAAGAACATGATTGTTGAGACCGTGATTGGGTTACTTAGGAAGCTTGCTGAGCAGGTAATCCCAATCGTCGTGGAGGGTACGGGGAAAGCTTTAAATGCCAATTCAACCCGGTCGCAACTTGATGAAGAACTCTGGAGATTCTACAGCCAGCAGTACAACCCAGGAGCAGGAGCAACAGACCCAAGAACAATCCCTGGAACAATCCCAACAGCAAACGCAACAGCAGTCAATTCCGCAACAGGAGCCTACCAGCCAGCAACCCAGGCAACTCCGCCCCAGACTTATGCCCCGCCAAACAATCAAGGAGTCGGTGTCGGATATAGTGGCTTCAATATTCAGGCGTCTAGCCAATCAAGCAGACCAAATAGTGCCTCCAGCGGTGTATTCACTACTTCTGTCGTTAGGAAAGAAGTTCCCAGAAATGTTGACAACCCACTCAGCGAGGGTAAGTCGCTGGACGCTTCAGCTAGTGTTTCAGAAGTATCAAGCGGATCTTCAAAAGTACTGGGAGAGCTTGCTACTAGCCAGTCTAAGGCGGAGGGCTCAACTGGGGCAATCGATTCAACTTCCGAACCCAATTCCACCACCTCCGCCGACGGTGGTGAAGCAGTTCATATTAAGCCGACCAGAGTTAATTTTGGAGGCACTGGAATCACACTCAGAGGAGTGGAGTCCTGAGGAGATTTTCAATTACATGTCTTATATTCAACCAGTTATTTCAATTCTTATTCCAATTCTAAGAGCCGCTAATATAGACATTGCTGGCATAAGTGAAGAGAAGCTTGATGAGTTACTGGAAGTCAGCGTGCTAAGAATTGATGACGATAAGAAGAGGGAGGAGGCAGAGCAACTCTTAACAATGTTAAAGAATTACCCCATAACGTATCGCAGATTCCTATGGATAGTGAGGCAATTATTAAGCTAGCGCTATCAGTTATTTTATCTGTAGGAATTGTATGGACGGCGCCGTCCATTCAATTCCTGAGGGGAAAATTTTAAAAACTAGTTTTCGGAAAGCCAGTCTATGAGCAGTCCACTAGGGAAAGCGGAATTTAAGCATATACCGGTAAATCAACTGAAGATAGACTCTAAGATAGTCTCAGAGACAACTATCACTGAGGAGCTTGATGAATCGCTATCATCAAGGGGAATACTTTCCCCAGTGATAGTTACAGAGGACTATAGGGTAATTGATGGTGCGAAGAGAGTTAAGTGGGCTCAGAGAATGGGCATTAAGGAGGTACCGACGCTTATAGTTCCATTAATATGCAAGGATGATGCATCCTGCAAGGCTGTGAGGTTTCTGTTGAATAACGTGCGTGGTTCATCCGTTAGTAGGCAGGAGATGGTTAATTTAGTGTGGAAACTGATAATGGACTACATGGTGAGTCTAAACGAGAATGTCAGGAGTTCAACAGCAAGAGAACTCCTTAACGGAACCATTCCAAACAGTATTGTCGGTTGGCTAAAGGAGAAGTACGGGTTACCTTCAGCAACCTCAAAAGACTACATTAGGGTGTTGTTAACCACTGGGGCATTCAGGGACTACCTAAAAAGCCTAGTAACACCGATTACAGTTACTGAAACCGCTCCAGCACCTGAAAAAGCAGTAGCTGTCGCCGAGGTACCAGTGCCTGCTCCTAAGCCAGCTGTTGCAAAACCTCCAGAGAAGCCCGAAGCCAAGCCAGCAGTTACCCAACCACCTCCCCCGTCGCAACCTGTATCACAGCCATCAAGTGAGGTTGAGATTGAGGAGAAGCTTCCAAGCACGAGGGTAGCTGACGTACTTCTTAAGATAAAGGATGAGTCGGTTAGGGATGAGGTCTTGAGCGCCTTAAGGCAAGGGAAGATAACGGCTAGGGATATTCTACAGGCGTATAAGCTTGCCCCAACAACTGAGGAGTTCGAGAAGATAGCCGCTAAGCTAGCTAAGGGTGCTGAAGTACTCGGTGAACTCCGCAGGATTGCTAGGGGTGAAGGCGAGGGCGGAGGCGGTGAAGGCTTCGTTGCGCTTGGCTCAAGCATATTCAAGCATATTACTGAGGTTGTTGTTACAGCGGATTTACCGTACATAGTTGATGCAGTAAAAGCAACAAGCCTTCCAGAGAACTTACAAGACGTGGTGAGGTTCTTCTATGAAATAGGGGCAAGGCTCTGTAAAGCGCTTGCTGACGATGCAAGGATTCAGCCACAGGAATGTAGGGAAACATTTGACGAGGTTATGAAGGCTATTTCGTAACTTCTCGTTTGAATTAAAACTAAGTATTATATTTTCAAACCATTAACCATTTCATAGACATTGTTGAAGTTTTATGTTGCAGTAGAAATGGAATGGCTTGAATATTTATAAAGGGGTAGGGGTAAGAACCCTGTGGGCTGGTGGAAACTACGTGATGCATCAGGTAGCGAGTTAGAGCCAAGGAAATTGCCAAGCGGTGAGACACAGGCAGACGTTGTTAAAGTACTATTCGATGACTTCCAGAAGTCTGATGTTGTAATGCTGGTTGCACCTCAAGGCTACGGTAAAACATTCATTGCGTTGAATTTAGCTTCAGTCTTCCGTGAAGACGACGAGACAAGGAAGATACTCTACATTACCCCAAATAAGGTGCTTCAAGAACAAGTCCACTCAATAGTGAACGTGAAATTCAAGGTTGGTGAAAAACCCCTAAAGGCGAAGACAATCTACGGCTTAAGCTCAGTTCGTTGCCCATTCGAGTTCAACGGCAGGAAGCTCTGCATGAGGGATCCCACAGCCTGCCCCATAAGGAATGTGCCCTCTAGGAAAGAGAAGGGTTACGTTGTTGGGCAAGTTTCAGGCTACTACTATTACTTAGCAGACATAACGAACATTGATTTAGTGGCGGAATGCGAGAAGCTTAAGCAGAAGCGTCTGCTACCAGAGGCATTCGACTGCAATGATGCGGCTAGTAATGTAGTGATGTACAAGATTGGTGGAAAAGTCTATTCGGAATGTCCATTCTACGCTCAACTTAAGCCACTTGTCAAGCCGTTTAAAGGTGTCCCACAGGAAGTCTTGGGCGAAGACTTTGATGCAGATGTTATAGTCACTAACGAGGCTAAGTTGCTTTACGAGGAAATGATTGGCAGGATTCTCCTTGATTCAAAGGTTTTCAGCCTAATAATAATTGATGAGGCTGATGAAATAATACTTCAAAACTTCCCAGCAATAGAAATCAACGAAGACGAGTTAGATATGCTTACACACGCCTTAAACGAGCTAAGAGAAAAAGTTGAGAGGGACTCCACAATAACACTGATTGATGAAATTAGGTCAGAGTTACTTGAATTCATAAACGAGTTAAGGATGATTAGGAGGCAGAATAAGGGAAAGCACGGCTTATTCCTAGTTTCAAACGCTTACCTGCTTTCAAGGGCGGCGAAGAAAGCACTGGCATTATTCAACGAATTGAATTCAGAAACCGTGTCAGTTGAACCACCAGTGGTATTGGAGGAATTCGCAATGAAGTTTAACGATCCAATAATCTCTAAGCTGGCTTTCAAGAAAATTTACTACAACTTCGAGACAGGCAACATATTAATTCTCGGGGATCCAAAGGAGGCACTATACCTGAAGTTAATCTACGCTAGGGAAGGTAACGAATTCCCAAAGGTGTTGTTAGTTACCGCAACTCCTCTTAGGAGCACAATGCAGGTGTTTAAGCAACACATGGGTGCGGTTGAAGACTACATTCTACGCAAGATAGAGGGTCCGCACTACGGAAAGTTCTACCTACTCGTCACTACTCATTTACCTGTTAGCGGTAAATTGTTTAAGACCAGGCAGGATTACAGGATGACTGTTGCCGAGTTAATGAGTATAGCGTTAGAGAAGGCTAGGAAGCTCCAGAAGGCTGTGAATAAGCCGATACTTGGGTTATACGCCGCAAACACTTACCTAAAGGAACTCAGCCTAAGGGTGCCTGGAATGCATATTGACACCGCCAAGGTTTCGCAGGACTTCGCAAGAAAGGCGCTTGAGCAGTATAAGGAAGTTCACAGCACCAGGGCTTGGAGGGGCTTAGACGTGAAGGGCGGCTTAATCGTGTTTATTCCGAAGTTCCCGTACCCAGACACAACGTCTTCATTCATAGAGTGGCTTTCCAACAATTGGTCTGGTGAATTCGAGAAGGGGCCTGTCGCCGAATTGGGGGACATAAAGTTCATTCAAGGGATAACCAGGGGCTCCAGGGAGCAGGATGACCCAGTTTACATTGTTAGTCCAGATACTCATGTAATAGACTGGTTCATGAGGCATGTGGAGAGGGGTGAATTAACGTTCGGAGGACTGGTCGATGAGGACGGTAGGATACTTGCAACTGATGTGGTTAAGGCGAAGGAAGTGCTGAGGGGATATGCGTTCGGTGTACAGCCACAAGCCCCAGCGCCAGCTCAACCACAACCACAAGTACAGGCTACTGCGCAAGCACCACAACAAGTTCAGCAACAACCACAGCCACCACCTACTCCGCAAGTTCAACCTGCTCCAACACCTGCGGTTGCGGTAACTGCAAGCGGTAACGGGCATAAAAGCGAGGTAGAGGCTAAAGCCGAAGTACCACAGCAGGCTCAACTACAAGAATCCCCACAGCTAGTACCTCAACCTAGTCAAGAACAAGAGAAGGTGAAGCCTGTAGTGGAGGCAACTGTTCCAAAGGCTACTCCAGTGAAGGGACAAGTATCCTTAAAGTCTTTTATGCCTCAAGATGAATCTAAGCAAGTTAATAGCAAGCCCGTTGAGGGTGGTGTTGATGTTTCTGAGATTTTGAGGCCTGAGGTTGTTTTGAAGCCTATTAATGACCCTGAGGCTCTTAGGAGGGCTGTCCGTGAGTTCTTCGAGCCTTGGATAATTGAGGAGCCTGACCCAAGGTGGTTGAGGGTTAAGAGGAAGTACACTATGAAGCTTGTTGAGGCTGTTGATAAGGCAAAGTCAATAGAGGAACTCAACGAAATGATTGCACGCATTGAAGCTGAAGAAAGTCAAGAGCTTGCTCAATTGGAACAGGAACTTCACCGCCAGAGCGGGTCTTAACCTCGCCGTAGGTTTTCCTCCTCCACATGAACATGATGTCAAATGGTATGGATTTCCTGAACAACCTCTCCTCATCTAAATCCCACCTCTTGTAATCGTCATTAAGCATTGCCCTGAGCTTAAGTTGAACATCCCTCGGCACGTACGGCATAAGTATCTTAACGTGAAATCCCCTAGGGGACTTGTAGGTAAACACGCCAACTGCTCCAATTAACTCTGCGAAGTGCTTAATCTTAAGTAACCTAACCCCAGCCCAGCAGGGATTCTGCTCATCATCAATATCAATCTTAAGTTCTATTAAATCAAGCACATTAACCACCCACAAACCTCTTAACGGTTTCCTCAAGTATCTTACTACCCTTCTCCCTCAGCTTCTGGTAGTAGTCAGTGGCTTCCTCAAGAAGCCTCCTGAAGCCACTGCTCTTAGCCACAGCTGAATCCTCGAAGCCAACAAATATGCCTAGCTCAGGCATAGCATGCGGGTAATCATACGGGTCACGGGAGAAGTCAGTGGTCGGCCAAACACCAAATATCTCATCGTCGTGAGGGTAAGGGTTCCTAACAGCCCAGGCGTAGTACTGGTAGGCTGGTCCCCCGCCGTACAGGTTAAGCTTCTCCACAGCCATCATTAGCCACCTTAGTATTATGCTGTACTCAAACCCCCACCACGCATGGCTCTTAAGCCACTCGTACCCAACAACCTCCTTCCTACTGTTCAAAATATCTATCAAGTTACCTGTTGTTTCACTTGCGGCGGAGTAATTGTTGTAGAGCTGGTCAAGGAAGTTGTCAATGAGCCTATTCAGCTTGTTTGTATCCAAGCAAACTGAGTCATTTTGTTCATTGAATATTAAGATTGGTGCAGTTAGCGTAACCTCCATTTGGGCTTCAAAGGGAGCCTTAGGCGTTTCGTACTCAATGTGGTATATTACCTTAATCGGGTGGAACAATACTCCTGGACCAGGGGGTAGTTTACTGGCTATACTTGGAGGGTTATTACGCCTCATGTAGTTTAGGTCAGTCTCAGCAATGTAAAGCATGAGGTACCTTAAGGCTAGAGTAAGCCTGTAGCTGTAGAAGCCCAGTAGTTCCCTTATCCTCCTGCGCATGTTTAGCACGGGTTCAGCGCTCCACCTCTGTAGCTCAACCCAAACCTTTATCACGTTCCTGAAGTTATTCATCCTGTTCGGGCTAGTTCTAAGGTACCTAGTGCCCTCAACGACAACAACAGGGTTCCTCCTAATCCTCATCACGTTGTCCACGTAGTCTATTATGGCAGTGAAGACGTCGTAGAGGTGTTGCACGGAAACGCAGGGCAACTGTTCAACCTCGAAGAATTCACTGTACTTAAGCTCCGCTCCAGCAAGTATCCCAGGCTCTATATTTTTGCTCACGCCTACCTTAAACCTAAACTGGTTTTTAAAGATTGCTCAACTTAGTCATTAGGCGGAGAAAAATAACTTTAAAAAGCCTAGAGGGTAAGGCACATATGGCACTGCTTCCAAGAATGGGGACAGTTAAGCTAATGTTGGAGCCAGCCGCAGGGTTCGCAGTGACGGATGCGGTAGCAGGCTACATAAACAGCAGGATATTCAAGGTGCAGAACAACGTGATAATTCCAACCTCAAACTACTCAAGGGTTGGTGCAGGGATAGCAACCGTCGCCTACGCAGTCGGTAGCTACATGCTGGCTAAGTACGCACTGGAAACCAGTAACGCAGACGCCAGCTACCTATCAATAGGCGCTTCGTCTTCACTGCTTCTACAGACAATAGAGGGTGCTGTTGCAACAGCCTTAATGGGCAAGACACTGAGCCCAACAGCGGCTAAGCTCGTGAACTTCTTCTCACAGGTAACCGCAACAAATGTTTGGTAACCCAATAAGACGTTTTTAATTTAAATTAAATTTTTCTTAAAATCAAATGAAAGCCATCATTTCATGCTTACCTTCAGGGGTTATTACAAATGGTGCCTTAATCACGTGGTAAGCCTTAATGTTAGGGATAACTAGTGGCTTAACACCAAGCTCCTTGCTCACTACTTCAAAGAAGTGGATGTCCTCGCCCTTCCTAACGGTGTAGGTGAACATTTGTTTATTCTTCTTAATCAAGGTTTCAAAGATTGAAGTGTGAATCATCACTAAGCCTAATCCGCACGCATCAACGTTGAACAGTTTATTGGGCAGTTCATCTGGCTTTAGCCTAACGTATTTTTCACCCCTCTTAACATGCAGGTTCAACCCCTTCATATTTTTCTCAAAATACACCCCACACATGACTGGGTAGGCGTAGCTGAGGAAGTTAGTTATCGGATTAACAGTTGGAATAACATCATCATCTATGAAGAGTACGAAGTCGACCCCACGCCTAACAGCCTCCTTAGCAATCCTCTCCCTAGCCGTAGCAACGCTGTAGTCCCTAACAAAATTAGTGGCTGACTCAACAATAGACGAAGCCTCACCCATGTATCTGGCTAGTACGGCGTACCAGTAGTAGGAGCTTGGGTTGCCCGTTGTGGGTACGCCAATCATTATCGAGTACTTCACTCCCAACCACCCTCAGTAGCTAGTTCATACAGCTTCAAATACTTCTGACCCCTTCCCCGCCCTTCTAAGGGGCGAGGG
>WYEB01000221.1_pt1 | contig 21935 bp, 33 predicted proteins | sample 6343061 | NCBI WGS metagenome assembly WYEB01 (sample SAMN13812332, study PRJNA600296) | hot springs metagenome | biome: ENVO:00000051; feature: ENVO:00002007; isolation source: sediment sample from Evening Primrose shelf | place: USA: Yellowstone National Park, Evening Primrose Hot Spring ... | reverse complement strand
ACGATAGTCCTCAGGCCAGGCCTCCGCTTCCTCCACCTGATCCTGGTCAGAGCAGAGGGCGCGGCTAAATACCTCGGCACGTACCTGGGCCAGAGGGGCGTGACCCCGCCCAAGGGGCTCAGGGCAGAGTGTCAACCACTGCAGTAGTTCTTCTTTGTCCTGACCACATATACGCATACCTCTACCGTGCCTTTGTCGCTGTACGTCGGATATATGATCATCTCGCAGTTATCCGGCGGCGATTGCAGATATTCGGCAAAGCTGTCGTAGCCTCGATAGGGCAGTGGCAACAGCGCCGGCCGCCTGTGCGTGTTCACAATGTATCCTATAACTGTATCGCTGGCCATCATTTCGGCCGCCACTTCGCGTGCCCATGATGTATACGATCCATACTCATGTACTATATGGCCAAACAAATCGTCTGGAATATCGGTAATAATTAAGGCATGATCGATTTTGTAGTACATCAGCCTGGAATCGATTAAATCGTACTCGGTGACCTTATCGGTGTTGGGCAATATACCGTATAGCGCCATTATCAGCCCATAGCCGAACGATTCCAAGTAGGAGGCATATTCGTGGAGCAACTTCTGCTCGAACGTGAATAGGAACTGTGCGCCGTGTGCGGCCACCTCGTTCGGATGCTCCGCGATCACTATGGCGTGCGCCATCTCGTGGAACAGCACTATCAACAGCGTGTTGATGTAGCGAGATACGTTACCATATATAGCGCCATACGATTTAAGCTTATCGACCGCTTTATCGAGCAGGTCTATGTTGAGCGATATCTCTATGCCGCAGGGCACAGTTGTGGTAACGCCTAGCTCCGTGGTGTACCCGCTCCTGAACGTAAGCGAGCACAGGCTGTTCAGGTCGGACAGACCGCGGGCCAGCGCCAGCAAATAGCGCGACGCCCTAATCGCATACTTAGCGGTGATCATCTTGGTCTCATCGTACTTAGACGACGCTGACGCTATGAAGTTCGACGACTTCATAAACGGTATTTCGGAGAACAGATCGGTGCTGATCAGCACGTAGGCGCCGGGCACCACCTTTATGACCTCCTCTACGTCGACCAGCGACATGGCCGTGGTCAGCCTTATCACCGCGGCGTTGCCAGCTCCCAATAGCCCCAGCTCCTGCAACGACTTCACCAGCGTCTGCTCTGCGGTCTGCCTGGTCACCGTGACCGGCATGGGATTGAGCTCAACAGCTTCCATGTACGAATAGCGAGGCTCGATGAAGATGTAGTTGAGGCTTGAGCTCCTCGTCATCTTCGTGCCGTGCGATATCAGCTTAGCCAGGAGCTTCTCCGAGTATAATGCGGTCTCAGCGTATTTGCGCAGTATAGACAACTCCGTGCTCCTGCGATCCGTAGACGTGGGGGCAAAGGGCAGGTTGTAGGTGAACTCATAGCAGTAGCTGTAGCTGGAGGTGGAGCCGGGCCGACAGTACTGGGCCACATCGTCGGCCTTGCTCAGATCATCTGCGAGCAGTAGGTCGCGCAGATATATGCGCCTGCCTATATTATCTTCATCGTAAGTGACCGCGTAGGTGTCTATATAGCCCATGGACGCCGCGTTCTCTACGTCGGAGGACTTTATGGAGGCGTTGGGCACGCTGGCTACAATGCTCAGCAGTTGCTTCAGGTATGCCTCTCTGCCCATTATCTCGCTCGCCCTGACGACTTCGTACTTTATGTTGCTGTAGCGCAGTAGATCGAGATACGTGCTGAACACCATGCCGGCCACCTTCTTGGTGTCGGATGCTATGACGGCCCTGGCCACCTCGCGGTCTATATCTGAAAACGGGCTGACGGCGTGAACCGCCACGGTGGTGAACCCATGCCTATCCAGCCGCGACTCGCCGATCATGTACACGAGCTCGTACACGTGGGTGTGGTTGAGTATGAAGGGCACTATGGAGTACGCCGCGGCGCCCTCTTCGCCGCGGTACTGCGTATGGATGGCCGTAACGTATTTGTCGCTCATGGCGTATACCGACAGGGCGCCCTTGAGCCCCTCGCCGAATATGCCGCGGTATCTGATGGCGTCCACGAGCTTCCTTGAGAATCCGTAGTATAGGGCCGTGGGCGATATGCCCGGGCCCATATCGGCGATGCCCATCATGTGCTCGTACTGCCACTGCGATGCATACGGCGTCTCCATGTACATGAGCAGGTTGGGCCTGTAGCCCATCGGCGCCGGCGTGCCGTTGGGGCCGCTGGCATCTGCGGCGTTCTGTATGTGCTCGCGCAGTGCATGGTATATGCTCCATGCGCGCGCATCGGTGTACTGCTTGGCCGAATGCATGGATCTCACTATGCCTATAGGCGTCATCTTGAGCCAGTCCGCCAAGACGTCCATCCGCCTGCCGTCCACGGCTGTATTGCCCAGGTACAGCTGTCCTAGGTATCTGCCCACGTCGGTATCTATGGGTATGCGCGCTTTGCTGAATATGTTCGTTATCTCATTGGACATCAGCTCTGCTGTTGCTTGCGCTTCTTGACAGTGATTATCATTATGCGGCCGCCGTACTTGAGCACGATGTCCTCAAGCTCATCCGAGAGGTTATCCTGAGCGCTCATACAGATGGCCGAGCGTCTTAATTTAAACGGCTAAAAGGTCGGATACTCCAGTTCGAGCTGGGCGCTGTAGCATATGCGCCTGAATACGCAGTAGTTGCAGTGGGGCCCCTCCTCCCTTGGCGGCACCGTGCCGTTTACGATTGATTCCTCAAACACAGCGGCGCGCTTACGCATATCGCCGAGCGTGGCGTCAACGTCCACGCTGTCCACGACCTCCATATACCACGTCCTGAGCATGAAGTCCATGACCAGCAGAACGCCCTTGGGCATACCGCCGTAGAGCTTGGCGTCTATAGCCATGTAGTACTTCAGCTGGCGCCGGTAAAACGGAAGGAACGGGTTGTGCACTGTGCTGTTCTTGGAGAACTTGAACTCGAATATCAAGCGGCTGTCGCCGTTCACGCAGTACAGATCGACCCTGCCGCCTATGCCGTCGATCTCAAGCTTATACTCGGGCTCGCACCGCCAGCCGCGCTTGGCCATGTGATCCACCATGCGCCTGCTGAGCCACGCGTGGTTCTCGGTGCCATACAGCATCTTGTCGTTTATGAAGTCCAGCTCGTTGGAGCGTGCCCTATATACTGCGGCGCGGAGGCATATGGAGAGCAATGACGCCATGGGCCTGCGCTTGGATTCGACGTACTCGTTCGATATGTCCCTCAGAATATCGTGGATGTAGTCCATGTCGGCCATGATCAATAGATGGAGGTAAATTAAAAGCTCGACGTCGGTGCGTCCTTGCCTCAGCTGTAGCTATGTAGCGACCACCTGCCGTCCACGGGCTCCAGCTTGAACAGCGCCGCGTCCTGCACCTTTACCGACGCCACATCGCCGCGCCGCGTGGTCGCGAACAGCACTACGCCGCGGTTTTTGGCCATCGATGCTATCTCGCTCAGCGCATCGGCGTAACTGTCGTCGAGGTAATTGTCAACGTCATCTATGACCACCACGGCGCCCTGCGGCGCCCGGTTGAGCACCGCGAATATTACCTCCATGTTGGTCATGCTGTCGTTTGATGCCGCAAACGTGTTGATGTCGATGTCCAACATGGCCAAATCGCGCATCATGAAGTCCGCATCGACGCCCAGAAGAGACCTCAGATATCCGGCGATCATGTCCTGAAGCGAGTCCATGATTGATGATATCAGCGATGATGCCTCGCCTGGCAGTGATTCGAAGATCGCCCTGCCGGATGTGATGAACCGCAGGGACGATATGTATGCCACCCTGTGGGACGGCAGGTATATCGACATAGGGCCGCTGGTTCCTGCCACCCGAGCCTGAACCGGCCTATCCGGATCTATCGTGAATTCCGCGTCGCTGGATCCGCTTATGCGTATAGTCGCTTTGCTCTTGGGCAGGATGCGAACCGCCGATCTGTGGCCGCTGTACAGCTTGATGGCCGCATAGACGTATCTGGCGAGGGTGGTCTTGCACGACTGGTTGGGGCCATATATTACGTTTATCGGCTTGAGCTCGACATCAGCGTCGCCGCTGATGCACGGTATGCCGCTTATGGTTATCCTCATGGGCATCATCGCTCGATCGATATTTCCCTCTTCATTTTGGCCACGACCTCAGCCAGATCCTCGATCCTGTAGCAGTGCCTATCGGCCACAACGCGCTCGATAAGGCCGTCGATATATCTCACCGTACGGTAGAATTCGGAGCTGTGCGCCGCGAAGTCGTATCCGCGCCTCACGCACCACCTCACGAAGTTGTTGAACCTCAGGCATGCCACGTTGCCCTTCGATTTGGATATCAGGTGTTCTATGTATTCCAGCGCAACTTGCATATGATGGGCGCCAGCAACTATTTAAAAGCGTTTAGAGCCATCTGTGCTCCGCCATGAGCACGTCGTTTGGAACCTTATAGCCGAAGTAGCGCATGACGTATTGGCCGTACTCCTGCCATATGGCGTTGACCTCGCGCACGTCGGCCGATGGGATGCGGCGCTGGAACTGCGTAGCCACCGCGGGCTCTGTGGGCTGGCGCCCGGGCACCACGTCGTATGGATACGGAGGCGCCTGCACGTTGCACACCGCCTGCACCGATGGGCGCGAGCCGCGAACCGTGGATAGTATAAAGTTGCACATGCGCATACTGCCGTACATTATATGCACCAGGTGGTACGAGCGAGATGGATATGCCGTTGACAGCTCCACGTGCGATATATTGCCGCCCGCTATGACCCGTTGCAGTGAGTCGTACTGCAACATATCCCCGGACACCACGGCATAGCCGAACGGAGGCACGTTCCAGTAGAGATATACGTCGCCGGCATCTACGAATAAATCCACTACAGATTTATCCAAGGTGCCGAACGATAAATTATGCATGAACTCGTATATCGCCCGCTTGGCGTCCTGCTTAATCGGATGCGGTATGCGTGTCGACTTACAAATGATGGAAAGTCTCACCCTTCAGGACGGGGATGGATATTTTAAAAGGTGGGCGTTTCCTTCATCCGCCCCGAAAGGGGGCGGATGACCCGCGGTGCTGGCCCGGGTAGCTCCATGACCCTGGCCCGAGGGGCCGCTGAAGGCCGGACGAGGGCGCCTATGAGCCGCCCTAGGGGAACCCTTTAGGGCGGGGAGGAGGTCAGATAACGGCTCCACGATGTTATCAGCGGAAAATATTTAATATTAAACGCCGGGGCTAGCGTAGCATGTTGGCTATACGCATGAAATACGCCTTATTGTAGCCCGCCACTGCGGCCGCCTCATCGTATGTGGCCAGCCTCTTCTTGATCAGAGCTACGGCCGTTTCAGTCCTGTATTGGAACAGCTTGGCGGCCAGCTTGCTGGTGCAGAGCCCGTACTTGAAGCAGGCGTAGGTCATCAGCTGTTCCTTGCTCAATTTGCTCGCCAAATTGACCGCGGTGCGTAGCTTGGCGCAGTTATATTCATCGCAGAACGCGTCGTAGTGCCGCTCGATCACATCGTCGTCGAATCCGCATATCTGGCTTCCGCCCGATATGACGTCCTCGCTGTCCAGCCTGTCGAGCAGTTCATCTAGACCTTGTATCGTTATGCCCTTGTCGCCGACCGATATATCCAGCTTGTAGTTAGCCATCTTGCTGTACAGCGCCATGGCGTAGTCCAACTGCCAGCGCCACAGGCAGTTCTTGATGTGCAGTATCGACAGCAGAAGATCCCTCATTCCTCATCGCCGTCATCCGACATCATATCCGCAGATATCCTAGACAGGCAGTACAGATTGGACAGAACCCGCATGGCCATGAAATACGCAGTGTTTGCATTGCCGACCCACTTTATTTCGTACTGCTCACGGGTTCTGTCGCTGTATATCATCATGACCCTCACGCGCCTTCCCGACGACAGCGTGGATAGGATGGCCATTATGGCCAAAGGCGCGCCCAACACCGACATCAAATATATCGGCCTGCCATCGACCATGTAGCCGAACGTGGAAAAGTAGTATCCGGCTATCTCCTTGGCGGCCTCGATCACGTTGGCGGCATTTATGTAGCCATCCTTGATGGGGGGTATATATTTCAGGGCCGCGCTCACATCGTCGTGGCTCATTCGCGGCAAAGTATGGGGCAACATGCCGGCATTGATGACGTCGTATTCGTTGTCGAAGACCTCGCGGAACTCGGGCTTGCAATGTATGTTGGCATGCGCCTTCAATATAAGGCCCTGCTCATCTACATCGCCTGATTCCTCGATCACGGCAGAACAGTTCGGAGTAAAAATCCATATTCCGGCCTCATCCATAACTACGAATACAGATCAGAATAAATAGGTTGGGAAAAAAGGGGTTGTTTAGAACAGGCCAGTGAACCAGTCCCAGATCTTCTGCAGAACGCTACCGACCACCGGTATCTTAGTGGCAACGATCAGCATCAGCGTGACCACGGCCACAGCGGCGAGCACCGGCCCCAGCACGGGCATAATGCCAGATATGCCGTTGATGACTGACTGAAGCAGGCCAGTGAAGCCGTTTATCAGCGGGCTGAAGTCTATGTTGAACGAGTACGACATGGCCTATCAGAATACGCTCTGTACGTATCCGACAACCTTGTCAATCAACCCGCCCACGACAGGTATCCTCTTAGCGACGGCGAGCATGATCAACACGCCGGCCACAGCGGCGAGCACACCGCCAACGGGCGTAAGGACTGCAGATATACCGCTGATGACTGACTGAAGCAGGCCAGTGAAGCCGTTTATCAGCGGGCTGAAGTCTATGTTGAACGAGTACGACATGGTTACCTAGTCACGCCAGCCGCTTGTATCACCGCCAGAGCGTTGCGCACGGCCTGCAACGCCTTGGGGCCTATGCCGTACCAGTGGCTGTAGGCGTCGAGGCCGCTTTTGTCGCCCTTAGTAGCTCTGTACACAGGAGAAGCGGCCTGGACAAGCTGTCTGTATATGTCACCCCTTCTATACTTGTTGGCCTTAAGTACGACGTTAGTAGCGGTGTTGTATATCCACGCAACCTCGTCGGGAGTGGTGTACCCAAATAGGCCTGCGCGTTGTTCCATCACCTGCTTGGCATATTCCAATGCCTGTGCCATCGAATGGCTTAGCCTCGGTTATTTAAAAATCGGTCAACCGCCTATGCGGCATCCACCCAATCAACCGTTCAGGCGCGGCGTATAGGAGCGGCCTTATCCGCCGCCAGTGCATAACATGCGGCATGGGCGTCCAGCTCCTGGACGCCTTCGCTGAATTGGAATATATCCAGAGGCGTTGACGGCTTAACCACCTTGACCTTCATGGTGCCCTTCATCCATTTGGCCGCATCGACTATCCGCCATATGTCGTCCACCTCGCGCTCCACCTTGATCACCTTCAGGCACGAGCCGCCGTGTATGGTGTTTATACAGCCTATGAGCCTCGACGTATCTATCGTGACGTTTCTGTCGAAGGCCTTGCCCAGCTTAACCAAAGCGTCGCATCTAGGTATTGCGTGCTTCAGAACTTGGTTGCCCGCGGTGCACGTGAACTCGTAGCCGTTCATCATGTAGTCCACGACCTTTATGCGGACGTCCCTGTCTGCGGCCGATAGGGCGCCGCTACATATCACATGGAATCCGCGGCGTCCGCTGAAGTGAACCTCGCACCTATCGCCGAAAACATCACGTATATAGTCCGCAAGCTCAAACGACGTATGTAGCGTCATGGACATGCATTCCTCATATGTATGGCACCTCCGCTCCTCTATCAGCTTGTCGGAATCTATGTCTATCACGAAGTCGGCCGCAAGCCACTGCTTGGCGTCCATATCTTGGTTGCTCGGGTCGCTGTACAGCGCAACCGAGTGAAACACGCGCACGGGCACGTATTTGGCCAAGTAGCTACGTAGCGATCGGCCGTCCGAAAACGACCTGTGGCGAACCATCACGTTGTTGCGGTACATAAAGGCGAACTCGCGCATCTCCATTTGAGGCACCTCAAGATCTGTAGGCATGACGACTTCCCTGTAGTAGCGCGATATTATGCCCGCAACGGCAGGCCTACCTGACATCGCCGCCCATCTTTATGACCAGCTTGCCCAGCCCTTTGCGCTTGATGCCGTAGACCGCCGGGCTCTTCACGCCGCATGCGCCTCCTACGGGGCATACGCCGTTGGCGATCACCGTACTGCACGACGGCACGGAATATTTCTTACGCCCGCCAGCCTGGCCCGATATGTGCCTCAGCTGATATTCCGTCTTCTTGGGGTCGAAGTCCGGCGCGTGCTGAAATATATCCATCAGGATCTGAACCGCATTATCGCCGTACCGCTTGAAGTACCACGTAGCCAGGAGGAACCGCTCGAAGTGGCCCACCTCCTCGCCCCGCTTAATATTCTCCTCGACCTCGATTATGCACGGCGGCTTGTCGCCGGCTTGCGGCGGCTCCTCGCGCGGCGCCTCAGCGGATGTGCGCCTGGGCCTCTTAGGCGCCTCCTCCTTGCGCTGTATGAGCGCCATCAAGTCGTCCAGGGTGAGGAATACGTATCCCCTATATATCGGCTTGCCGTCGGGCCAGCCCCACTTCTGGAGGTACTCGCTCAGCGGTATGGCCGCCTGATAGCACACGTAGAACGGACATGGCAGTCCCTCTATTTGGGTCGAAAACGACATGGTCGGTCTGCCATAACCTATTTAAAAAGATTTCATAGTTTTATAAATATCCTGTAGTTATATCTATTCATGTAAAGAGTCTGTGAAACGCCGTGACGTAGAACCCGGCCGACCTCACGTACCTGGCATATTCGGACAGCCACGGGATGTACCTGCTGATGTCCGTGCAGTTGCGGCGCAGGCCCACGGCGAATGCGTATTCGGACAGCCAGCGCTCTATATCGGCGAGAGTTATCTCGCCGACTTGGGGCACCTCGCGCCTCGATAGGGAGCGCATGATCTCCGCCACGTAGTTGCGCACCTGCTCTATCGGCATGTACTCGATGAGCGTGGATGCCGCCCGGCTGATCTCGCCCGCGGTCAGCCTAGGGCACCTGCATCTAACTGCATAATACGTGCGCCTTAGGGGCAACACGTAGCGGGTCTGGGCAGGGCCTGCGCCGCATGGCGGCGTAATCCTGGGCGCCACCACGTCGATCATGTCGACCATGTCCTCGATGGACTCGAAGAACTCGCGGCCTGCGTCCTCGATTATGAACTGCGCAAATAAATCCCTGAGGTTGTCCATCAGCAGATCCGCAACGGCGTTGAGGTACTCATGCACCCGCCTCAGGTATCTAGCCCTGGTGCCCCTGCGCACTATTATCAGCCTGTCTAATAGGCCCTCGGAGATCGGCGTGCATACCCGCATCTCGTAGTACAGATTGCGTGATTCTTTATTGCGGGCGCAGTATGATACCGATACCGTATAGCATATGTAGAAGTACCTAATCCTGCCGCACCACCTGATCAGGCCCTCCCTGGTTATGGTTGCCGCATATATGCGGGCGCGCCAGCGGCGCCCATCGTAATGGGGCACTATAACTATATGCGGCGCAACGCCGTAAATGAGCACGCGCCTGCCCCTGCGCGGCAGAATGGGTACGGACATGGGCCAGATGGGGAAATACTTTTTAACTATGACGCCGGCACGGGCATGTTGAAGCTGGATCTTGACGACGGCGTGCCTGAGTGGGTTGTCGACGTAGCCAGGAGCAGGAACAACTGGCACGGCGGCGTTCCGGTGGAGGTTAAGGGGTGCGCCAGACCCATAATAGCCATGGTGCTGGGCTCAGATCCCAGGAGGGAGTGCTTCAATCTGTTCATGTGCCTCAACGGCATAGAGAGGGACTATCTATCCGACTGGTACAGCAAGCCCGAATGCAACGGCGATATACCCGACTGGTGCCGCCCGATATACGAGCTCGCCATGGAGGCTCGCAAAGCCGTTCATGAGCGGTAGCCAATCGCGCCAGCTGGCGCAGATACTGGCCCTGCTGAACCAGTACAACAAGGTCGATCTGAGCAAGCTGAAGGTGGCGACCGAGTACGTCAACCTGAGCGGCGTAAGCGATGCGGCGATGCTCATGCAGGCCTTGATCGAACAGCGCAAGCAGATAGTCGGAGGCACGCTGGTCAACAAGTACAGCATAAGCGAGCTGGGCGGGGAGATAAGAATAGTGGGGATCAGCGGCAGGGTCGTATCGGTCGAGAGGGTCATGTTGCCCCACGTGATCACGTACAAGTGCGCCCTATGCGGAACCAAGTTCAATAAGAGCTATTCGGTTCTGCACGCAATAGGCGACCACCTCAAGAAGCGCGATTGGACTGTCAGCGTGTGCCCTGCATGCAGGTACGAGGCCAAGATGAGCATGGAGGATAGGCATGAGCTTTACTCAATGATCAAGATGGCGGTCACGGACGGCACGGGCACCATAACCGTATATGCTCCCACCAGCCTCTACGACGGCAAGAGTGGCGATGTGAACATAACCGGCGTGTACATGCCGCATCCGCTGGGCCACTTCATCTACGCCACCGGCATCGATGCCGATGCTGGGGCCTCAATATCGCAGGATCAGGTAATGCAGGCGCTGTATAAGTTCATAACTGCAGATACGCTTACGGTCGCCGCCGTTCTCGCCTCGGTGGTGCGGCCGTCTAAATCTGAGCCGTTGAGGACGCTGATATTCATCACGTGGCGCGGCTACGGCACGTGGAGGTATCTGTACAAGGCCATGACCGCGGTATCGGTTAAGACCAAAGTGGTCGGACTCCCCAGGCTGAAGTTGCATCCATCTACGCCGGTGGTGGCGTTCGCAAACGGCACCAACAACGAGCTGGATATACTCAACGACATATTCAACGGCACCCTATACTACGGCGGAACCTACGTCCACATGAACAACAACCTCGTGGTGTACACCACGAACCCGAGGGCGTTCAAGATGTTGCGCGGCCTTGGATGGGATCTTGTGGCCGTAGTGAGCAAGTCCTACGCCGTAAGCGAGCAATATCTGGACGTAATAACCGCGGGACTGCGCAACGCCGTGCTGAAGCTGTGGGATAAAGATGTTGGGGGATGCGATGCCAAGATCTGCAAGAGCGCATACAAGCTGACGGGGAAGCGCATAATGGCTTCGGTGGTTCAGATCTGATCTGGCGTATACGATGAAGGTTTAGAATTACAAATGACGGAAAGCCTCGCCTTTCAGGGCGAGGAGGGGGTCAGGCGTTGAAATAAGCCGCGTCGAAATAATCCATGAGCCTGCGCGGTTGGGATGCATCGACTCCGGTAACAGCATAACCGTCCTTGTATCCGAGGTACAGCAGTATCGCGTTGCGCAGAAATTCGGCAAACGATTCGCGGGGCTGTATGCCTAAATCGCGCATCATCCGATAGTATATGCGCGCACATCGGTAATACTCAGCACTGCGTACGACCTTAGAGGGAGGGGATTCCTCCTGGCGGCTCATTGCGGTCTATCTCGTCAAGCGGATAGCTAAACCGATCATAGTATATCCAAACGCTGTACGTTCTTTTGGTCAGCCTGCGCCAACTGCTGTTGGGGTTGCTGTTGGGGTTGCTGTTGCTGGTTTGTATTGGCCATATTGGGCATGGGCGGCATCGGCATATTGGGCATACCAGGCATCTGCATCATGGGCATCATCATAGATGCCTGCATCCTCTGCATCATCTGCTGTATCATGGGCACAAACATCATGGCCAGCATCTGCCTCATCATGCCCCGCAGATCGAAGCCTCCACCGCCCTCATCTTCGCCGCCCAACTGCTTCTCAAGCACTTTGGCCAGCACCTGTTGCACTATAGCGTTCTGCATATCTTGAGGCTGTTGCGGCGCTTGCTGAGGTGCACCGGACGGCGGGGCGCCCGGAGGTGCGCCTGGAGGTGCGTTGGGCACCGCGGGCGCTACATACATCAGCGCTATGTATATCCTCACTGCGTTGACCAGCACTGTAAGTATTGAGCCCTCCTTATCGACAGCGTTTATTAGATGTATGTATATATGTTCAGGCAAGATTTCGCGCAGGAGGCGAACCACCGTGTTGACACAGCCCTTTTCCTTGAATTCGGCTATGTATGACTGTATTATCGCCTGCTTGTGCTCATCGGCCTCTATCTCATCGCCGCCAGCAGGAGAAACTGTATCTAAGGCAGGAGCGGCCATTATTGCGGTTGGTCATTACTGTTTTCATCAGCATCAGCTTGATCTGCTGACTGAACGGGTATTTCTGTGCCTCCGCCGTAAACCGCCTGACGTATCTCGTCCAGTAGCATCTTGGCCACATCAGGGGCGTATTGCTTGTATGATCTGAACATATCCACTATGAAGCTCTTAGCATCGCTGGGACAGCGAGTATCTATACCGCCAACGCACAGCACTATCCAGCCAGGCCCCGTAAAACCGAGAACAGACCACTGAATCTCCGCTGAGACTTGCATTATGTTGCTCTTCAACCTATCCAATATCATGGCAACTATGTACTTTCTGCCCTCAGGCGTATGCGCCATATAATCCAACTGTTGCGCATACTGCGGATTCTGAGCCTTAAGGACGTCTAGACCCAATTTACTGCCGCCGCTGATAATTATTGGCTGGTTGTTTTGCGACATTGAGGTGAAGGTGTTCGATTAAATATAAGCTTTACCGCAGGGCGAAAAACCCTCATTATTTAGATCTAAGGAGGTCGGACGTTCAGCGGACGAACTGCATAATCACCGTATAGATCATGCCCTGAGATATGGTCATGTCGTTGCCTAAATAGAATGTGTATTCCAGGGCGTTGACTGTATTGCCCAGCACCCTTACCGTTAGGTCTATGGACTGTATGTACCCGTTCACCGGCGCCAAAAACACGAGCTTGCACGAGAACGCGGATCCGTCGTAGTTGCAGGACAGGTTGTTGGGATTCGACGACGATTGCGTAGCTGTGGCGGTAGATATGGGGCCCCATGTCTGCACGTTGCCATTGTAGTCGCGCGTAGTCACGTTGACAAGCGCCTGGTCGCACGTGGTCGTGTTGCTACACGGGCTGGATATAGATGAATACATGAACTTGAACATCGTATCAACCAAGTCTATCGACACGACCGGCGTAGCCACGTATAGGCATTGCCGATGATATAAAACTCACGCACCGCAAAATCTTTTTAAACCGATTCTCTGTTAGGGCTGTGGATGAGGCCATACGCCTGCTCAAACAATCGCTCAAGGATACGCCCATAGGCAACACCATAGCGGAATATATAGCACATGCGGAATCGCTCGATCCTCAGTGCCGCAGGCTGGTGCTACAGAAGGCCATGGAGCTCGCCCGTAAATATGAATCCATCTGATGTCCCCTATTGGCAGTACATAGAGCGGTACCTAATGCAGTGTTGCCACACTATACGTAAACCGTGCATATCGGTGGGCCTGTTGCGCATACTAGCAGACGTCACGGCTATGGTGGTCAGGGATCATATATCGCGCGGACAGCAGGTCGATGTGGAGCAGGTGCGCAGTCAGATATTGGCCAGCATACGGATGTTGCGCAACATGGGCGCGGCCAATATAGTCGACAATGCGGTAGTCAACTTCAACGACGGCATAGTTTCGTGCCAACAGCAGGCCGTAGCCGTAAACAGCGGCGAGGGCAAGCGCATAGAGAAGAAACGCTCAACCCTGCTGGACTTTTTGCACTGATGGGGTGAGCCCCTACTCGGTCACTGCCACGTCACTGTAATCAGCACCCTGTATGTGCCTCCCGATATGACGTTCATGTCGGGGCTTGAATCGAGATGGATCATGCTGAGCTCTGCGACGGGATTTATAGATCCGCCGCCGGTCGATCCCGATAGAAAGCGGATGTAGACCTCGGATATGCGGCCATCGCGCTGTGGAGTGAACGAGCCGGTGCACGTGAACCTCTTGTTGGTCAGATCGGCACCGCATTTGATGTTCGACAGGGATATGGTGGCGTCACTGCCGGACAGCTTGACGTGGCCCTCTACAGTGGTTATGGATGCCAGGAACAAGATCATAGAGTCCAGCGGCGATGGCGTAGACGACATGAGCTAAAACAATTGGGTGAATTAACGGGTGGTTATAACGCCCTTAGTCCTCTGTATAGGCTGTTCTACGGCAACTGCCTGCTGTGCCGGCAGTTGAGCCATTGCGGACTGGATCTCCTGTAGCTTGTTTATAGGCACAGCTATGACTATCTTCTCGTCGTCCATGGACACTATAGTGCCGAAGTTGCTGAGCATGCCGGCCAGATCCATCGTCACGCGCGTGGTCACCTTGCCTCCGAACTCGACCTTGGATATGTACTGGGGCAACTGCTTCGGCCGTATCAGCGATGCGTCGAACACCAGCGTGAGCACCAAACTGCGGGTGATGCCGTCGACCACTGCGTCATACGTCACCGACTGACCTAACATGGATGCGTCGAACTCACTGCCCATCGACTGGATGAACTCCTTGATGAACGACTGCATCATGTTGCTCTTTATTGCCTCTATGGGTATGGTCAGCTGTATCGTGTCTCCGGATATCATGAGCAATATCGAGCCCCTATTTAAATTGATTTAGAACTGCGTACTGCCGCCGCCTAGGATCCTGAACTGAGGCGCAACGCGCTGTGCAGTGTATGCGCCCATTATCGTGTATACGCAGTTGCCCGTATATACGGCCATCTCGAAGTTATTCGGCATTATGTTGGCCACTATGGTTGACTCGGGGCCCTGCATCTCGACGCGTATGCCGTTGGCGGTGTTGACCACGGCCAGCTGGAGCGCCCCGCGCATGAACTTAAGCGAGCGCGATACAAAGTCGGCAAGCCGCCGCGGATCCACGAACCGATTAGCGAGCATGCGCGACACGTCGGTGATCAGCTGGACTAGGCCTCTAAGCGATCCCAGCTGTATGCTGATAACGGCCTTGCGCCTGCATCCATCGTTGTTGGCCATGACGGTTATGTTGAAGTTGTTGATCGATATGTTGCGTGCCGTCTGAGGTCTGGCCGCCGTGCGTTGAGCTGGGGGCTGTATCAGAACCGGCTGTAGGGTGGAGCTGTAAGCATCGGCCGTGGTATTTCTAAACGACATCGAAAACATGGCTCAGTGTTGTTTAAAATAGTTCAGCGGAGGTAGCCGGCCAGCACCTTGACCGCGTGGCCGCCGAACCTCGATTCCAGCGCCGCATAGTCTATCGATGCAGTAGATGATAATGCGGTTTTGACCATGGCTATGTAGTCCCTGATATCGCCCCACTTGTACTCGATCAGCACATCGCCGGTGCCGTGTATCATCGTAGAGAGCTCGCAGGTCTTGGATTGGTTGGCCGGCACGAAGTATACCCCCTCTATGCCGTCCAAGGTCTCGGACATCGCCACGGCGTTCCACGTGACCACCTTGGTGCCCACATACAGAGCCATAACCGGATTCAGTCCAAAGCCCTCGTGCTTTGCCAGATTTGTGTATATACGGCCCAACGCCAGCAGTTTATACACGTCGGCAATATTGGGAGATGAGAACCTAATCGCGTTGGGCTCATCGCCGTTGCCTATAAATCCAATCGAGTTGAACTGCGAATAGATGTCGCGCCAGAAGTGCCACCCCTTGCGCTCGCACATGGGGTCGTGTTGAGGCGTCAACTGATACCTGTTGTTGAGGTAGACCGCCTCAAATGGGCGGGGCTGACTCCTGAGCTTTTCGACGAGCTCAGCGCTTACGGGCGGAATTGGGTGGTACATATAGTCTGCCACAGGTATCCCCTGCTCCTCGAATATGGCCTTGCCCCACTTAGTTACTGTTATGCAGGGGCGCGACCTGCATATCTGTTTGACAGACTCCACGTTGACCTGATTCTTGTACTTGCCCTCAACGGTCACGTAGACGACCCTGGCCTTGCTGGCTATATACTGCCGTACTATTATATCGGACTGCGACCCTATAAATACATCGACAGGGGAAAACACCCAGCGCTCGTGGGGCTGTATGTTGCACTTGGTGTTCATATAATGGCATATGGATTCAGCTACAACCCTATATGATTGCACGTTGGTATGGTATATATTCAGTACTGGCTCGCGGTTGTTGGCATTACTTACAACGTTATTTGTGATGTTGATGACCGGTATAGGCACGACTAAATTGGGCATGGTTACCGTGGCCTTGAACCCTTGATTTGTGTCCATTGAGCCGTCTGAACTGAATTTTTTATAGCTTGTACGTCCACACATCCGCTGATGTGGGAGGTCGCTTGCTGAATATATGATGTTAGGCTGGATATCTGAATAAAATATATCCTACAACCGTATCATCGTGTTTATATTATCCGTATAGTTTACTGTTATCAGTGCAGGTATCATGATCGACGATATCTTGCCCACTATGACCTGGCCAGTGCCCGCGTTGTAGTACAGCTCTATGTCCTTGAGCCGCGACTGCGCTGGCACCGTGGGCGCACGTATTGTGTACGTGACCTCCGCGGTGTGTTGCGATGCCTCCTTGATCTCTATATCCACGGGCAGGTTGGTGAGCGTGGTGCCGTCTGTGAACGACATGGTGGCCGTATAGTTGCTCAAGTTGAAGTAGCCGTTGGCTATCATCACAGCCGATGGATCTATATCAACGTAGCCTGGATTGACCGACCTATCTACCCCGAACATGTCGTATATATGTATTGCCGGGCGTTGATAGTATGACCTGTACACCTCGTACAGGCCCAGATATTTATCGTAGCTGTTGGGGTCTGCGGCATTGCCGCCAGGCCTAAGGCAGAACACCTCAACGTTGATCAGCTCATCGGTCTCGGTCGGTATGCCCGGCGCGGTGACGCAGGATCCGGAACCGGGCGCCGGCACGGCCGTCTGGCATATGCCCGTCAGTATCTTGGTCTCGTCCAGGTCGGAGAGGTCGATGTAGCTGTCTACCGCCAGGGACAGCATATCGGCCGACAGCTGGTAGATCAGGCACACGTTGCCGGTATATACTTGCCCCCAGTTCCTGAAGACGAGCTTGGCGTAGCATGGATACAGGTTGCCCGAGCTGTCGACGAAGTTGCCCTGCCTTTTGTACCGCAGAGTGGCCCTTATGGGCGTTATATCTATAATCACGTTGGCTCCCGCACAACATAATTAAAAACTCGACGTAGCTAGGATCCGTGAGCGTCACCTACGACTACATCCCTCACTCGCTCAAGTACGCCAGCGGGCTGTGCACCAACTGCAAGGTGTCCATAACCATCGGAAGCAACACGTACAGCGCACCGTGCACCTTCACCCTCACAGACCAGCAGTACAGCGGCACGAGCAACCAGGTCACCGCGGGCTATCAGATAAACGGAACCTTTACGATAAATACCGGCGGCACCGCCACACAGCTGTACTACGAGCTGAACAACGGCACGAGCACGTGCATATCAGCCACATATCCGATAAACGTGAACATACCCAACTACACACAGCTGACCGTGAACATAGCCGTGACGTACACGTCCACCACTACCTAGGCCGACAGGTACAGCACCAAGGCACACTTAGCGCCGTAGTTATAAACCAGCGTAGTCAGCGCTATCATCTCATAGCTTGTCAGGTTAAGCGATGACTGTTGCAGGTACTGATACGAGTTGGATATGGGTATCGTGTAGCTGTTGCCTCCTATGGTTATGGTGATTTGGTTGGTATTTACGTCTGTGCTCATGTAGCCGGTCAGGCAGTCCACAGTAAATATCCTGACCTCGGCGTTTGGCGACATATACATGGCTAAGTCAGGATCGGCAGAAAGCGCTGAGTATATTATGCTCGACAGGGTTGACGAACTTATATTAACATTGGCAGAACCTGGAGAGTATGTAAAGTATATATCTATATATAAAGTAATAGAGTTATTCGATACACTTACTCCAGATATATAAAGATTATATGCATAGTTATCGCTGTATATTTGTACATCATACGACCCGTTGGGTATGTTGCTGAACGACGGCATACCGTATATATGGACTACCGATGCGCCTGAGGAGTTCTGCGACAGCACTATATTCAGAGTGGCCGTCTGGTATATAGATGTGGCGCCGACGAACACCACGTCCACGGTATCGGATGTAGCCGCCGTGGGTATGCCCTTAGCCGATGCAAACGGCGTAGTCATGACCGAGACCGACATGGCTACGCTATTGCTACTGATGAGTATGGAGTGTTTTCAAATATAAAATTAAAGTTCAGCACATAATTAGATAGTGTTTGCTGTATTACTTGGGACGTTATAACAAATTGTGGTTTAAATATCATGCCCCAGTCGAGCTGTATGTCGTTAGCTCCGACGTATTTGCCGTATGCCAAACTATATAGAGCTATATAGTCGTTGGGGCCGGGGTTCAGTGTGCCCAGCATGTCTTTAGCTAAATTCGTCATTATAGCATAGTTTATACCCACCTTAAGTACTAGCGACCCACCAGATGTTGAATAGCTATAATATGGACTTATGTAGCTATATGATAAGCACTTACTGCCCGCCACGGGGCTGTAGGCGCCTATGAATGTAACCTGGCTGTACGGTATGGTGCCGTAGTAGGCGGCGTATTTGGCCAGCGCCTCTACTGGATTCAGGCTACCGTCATATGTATCAGAGCCGGACACGCACGCAGGATACCCGAAATATACGGATACGCTGTTGCCGGCAGTATCACTGATGGTAAACGGCATCGATACCCCATCGCCTATGAATTCAGCATATGCAAGCCTTAATATATTGGTGGCCTGGTTTGCGGCGAAGTAGTTGCTGTAATTTGTGCCGTACGATATCCCCATGGTGAACTGATAGTCGTTCAGCATGATGCCGATATATTTGACGGAGCTCGTCGGCATCAAGAAGCCGACGCTTTGTTGGAGCTGTCCCTGCACGAAGAGCATAAACGGACACACCGTGCTGGTGCACGATGAGCCGGTGTCGAGCACCTTTATCGATGCCGGTGTATACGATATGTCCGATGTGGTGGTGCCTATGCCTATCAGGACTTGGAGCTGGCCGCCGCTGTTAGCCGAATCCACAAGCGCCTGTATCAACATGGGGAGTATGCCGCCGTAGCCGTAGCTCGACATGGTGTTTGTCGCGCTACGCGGTTTAAATTGATCAGCTGAGCGTCACGCTCATGTTCTGGTCTTGAGGCATGGGCGATGTGATGTAGAGGACGTACGTGCCGTTCTGTATCGCCGTGTTGAACGTTATCTCCATGTGGAGCGGTTGGTTGTTCGACGCGTCCATGCAGTAGTATATGGCCTTCTGAAGCGTGGCGGACGTTGTGCCGCTTGGAAGCGCCACGTTGAACACGGCGGTCACCGCATATGTGTTGTTGTACAGGTTGTAGCTGAGCGATGACGCCGATATGTTGCCCGTGCTGAGCTGTAGCGTGGCCGCATGCGTCTTGCAGAGGCCGTACGCGTATGAGAACGCTGATGTGTACAGCTGGGCCATCAGCGCACCGATTCAAGCCTGTTTATGCACATCATCAGACTACCCTGGCACGACGTTATGTCCACGACCTTGCCCCTCAGCTGGTACTCCTGTATGAACCTGACCTTGTTGCAGTCGCAGTCAGGCGCGTTGCAGTTCTGCATGCAGTTGGACGGGACGTGCATGCGGCCGACCACGGTGCGGCCTGAGATGAGTATGTACACGTCGCCCGACTTTATAATTCCGGAAACAGCCATATGGGAAAAATGCTGTTGGGTTAAAAACTATCCTGTTATCAGTCCAACTCGATGCTCCTAAGCACTTCGCTCTTTGTCTGAGCCAGCTTGTTCAGCAACCGGTTGCGCGTATTTTCATCGAGAACCATTGACTTAATCAGCTCGGATATCATATCCATGATCGATGCGGCCGCATCCTCGAACTTGATCAGTCTTCTGTTGGAATTGTGGGTTATCTTCAGCACGTTATCCATGATCGTCGGCACGTTCTTAATGCGGTCTATTATACCTGCCATGTAGTTCACCTTGTCGTAGGTTCTATAGATCAGCACGCTGTCCTGGCTCAAGTTACGTATCGCGTTTATCAGCTCGCGCAGTTCATTGACCACCGTGGTTATTTCGGCAATCTGGTTCAGCATGCTCAACAGCTTTTCTATAGGCTCGATGGCACTGCATCTGCAACCCATAGCGGCGATCTTTATGTCGTTGATGACAGATGTATAGCTGAATAGAACGCTATTAAGCCTATTCACCGCATCGTTCAGCCTATCTACGTCGAGCGACAGCTTATCCAGCAGTTGGGCCAATTGGCTCTGGCGTTGAGAGCTGAACTGATTGCGAACTATGTCGTTGATGACTCTCGATATGGCGCGGATGGTACCGTAGTTGTCAACAGCGTATCCTATGACCAGCTTATACACGTCGTCGTCCAATATCACCGTAGTCTTGCGGCCTATTTGGGACATGGAAGTATGAAAATCACTTGTTTAAAAATTTTGTTGCCATATAACGGAGCCTTTGCTCCCCAAACTCTTTAGGCGCTGTTACGCTTAAAGGACAATACATACAACAGGGACTAATACATTTTAGGAAAAAAGGCTCTGTTGTATTTCAAGCCCCAGAAGTTGCCATATAACGGAGCCTTTGCTCCCCAAACTCTTTAGGCGCTGTTACGCTTAAAGGACAATACATACAACAGGGACTAATACATTTTAGGAAAAAAGGCTCTGTTGTATGAACCCGCTTATTGTCGGTGTTTGCCCTGTGTGTTCATATCGAGCCACTACATCCAAAAGGAGTTGTACGCTTAATCGGCGCGGTTGCAGAGTTGAAAATGAGTATAGTTGATAGCGTAAATTGGCGCCTTTATAGAGTTGAAAACCGAGGGAGTTTAATGCTTTTTGATATTTTCATACTTGACATTTATTCATTTTAAAGAATCATATATGTATTCCAAAGAAACGCTTTCACGAAAGCAACTTCTTTGTGGGTATGTTAAGAGAGTAATTGCAATGGCGGATATATAGTTTACGATTTTTGTAAAGAATTTAACGTCGATAAGCGACTTATATGTAATGTTTCTGGATCTGAGTTTTGTCATTATATAGATTTGTGAGTGGGGCTTTAATATACATCCCGCTACCCCATCCGCTTTTGTTTTGACAGTTGTAAAGAGCAAATCGACAAATGTAAAGCGGCAGTCTATGCCAACTCCGATGCACTCACTAAATAATAAGAATAAATAAATATACTAATTAATTATTATATAGGAATTGAAAGACGGACGGAATTGAAAGCGAAGTGGGTCATATATAGATATATACTGGGTCATTTTTACAAATGTAAAAAAAGACCGGGGAAGCGATGGGGCTTGGGGGTCGGCCGTACGGACTGAAGATCGGCGATATCCGCGGCGGTTTTGCCCGATCCGATTTCTTTACAAACATAGAAAAACTTAAAACAAATATCCTGTAGTTATATCTACTCATGTAAAACGTTTGTGAAACGCCGGCTCTGTTGGCGTTTATATGTCGGGCCTTGTTTTTTAAAGTGCCGGCCTGCGCCTCAGGCCTCGCGCTTGCGCCGATCTGCGTTTTGTTTGCTTCTTTTTCGTTTTGCTCTTCAGTCCGTTTAAAAGCTTAAAAATAATGTTGTTCGACGCATCAATGATGACTTGCACTGTGTGCCCAACGGTTGCCGTCAACGGACACAAGATCATAGATGGGCCTAAGGGCTCTATCGATGTAAGGGACTGCGCCGACGTCGATGCACACAGCGCGATCCCTCCGGCAGTTGCGGCTAATCTTAAGCGCATGCTGGGTTGCGATAAGCACAACGGAGGATATCTGAGGCTTGAGGAAATAGCCCAGATAAAAGAGGCGGTTAAGGACTACGTCCCCGATGAGGTGATCGACTCGGTTCTGTTCTACACCAGGAGGGACTATATAGGCGATG
>WYEB01000220.1_pt1 | contig 21946 bp, 22 predicted proteins | sample 6343061 | NCBI WGS metagenome assembly WYEB01 (sample SAMN13812332, study PRJNA600296) | hot springs metagenome | biome: ENVO:00000051; feature: ENVO:00002007; isolation source: sediment sample from Evening Primrose shelf | place: USA: Yellowstone National Park, Evening Primrose Hot Spring ... | reverse complement strand
CGGGTATGTTCATTGCCGCTACGAAGTTGGATACCCATTTATCATATGTGTAGAACCCCGCAATATTCGCTGGGTTTATTTTATTTGCCTCTATTATATAATATGTTTGTCCATTTATTGTTGCCTGTTCAATTGGCACCTGGCCCTTAATTACATAGAGGTCCTGTAAGGGTACATATGGTTGATTATTTACTGGATCAGTTTGTCCAATAAATTGACCATTCAATTGAACTATCTGGTTATGATTATTAATTATTGTACTTGCATACTGTCCATTCCATATTACGTCATGTACTGTTGTCCCATTACTTAATATTAAATTACCTACAGGGTCTGTCTGTCCATTATAATTTATTGTTTGACCATTTGGTACAAATGCTTCATAACCATTTTGAGATCCTAAATATTGTACATGATTTGAAGAAGGTAAAGAATGTATAGCATGTAATCCAAGTATTATACCCAATCCTGCAGCAGCAGCAATACCAACTCCTATTAATCCATATCCTAGAACTTTGCCTCCAGGACCTTTATGTGTGTTTATTATATATAATCCTGACAAAATTGGAGTTTTTGCATAAAGTGGTAATGCTGATATTGCTGCACCTACAATTATTGGTCCATATTCTTTCAATTTTTCCAATTTATCATCTAGATATTCTTTAGATTCTTTCAATTTATCTTTAATTTTTCCGAAATTATCTTTTACATTATCTCCTATTTTACCTAAAATACCATCCAAACCTCTGAATGGTTGCATATAATATACTTTTAGTAAAGTTTTAAAAAGGTAATTATTTTTATAATTATCAAATAAATAGACTCTATTATATAAGTTTTATAAATATTCCTAATCCCCTAAGAGAATATAATAACTATCAATGAAGCCTAATTTCTATATAAAAAAGCTCACTGCCTAATTATAATTTAATGAGACTTTGGTCATTACATCCAAAATATTTAGATAAACTTGGTCTTTTAGGTTTATGGAGAGAAGGCTTATTAGCCCAAAAAGTATTATTAGGAAAAACAAAAGGATATAAAAATCATCCTCAATTAATAAGATTTAAGAAAACAAATGATCCAATATTATATATAGGAACATATTTATATTATGTTTATTTAGAAGGAAAAAGAAGAGGATACAATTTTAATAAAGATAAAATAATAAAGTATGATTTAAAATTAAAAATGCCAGTAACAATTGGCCAAATAAATTTTGAATTTCAACATTTACTTGAAAAACTTAAAATAAGAGATAAAGAAAAATATGAAGAAATAAAAGATGAAAAAATAATTAAACCAAATCCAATTTTTTATATTATTGATGGAGATGTTGAAGAATGGGAAAAAGATAAAAAAATTTTAAATAAAAAATAATTATAGATTTTTTATATAATCTAATATTTCCTTAACTGAAAATGGTTCTCCAGAATGCTTTAATAACTTATTTTCAATTTCAATTCCTAATTCTTGTTTTATTAATTTTGATAATTGTCCAGTTAAATTATGTTCAATTGATACTATCTCTTTAGATTCCTCTAACAAATATTTAATTTCTTTTGGAAATGGAGATAAATAAGATATATGCAAATATTTCCAACCTTTTAAATATTTTAATGCTTCTAATATTGGCATCTTATTAGAACCCCAAGAAATAATTAACTTATTTCCTTCTCCATATATTTGATATGGTTCAAATTCTTTTAATTCCTTTTCAATAGATTCTAATTTTCTCATTCTTTTTTCACTCATTTTTTGTCCTATTTCATGATTTTCTGTTTCTATACCAAATTCATCATGTTCATAAGATGAAGCTTTTACAATTGCATCAAAACCAGGTATTGCCCTTAATTGATATCCTTGATCATTTATTTTATAATTTTGATAATTCTTTGGAGGTTCCAAATCTATATATCTTGATATTTCTATATTTGGTACATATATATAATCAAAATTCATCTTAGATTCACCTAAAAATAGATCTGATAATAATATTACAGGATTATTAAATTTATATGCAATATGAAATGCTTCAATTGTTCTTTCAAAAGCTTCTGCAGGATCTCCAGGTGCAATAACAACTCTAGGAAATTCTCCATGACCAATATTTAATGCTTCTAATAGATCTGATTGATCTGTATGTGTTGCCATACCTGTTGAAGGTCCATATCTTTGAGCCCAATAAATTACTAAAGGAATTTCTGCCATACCTGCTAAACTAATTGCCTCTGCCATTAAATCTATACCACCTCCAGAAGATCCAACCATTACCTTTGCACCTGCATAAGATGCACCTAAAGCAATATTAATTACACCAATTTCATTATCAGGTTGATATGTTACAATATTATATTTATCCCTTAGAGATGCTAAAATATGCAAAACTGGAGATGCAGGAGTCATTGGATATGCAATATATATATCCAAACCTGCAGCAATTGCTCCCAATGCAATTCCTTCAGAACCAGATAAATAAAATTGTTTCTTATAAACTCCCTTTTCTATATTTTCTTTACCACTAATATTTAGATCATTATAAATAATGTCAATCAATTTTAATTCTTCAGGATCGCTTATTCTTTTTTCAAATACATCTTTAACTATTTCTTTATCAATATTTAAATATTTAAAAAACGCTAATAGAATAATTGTATTTTCATATTTTTTATTAACATTATATTTTTTATAATAATAATCTAAATCTACATCAACTTTTTTATTATATACAACATTTTTTGGTCCAATTATTAATCCCTTTTCCTTTAATTTTTTACTATGTAAATTTACTGTATTTTGATCAAATGCAATTATATAATCAAAATCTTCAAAATATGGCGCATATATTTTTTCTTTAGATATACTTACAATATTATAATTATGTCCTCCCCTAATTAAACTCATATACCATCTATAATTAAATACATTATATCCCAATTTAATGAATACTCTTGATATTATATCTGCAGCAAAATCTATTCCTTGACCAGCCTGACCACCTATTAAAATATTTAGGTCTACCATTATTTTTTAATAAACTATAGCATATTTAAAATAATATTTTACCAAATCGGTGGTAAATTTCAATATAATGCTTTTTCTAATAAATTTTCCTCCTTTATTTCTAATAATTCACCTCTTAAATCAATTGACGTAACATTATTAATTTTTACTTTTATTGTTTTTCCCAAAATATTTTTATCAGATTTTACTATAATTTGTTTATATGCATAATTTCTGGCAATCCATGTATTTTCATATTTTCCCTTTGATTCCACAATTGCATATCCTTCCCAATTTAACCATTGTTTATTTCTTTCATATGAATATTTATTAAATATAATTTTTAGTTTTCTAGATCTTTCCTTTACAATATGACCAGGTAGTTGTTTATATAATTTATATGATAATGTTTTTGGTCTTGGCCAATATTTTGATATATTTATTATATCAAATTTTACATTTTCAACTAATTCCAATGTTTTTCTAAAATCTTCTTCAGTTTCTGTAGGATATCCAACAATTATATCCGTCGCAATTGTTCCTTCATAATATCTTTTCCTTATTTTTTCAATTAATTCATAGAAATCCTCAATAATATATCCCCTACCCATTGTTTTTAATACATTGTTTGATCCTGATTGAACTGGTATATGAAAGAACTTAAATATATTTTCATTATCATAAGAATCCAATAATTTATCAATAAATTTATTTAAAATTCCAGGATTTGCCATTCCAACTCTTATATAATATTCTCCCTTAATATCTTTTAATCCAAATAATAAATCTGCTAAATCAATATTTAAATCATATCCATATGTTGCTAAATCTGTTCCTGTAAAATATATAATCTTTAATCCATTTAATTTTGCATCCCTTACTTCTTTATAAATATATTCTGGAGGATATGATTTTGCATTACCCCTTGCCAATTTTGTAGCACAATATAAACAATTCCATAAACATCCTTCTTGCAATATTATTATCTTTATTGGATATTGATCTACAGAAGGTAATAATTTTTTTGTATTTTTTCTGTCAATTAAAACATCTATTTTTCCATTTAAATAATCTTCCAAAACTTTATCTACTTCATCTATATGATCTAAACCAATTAATGGATATCCATTAAATAATTCTGGTTGATGTTGTACTAAACAACCTGCTAAGATTAATTTTTTATCTTTATATTTATTTACTAATTTTATTGCTTTTGATTCTGTTGGTCCTTTAACAGTACATGTATTTATTATTAATATTTCACTTTCATCAGGATTTTCTGTATATTGATATCCTTTTTTAATTAGTATATTTTTCATTATTTCTCCTTCAGCTTTATTTAATGTACATCCCAAAGTAATTACACTAAATTTCATAATTCAATTTTTCAAAAAATTTTTATATATATTCATCAAGCCTTTTGTTTTTATATTTATTTAAATATTCTTTATATTTTTCTTCATTATATTTTACCTCTATATTATCCAATCTTTTAATTGGTTTCAATTTATCATAATATTTAATTGCTATATAATAAAATACGTATTTTGATGATACATTTAGGAAATGCGGTATAACTAAATATAAACCATTATTTGGTATTTCTTTATTCTTAACTATTAACCAAAATAAATCTTCTAATATTCTTATATTTATTCTTAAATTATTTAATTTCTTTATTTCTTCATCATCTATATCTGAAAAATCTATAAAATTCTTTATTTTTTCTTTACCAATTTTTTCTAATTCTTCAGCCTTTTCTTCAATATATACTGCATATTTTAAATATTTTTCATTTTCTTCTGGTTTAGATATCAATAAATATATATTATTTAAAAATAGTCTAATTATTTCAAGAACTTCATCATCTATTTTTGGAAATTCATTCAATGTTTTCTCTATATATTCATAAAATATAAACAATCCCACTCTTTCTCCTTTTTTTATATAATCTTTCTCACTTATACAATATGTATAAAAATGCTTCTTTTCAAGATCATCTTTTGGATTCATAAAATATATACATTTTTCATAATTATTAAACATATGTCAAAAGAAATAAGATTATTGACAAAAATGCTAAAGGAAGATCCAGATTATTTTAAAGTTCTAAATCACTTAAAGATTGCGAATTTGGATTATGCAAAAAACATATCAAAATATACAAAAATTGATATTAATAAAGTAAATAAGATATTAGAAGAATTAAAAGAGATTGGATTGATTGAAGAAGTACATAGTAAAACTGTTAAGAGAACAAAAGCAAGGTTAAAGAAACAATTTCAGGTTAGAATGCACCATACATATTATAAATTAACATTATTGGGAAAACAAGTATATAAGTATTTAAGGGATAATAACTAATATGCCCATACTATGTTTAATAAGGCATGGTGAATCATTATGGAATAAAGAAAATAGATTTACTGGATGGGTAGATGTACCATTAACAGATAAAGGAAGAGAACAGGCAAAAAAAGTTGGAGAAATATTAAAAAGTTTAAATATAAAATTTGATATTGCATATACAAGTTTATTATCAAGGGCAATTGAAACATTAGAAATTATTATAAAAACATTAGGATATAATATTCCAGTAATAAAAGATATTAGCTTAAATGAAAGACATTATGGAGATCTACAGGGATTAAATAAGGATAAAGTTGCAGAAATATATGGAAAAGAACAAGTAAGATTATGGAGAAGAAGTTTAAAAGTAAGACCTCCAAATGGGGAAAGTTTAGAAGATACACAAAAAAGAACTATACCATTTTTTGAAAGAGCAATAAAGGGAGACTTAGAATTAAATAAAAATGTTTTAGTTGTTGCACATGGAAACAGTTTAAGGTCAATTGTTTCATATATTGAAAATTTAAATGAAGAACAAATATTAAATTTAGAAATTGAGCCTGCAGTACCTATTCTATATGATTATGATATAAATAGTAAGAAGTTTTATAATAAGAGAATATTAAAAATTTAATATGCCGCGGTGCCCGAGGGGCCTAAGGGGGAGGGCTGCAGACCCTCTTATCAGGGGTTCGAATCCCCTCCGCGGCTATTTTGTTATAAAATCTTTTCCAATATATTGCTTTAATATTCCAGGTATTAATATTCTATTATTTTTATAATCATAGTTATTTTCTATTATACATGTTAATGTTCTTTGTATTGCAGATAATGTACAATTTAATGTATGTACATAATCTAAACTATTATCCTTTTTTCTATATCTAATATTTGATCTCCTTGCCTGCCAATCTGTTACATTTGATCCAGATACTAATTCTCTATATTTATTTTGTCCTGGGAACCATCCTTCAATATCATATTGTTTATAATTTCTCTTTCCCATATCCATTGATGCAATTATAACTGTCCTATATGGTATATTCAATTTCTCTAAAAATTCTTCTGCATTTCTTATTAATTCTTTATGATATTTTTCAGAATCTTCTGGTTTACAAAATATATATTGTTCAATTTTATGGAATTGATGCAATCTAAATAATCCCTTTGTATCTTTACCATGTGCACCAGCTTCCTTTCTAAAGCATGGGCTCCATCCAACAATCTTAATTGGTAATTGATCTTCCTCAATAATTCTATTATAATATAATGCAGTTATTGGATGCTCAGCAGTCCCTATTAAATATAGATCTTCTCCATCAATTTTATACATCATATCTGCAAAATCATCCAATGTTATTATTCCATCTAATATATCTTTTTTTAGCATATAAGGAGGTATTGTAAATCTATAACCTTTATTTATCATATATTTTACTCCTTCCATACTCAATGATAAATCTAACAAAGATAATATATTAAATTCAAAGTAAAATCTCGAACCAGAAACTTCTCCAGCAATATCTGTATCTGCTAAATTAAATTCTTTTAATATATCATATTGATGCTTTAATTCATGATTTACCTTTTTATATACTACTATTTTGTCATTATTTAATTTATCAAAATCTAATACATCATTAAAGTTTATTTCTTTAAAATCTTCTTCATCATTTAATATTTTATTTAATTCTTCAAGTAATTCTCTATTTTTTATATATTTTTCATATTCCTTATTATTTAATATTTCATTTAATTCAACAATCTTCCATCCAAATCTTTCAGTCTGTTCTTTAAATAAATTTATATCATATACTCTAGGAATTCCCCAGAATTTTACTGGTGTATTTTTACTTTCATCTCCAACAGGAACATCATTTGATAATAGATTTGGAAAATTCCATAATAGGTCTATTAGATTATTTTCAACATTATTAAATTCTTCTTCTTTTTTCTTTATTTCTTCATCTAAATCTTTTATATCTTCCTTTAATTTATTTAATAATTCTTCTGAAACATTTCCTTCATGTATATCATATCCAATATCTATTGCAGCTTTAATTAATGTATTTCTATCTATTTTTCCATTTAAATATTGAATAACTGATCCATAAAATTTTGATAATAAATTTTTCTTATATCTTAATTTATCTAGCTCCTTTTGTAACTCCCTTCTCTTATTATCTAACTCAATTGCTTTATCTACAATATTTTCATCTAAACCTCTTTTTCTAAATGTTTCTTTATATAATTCTATATTATTCCTTAAAAAATCTATATCAACTGGAAACCCCATCTGACCGATATACCATTATAAATTAATAAAGTTTTATCCTTTTAAATATTTAAGATTAAAAATTTTATCCTAATAATATACGTTTATGGCAAATATGATAACATCAAATAATATAAAACAATGAAGAATAAGAAGTATGAATATGTACCTTGTTATTATTGTGGAAGAATGGTGAGATTGGATAAGGCAATTAAACTAACAATATCACCAAAACTTAAACCAGATGTTTCTGCAGAACAAAGTCCTATGCTAATTTTATCCAGTCCTATAAAAATATATATTTGTCCTGCATGTGCAAGATATAGGGGAATTTCTAAAAAAGATATAAAGAATAAAAATAAAGAACAAGAAATTTTAAAGAAATTAGGAATTGAGGTTTAATGGTTGTTTTAGATGTATCTTTAAATGAATTATATAAAATATTAAATAAAAAATTATCTGAAGAAGAATTAAGTGAATATTTATTAAATATAAAATGTGAATTAGATGAAATTAATGGAAATAATGCAAAAATTGAAGTGAAAGATTTTAATAGAATTGATTTATATAGTTTAACTGGAATTGCAAGAGAATTAAAAGGGATATTAAATATTGAAAATGGAATTCCAAAATTTGAAATAAAAGATTCTCCCTATAGTTTAATTGTTGATAAAGAAATATCAAATGTAAGACCATATATTGTTGGTGCAATTGTTAAAAATGTAAAATTAAATGAAGACAGATTAAAAGATTTAATACAATTACAAGAAAAAATATCACAATCTTTTGGAAGAAATAGACAAAAAGTTGCAATTGGGACACATAATTTTGATTTAATTGAATTTCCTGTTTATTATAAATTAGCAGATCCAGAAACAAAATTTATTCCTTTGGGATTTGATAGAGAATTATCATTAAGAGAAATATTGGAAAATACAGAACCTGGTAAAAAATATTCATATATTTTAAACAAATATAATAAATATCCAATATTAATTGATTCAAATAATAATATTATTTCATTTCCCCCAATAATAAATTCAAATAAAATTGGAAAGCTAGATATTAATACAAAAAATATTTTCATAGATGTTTCCGGAACAGATTTAGAAAAAATATTATTGGCATTAAATGTAATTGTATTGACATTAAAAGATTTTGGAGGAGAAATATATTCAATCAATGTAATATATCCTGATAAAAAAATTAAAACACCAGAATTAAAAATTATTAAAAAAGAAATGGATTTAAATAAAATTAAAAAATATTTAGGAATAGAATTGGATGATAAAAAAATTGTTGAATATTTAAATAGAAAAAGAATGAATGCAAAAATTGAAAATAATAAATTAATTATTGAATATCTAAATTATAGGGATGATATATTATCTGAATATGATATAATTGAAGAAATATTGATTTCTTATGGATATAATAATTTAAAACCAAGAGAAATTAAGATATATACAAAGGGAGAATTAAGTAAAGAAAGAAAGATAATAAATAATATAAGAAAAATAATGGTTAATATGGGATGCATAGAAATATATACTCCAATATTATCTAATAGGGATATAAATAGCTTATTAAATGAAGATAGAGAGATTATTGAATTAATAAATCCTGCATCATCATCTTATAATTCAATTAGAGTATATTTATTATCTTCTTTCTTACAATTATTATCTGAAAATAATGAATTAAAATTCCCTGCAAAAATATTTGAATTAAATAGAGTTTCATATATTAAAAATAATAAAATCATTGAAGATTTAGATTTATTATATATTTATTCTAATTATGAGGTTTCTGTAAACGATTCATTAAAATTATTAAAAAGATTATTTAAAGAATTAGAAATTGATTTTGATATAAGAAATTCAAATCATAAATTTTTAATAGATGGAAGACAAGGAGATATTTTTGTAAATAATGAAAATATTGGATGGATTGGAGAAATTGATCCAAATATATTAGAAAAATTAGATATAAAGTATCCATTAACTGGTTTTGAAATAAGCATAAAGGAATTAATGAAATATATTAAATATGATATCTGAAATTGAATATAAAGTATTATCTATATTAAATGATAATTGGAAAGATTTAGATGAAATTTCAAATGAATTAAATATTGAAAAATATAAAGTATTAAGAACTTTGGGATTTTTAAAAGAAAAAGGATTAATAGAATTAAAAGAAGAAAAAGTAAAAAAATATGAATTAACTGAACTTGGAAAAAAATATTTAAAAGAAGGATTACCTGAAAGAAGATTATTAAATTTATTAAAAGAAAGGAAAGAAATAAATCTAGAAGAATTGAATAAATATTTTAATAAAGATGAATTATCCTTTTCTTTGGGATTCTTAAGAAAAAATGGTGCAATAAAGATTGAAAATGGAAAAGTAATATATATTAAAGAAATAGAAACATATGAAAAATATTTAGAAAATATTAATGAAAATACAATAAAATTGTTTAAAGGGAGAAAAGGAATTATTGAAGAAAAGGAAGAAACAATTTATTATGCAAAAATAAATGAAAAAGGAAAAGAAATATTGAAAAATTATAAACCTGAAGAATATATTGAAAAATATACAAAGGAAGTTATTGATAAAAAAATATATAAAAATAAAAAATTTAGGCCATATGATATAAGAATTAATATTGAAGAGGAAAATATTGGAAGATATAATCCATATTTAGAATTTTTAGATAAAATAAGAGAAGAATTAATATCAATGGGATTTAAAGAAATGGATAAATATAATATGATAATATCACATTTCTGGAATTTAGATTGCTTATTTATACCACAGGATCATCCTGCAGGAGATATTTCAATAATGGATGCATTTTATATTAAAAATATACAATATATAGAAGATTTTCCAAAAGATTTATTTGAAAATGTTAAAAAGACACAATTAAAATATTTTAAAACATTTGATGATAATATTTCAAAAAGAGCTATGTTAATATCACATGATACTGCAATATCTGCAAGAACATTATTAAATGCAGAAAAACCTGGTAAATATTTTTTAATAGAAAAAGTATTTAGATATGATACAATTGATGCAAAACATTTTATTGAATTCAATCAACTTGAAGGAATTGTTTTAGATGATAATTTAACATTTTTAGATTTATTGGGGATATTAAAAGAATTGGTAGTAAATGTTGTAAAAGCAAAAAATATAAAATTCTATCCAGCATATTTTCCATTTACAGAACCTTCTGTTGAAGTATATGCTGAGCATCCAAAATTAGGATGGATTGAAGTTGGGGGTGCAGGTGTATTTAGGGAAGAACTACTAAAACAATTTAATATAAATTATCCAGTATTGGCATGGGGTCTTGGTGTTGATAGACTTGCAACAATATATCTAAATATTAATGATATAAGAGAATTACATACTAGAAATATTAAAAAATTACAAGAATAAATATTCTTTATGGATAATAATTTTAATGATATAATATTGAATTTTTCAAAAGATTTAATTGAAAAAGTTAATGGATTGATAAAATCAATTGTTTTGTTTGGATCATATGCAGAAAATAAAGAAAACGAAAAATCAGATATTGATTTATTAATAATAGTAGATGATATATATGCAAAAGATTTAAATATAACAGTTCCCTTTTATTTTGATAATTTAAATAAATTATTGGCAGATGAAAAATATAAAAAAATTCATGTAACAACATTAACATTATCAAAATTCTGGGAAATGATACTAAATGGAGATCCATTAGTTTTAGATATATTAAGAAAAGGTGAACCAATAATAGATCCTGCAGGAATCTTTGGTTCTCTTAAAAAAATGCTAGAAAATGGATTAATAAAAACATCACCTGAATATTTAGAAATAATGAAAAAAAGAGCTGAAGAAGGAATAAATTATGCTAATCTAATGTTAATAAAAGCATTTGAAAGTCTATATAATTCAGTTGTAACAATTTCTCAATATTATTTAATTAAAAATAATATAAATGTATATAGTCCAGAAGATATATTAAATAAATTTGAGGAATTAAAGAGAAAAAGAAAAATTTCTTCAGAAGTTTATAATTATTATAAAGAAGTTTATGAATATATGAAAAAAATAGAACATAAAGAAGTTAAGAATATTGATTTAGATTTATTAAAGGAACTTTTAGAAGAATTTGAAAAATATAAAGAGAAATTAAATATTTAAAATGGAATATAAATTGATTGGACATGGAGCAGAAGCAAAAATATATTTAATTGAAAGTAATAAAAAAGAGAATAATAAATATATATTTGAATTTAATAAAAATTTTTTAAATAAATTGGAAATCGATTCCAAAGAATTTAAAATTGAAAATGATAAAAATAAAATAGTATTAAAGTATAGATATAAGAAAAAATATAGAAATGAATTAATTGACAAAGAATTTAGAAAATATAGGACTAGAATTGAAGCAAGAATATTAGAAAAATTATATAATTATATTAATGTACCAAGATTACTATATAAAAATGAAGAAAATGGAATTATTGTAATGGAATATATTGAAGGATATAATTTAGCAAAATATCTGGAAAAATTGAATTATGAAGAAATATTATATAATATAGGAAAATATATTGGATTAATTCATAAAAATAAAATTGTACATGGAGATTTAACTACTGGAAATATGATATATAATAATGGAAAAATATATTTTATTGATTTTGGATTAAGTTTCTTTTCTAATAGAATAGAAGATTATGCTGTAGATTTACATTTATTTAAAGAATTATTTGAATCTAATCATTGGAGAATTTCTGATAAATTTTCTTTAATATTGGAAGGATATAAAGAGAGTTTTCCAGAAAAATATGATGAAGTTTTTCATAGATTAAAAGTTGTAGAATCTAGAGGTAGATATAAATCAATATTATTTTAGATCATTGATTACCAACATTATTTAAAAATAATTTAAATATACCAAAATTTCATAATACAATATGGCAACATACATATGCCCAAGATGTCATTCAACAAATATACTACCATTATTCGCAAAAGATAATAGTTGGGTATGCTTAGATTGCGGATACCAGGGCCCTGCACAATTAATAAGTAAAGATTTAGAATATTTTTGGAAGGAATATGAGAAACTTGAAAACGTAAATAAGGTTGAAGAATAAATATTTTTTATGTATGATTTCTGTTTACCAGATGATAATGAAGAAGAGCTAGCAAGTGAATATTATAAAAATAAGATAAAAAATGTTGTTTTTTGCTATGAAGTTTTTGATAAAAATGATTTAAAATATTTTAAATTAAATAATATTTTATATTATAAAAAATTAAATATATTTTATTGCGCATTAATAAATAATGAAGATCCTAAAAAAGCTTTAGAAATTGCAAATGAATTATTTTATTCTGATAAATATTATAATGATTTAGTATTTGTTGTCGGAAGAGATTTAAATTATAACGATAAGATTTCAAGTAAATATTTTTTAAATGGATTATTTGATCCTATTAAATATGATAAAAAATTCCTTTTTGGAGGATTAAATTATGTAGATATTAAAAAAATAAGAGAAAATAATTTATCTATACTTTTTTCAATAAAGAATTTAATTAATGATATAGAAAAATTTTATACAGTTAAAAAATTTTTAGAATTTGCACAGAAGAAATATTTAAATATTCTTATTGGATCTTTTGCAGAAAATAAAAATGAAGTTCCAAATAGATATCATATATATTCTTTTTATAAAGTTTTAGGAATTTACTATAGTTTAAATTACTTAAATAAAATATTTGGGGAACAAATAATTAGGATAAGATTAGCAAAGAGAAAGGATTATTTTACAAAAGGATTTTATATAATATCTTATCCATACCAAGATTGTAGAGAATATTAAGGCGGCCAGGAACTTTCAGATCCTGTAGAAATTGAAGGCATTACTCCATTTGGAGGATATGCTCTAACTAATAAGTACTGAAAAACGGCACTAGAAGTACCACTATTACTATGTGCTGTAACCAGTAATCCAATATATCCTTGTGATGCCATAGATGTAGGAGTTACGCAACCACCTTCTTGAGATAAAACCCCTAAAGAACTTCCATAGAATCCACAAGCAGAATTTGCATTTGGAAATACTAGTGCAAGAATTGTAGGATATGTTATACTATTACCATTATAATTACCTGATGGCGCTATATAACTAGTTCCAGATTGCCATTGAATTGCATAACCTTTTCCATCAGTAACTATCATATCAACTTCTCCATTAGAAGTTGATGATGTAGTTACATGATTTTGATAGAGTATCCCAGCTTTAGTCCAACCACTATCTCCAGAATTTCCTGTTAAAGATAAAACTTTTCCTTCTACAATTGCGGGTATTGATATTTGTTGGTTATAATATAAATATGTAATCATATAGTAATTATTCCAAAAATCATAACCATTTGTATTAGATATTGTAACTCCATTATTAACTGAACATGACCCTGAAGCTCCTGAAGGATTACTTAGTACTGTACAAACTAAATTATTTGATAAAGTCGTACCTGCAAAATTCCAATAATAATTAAATACATTTTGACCATTATCATATTGTCCATATGTTGAAGATAATTGGGGTGCTTCACCAACATAAGGATAATATTGAGAATAATAATTTGTATTATAACTTCCAATTGCCATATAAATTACAAAATTGCTATTAGCAGGTATTCCATTTGGGATATTTACCCACCAGACATCACAATATGTATTTCCATTAACTAATTGACCTTCATACCATGAATAAAATAATTGTCCGTTATTTGGATTAAAGAACATTACATTTTGCCCATTTGGATTTATTTGATTAAATAATGTTAAATTATTTACATAAGCAAAGTTATTACCAATATTTAATGTTCCATTACAAATAGCAATATCTTGTTGGAAAGGTTCAGGAGTTGGAATGGGTTGAGAATTATATAATGTTATTGGAACATAATATTGTATTGATAAATTATTAATTGGTGTACATATTTCATTACCTAAAGATTCTAAACAAAAATATAAATCATCATTATTATATTGGTAATATCCAACAATTTGCTGACCTGGATAAATTAAACTACTATTAGAAGATGTATTAAAATTATTTCCAAATGACGGTATATTATAATTATCATAATATATCTTATTTAAATTAATTGAACATATATCATTATTAGTAATATTTACTGATATTATATTATTATTCAATTGAGCATTTGATATATTTAAAAAGTTCACAGAAATTCCATTCAATATTTTCTGAACACTTAAAGACTTTATTTCTCCAGCAATACATTTATAATTATTCAAATATTGAAAAATTACATTTTCTTCCAAATTATATAAATTATTTAAATAATTATCATTTATAGTAAATATACTTTGTGGATAAAATATAATATAATATGGTAAGTTACCAGTTCCTTGAAATTGATTATTAAAATATGGATTATATACTTCATATCCATTAAATATACAATATCCAGTACTAGAAGAACTTATAGAATAATTATCTATTATTTTAAATGCTACAAAATTATTTGATGCATATGAAGGTAATACATTATAAATATTATCTACTACAATTACATGCGTTGAATTAAAATAATTTGGAACTTGTATAATATTATATGAACAATTATAATAAACAGTAAATGGAATTAATGTAGATCCATACAAATTTAATATATTTTCAAATATATCATTTCCATATAATAATTTATATATTTCTCCATATTGCGGATAAGTATCTGAATAAAATTGAAATTCTTTATCTAACAAATTTAAGTTAGAAACAAAATAAAATAAAATTAATAATAATACAACAATTGTATATAAATATAATTGACTACGAGCCATATACAGAGAATTTAGAATATCCTAAGCCATATGGATAAACTATACTGCTACAATATTTATATCCACTTGGTACTGGATTTACATTAAAATAATTCCAATAATTATACAATATTATTGGTATTAGTTGATCTGAATAATAAACATTTACAGGATAACATTGGCTAATATTTATATTTGAAGATAATATATTATTCTGATAGTTTGGAGGAATTGAATAATCTATTATTAATTGGGAATATGGTTCTACAAAATTTATAGATTGTGGATTATTATATGCTTGCATATTATAATTTGGTCCATTTCCATATAATATTCCTGTACTTGGATCATAATTTTTGCTATAATAAATTAATACTGGATTATAATAATTAAAATCTTCTGAATAATATATATTTTCTAACTGATTTATTGTTAATGGTTGATTGTAAAATGCAATTACATATATATTTCCTAAAAATGTACATCCCGGAGCTCCTAAATATATTGTTTCATTTGGTGGATAGTATAAATTTAAAGGTTGTAAAGATGAAAAACCTGGATAAGGTACTAATTGACCATAGTATATTCCACTTTGATTTATAAATCCTCCATAAAATTGTCCATTACTGTTATTATATTCCCAAAAAACAAAAACCCATTGACCCATTGGTAAAGGATAATTTTGTAAATATCCAACAGTATTACTTTCATTTATTCCCAAATAATATTGGCCATTATTTGGTAAAATTACCTGACTAAACGTAGATCCTTGATAATTATTTAATCCAGATAAATTAACTATTGCACTTATATAATTTTCTCCATCAGAACAAGAAGAAGAATAATAACTATTTATATAAATCCAGGCAACAACTGTTATTGATGTATTTCCAGATAGTACAGGAGGATAATATGATGAATTTGTTAAATTAAAATATTGATTATTATTTGTAAAAGATATAACATTAGATTGATCTAAACATTGAGGAGAAATATATAATGTTTCCCAACTAAATGGAAATACAGCATATTGTACTAATTGAGCAGGTAAGTTATTTACCAATTGATAATTTTTTGTTAAATTTAAATAATTAAAATTATTATTTTCAGCCCTAAATAATATTATTATTGGTTGATTATATACATTTGGCAAATTTAATGATATATTTATTAAAGGAATATATCCATTAGATGTATTAACATATGATACATTTAAATATTGGATTTGTATTGGATATAAATCATTATTATATGCATAAAATGAATATGGATCAATAGTATAATTAACGAAACTTATTACATTTGTTAAATTTAAATATATAGATAAATTATTATTAGAATAACTAGATATTATTACTCCATACCAATCATCACTTGATGCAATGTTTCCACATATTTTTCCTTGAGAATTATATATTAAGAAAAAGTTATTAACCTGCCCACTTATATTTAATGAATATAATAAATTGTTTCCAAGATATGGAAATGGAAATAAGAATTCATAACATGTTGAATTATAAGTATTATAAAAATTTAAACTATAATCTATCGTTTGTTTTAGATCATAACTATTGAAATAACTTGATAGCATACTATTATATATTGAAGCCAATACATCAAATTGATTTGTTTCTAAAAAACTAAGAAATTTATTATTATAGGTATTTGCTAAAGCTGTATATAATGTATATTTTTTATTAAATGAATTTATATAATATGAAGGACTTTGAGGAAATTGTAAGTTTGTTAAGAATACTAATATTAAAGATACGGTCAATATTATTTCTACTAAATAATTAAATGATCTCATATACCTATTATGAAAAATATAAGTTTATATATTTTTTTAAGAATATGTAAAAAATGAGCCTACTAATGAAAATCTTATCATTTATAGAAAATAATTATAAGAAGTTTCTATTAATTTCCATAGTAATATTTGTAATATTTGCTGGAATAATATTATTCAATTATTTTAAATATGGATATATAATTAATAAATCTATTACAATTTCTGGAGGTTATGTAACATTAATAAATAATAATTATCATATAACAAATTCAGAAATACAAAATGTATTGAATCAAATGAATATAACAGATTATGTATTATATAATACGCCAAATATTATTTATATTGAATCTGGAAAGCAAATTAATGAAACATTATTAATTAATTTATTAAATCAAGATTATAATATTAGTTTGTTACCTACAGATATATCAATACAACAATATAGTTCTTTAGTAGGTAATCTCATATTTAATCAATTTTTATTCTTCGTATTTTTAGCAATAATACTTACAGCATTTGTAATATTCATAGCATTTAGAGCTTCTAAGATTACTTTAAATATAATATCTACAATATTATTTGATATTATTGGTTTGTTAGCAATATTATCTATAACAAAATATCCTATAGGAGCAAATGGATTTATTGGAATGTTAATGATTCTAGGATTTGCAATTGATAATAATGTAGTATTATCAACAAATATAGTAAAGGAAAAAGATAAACCATTTATTGAAAGAGTAAGAATGTCATTTAGAGTTGGAATGCTAATGGAGATTATCGCATTATACACATTACTTTTATTATACTTTATAGTACCAGAACCATCAGTTGATGAATTTGCATTTGTATTATCTATTGCAATAATATTAGATCTATTATATTATTTAATTGGAAATATACCATTGTATAAATATTTTGAAGCTAAAAAAGAACAAGAAAGCTAGACATCAACAACAATTTCTGCACTCCAATAGGTTTTCATTATTTTTGTAATGTTTATATCATGTAAAGTAACTGCTTTAACTTCCTTTTTAAATCCATGTTTTTCTTTATCATATTTTTCTCCATAAACTTCAAATCTACATACCCATTTATATTTCTTGCTTTCAACTCTAACTTTCTTTAAATTTTTTACTCTTATATCCCTTACAGCAAACTTATCTTTATAAAAAACGTCCTCTAAACATATTTTAGCAACATTATATATAATTTCTAATATATTTTTTCCTTCAATTATAAATTGTTTCGATTCTTTTTTCTCAACTTTCTCATTATCATATATAATATTAAACATTCCCAATATTAATGCCTCAATTGCTCTCTTTGGTGTATTCCCATATCCAACAATCTTTATATCTGCAGTATGATCTTCATATTCATATTCTCTCAAAACAGTCATATTAAAAATATTTTTAAATAATTTTATAAATCAGTAGACCGACAACTCATCATTTTTCAGATTTTATATTCTCATCATAAAAGATAAATATATTAAAATTTTTAAATAAATATATTTTATGGAAATATTAGATATAAAAATACCAGACAATGCAATAAAAGTAAATATATATTCAAGTTCCTTTAGAGATTTAGAAAAAATACCAAAAGATTATACATGTGAAGGAAAAAATATATCATTTCCAATAGTAATTGAAGAAATACCAAACAATGCAAAAAGCATGTTATTATTTGTAGAAGATCCGGATGCACCTGGTGGTATATTTAGGCATTGGATTGCATATATAAATAAACCAGTAAAAAGTATACCTCCAGGAATTAAAAAAGAAAGAATTGTTAAAATAGATGATGTACAAATTATTCAAGGTAAAAATGACTTTGGAAAAATTGGATATGATGGTCCATGTCCTCCAAGGGGTCATGGTAAACATAGATATTATACAATAGTATTATTTCTAAATAAGGAATTATATATTGATGGATGGTTCTTTGAAGATTTTATTAGATATGCAAGAGAAGAGAATATTGTTGGATATGGATATTTTATAGGTACATATGAAAGATAATTTTTTCAATATTTTTATCATTTAAACTAGTATGGAAAATGGTCAAATATCAAAAGAACAAATTAATGATATAATAAAAGAATTATGGAATAAAGGATATACACCATCACAAATTGGAAGAGAATTAAAGGAAAAATATGGAATAAAGGTTAAAGAAATATTAAATAAAAAATTAGTAAAATATGCAACAAAAGAATTAAATTTAAAACAAGAAATACCAGAAGATTTATTATATTTATTTAAAAAAATAAATGGGATGTTAAAACATTTAGAATTACATAAAAAGGATATTGTAACAAAGAAAAAACTGGAAGAACTTGAAAATAGGGTAAAAAGTTTAATAAAATACTATAAGAAAAATAAAAAATTGCCACAAACATTTGAATATAGTAGAGATATAGCAAAGATGTATGGATATTCATGAACAACAGATTTTTATCTTATATAGAAGAGATATCTAATAGAATAAATAAGGCAGTGGAAAATAAACAAAATTTTTTAATTATATCCTCATTAAATCCAGACGGTTTATCTTCATCAATATTTTTATTAAAATATTTATATGAAAAAAATTCTGAAGTTCATCTAACATTTTTAGATTATATAAGTAAAAAAGAAATTAATAATTTATTTTTAGGTGAAAATGGGTATGAATATGATAACATAATATTTTTAGATACCGGATCTATATTTTCAGATGATGTAATAAAATTAAATAAAGATTTAAATAAAAAGATATATATAATAGATCATCATTTTTTAGCAATAAAAGATATTGAATTAAATAATGTTGTAAATCTTAACCCAAATATTTTTAATTTAGATGGTTATAAAGAAATATCTACATCAAATATATTATACTATTTATATCAAAGTTTAAATCCATATGATAAAAATATTTTATATTTATCTTTAATTGGAAATTTATATGATTTTGATAAACCAAATAATGAAATATTAAATGAATTAATTGATAGGGAAATATTATCAAAATATACTGGAATAAATCTTCCAGGTATATTTACAAAACCTTTATATAAAGTATTAAGTTCTCCATTTAATTTCTATATTCCAAACATTTCTGGAAGTGATGAAAAAGCTTTAGAATTAGTAAAAGAATTAAATACAAAAGATAAAGGAATTGCAGGTATATTTTACAAAGATTTATCTGAAGAAGATATTAAAAAATTAGTTAGTAGTATAATAAAATTAAAGTTAAAATATAATTTACAAAGAACAGAAGATTTAATAGGTGAAATATATAATATTAATAAAAATGAAGAGATTGGAGATTTATTAGAATTATTATATGATATTGAAGGATTAATTGAAAATAATAAAAGAGAAGGTATATTATATTTCATTAAAAAATATAATATTGATATACTAAGAGAATCTGAAAATAATCTGAGATTACAATTTTCAAAATTATTATATGATATAATAAATAATAATATACAAATAAAAGATGAAAATGGATTAAAGATAATAAAAATTGAAAAAAATTATGGAAATGGTTATTTCTTATCTCTATTATTAAATCTTTTAATTAAAGAAAATATAATAAATGGAAGGGTTATTGTTTTATTATATAAAGTAAATAATTTTTATAGAGGGATAATTAAGACAAATAAAGATGAAAATAAAAAATTAATAAATAATATATTGAAAAAAATGTTTGATAATAATTTAATTTATTATTCTAGTTTTGATAACTTTGGAGGCTTTTTATTAGATATAAATAATTATGAAGAATTTATTAAAAATTTAAAAATAAATTTAAGACAAGAAAACCTCATATAATTTTCTTTTCTCTTAATCTATAAAATCCCTTCTTTAATATTTTTCTAATTATATATCTTTTATTTAATCCTCCTAATTTAATTGCAGCCTTTCTTAAACTCCCACTTTCAATTAAAATATTTAATAGTTTTCTTTCCTTTTCATTCAATTTCTCATCATATTTTAATATTAATTTTGCTAATTCGATTAAATCAATCTTTTTTCCACCCCATGCAAATTCCTCAGAAGATATATTATTTATTATTTCTATAGGTTCAAATTCTATAATTGCAACCTCTCTATTTAAATCTAACCTTTTATATATTCTTTTTAAATCATTTATTAATTCTTCCTTATTATTATAACCATCTCTCTTTGCCTCTTCATCTGTTATTTGATATAACTTTTTTGTATATATATTTTTTACCCTAAATTTTCCAATTACTTTTCCTCCAGCATGTAAAATAAAAATATCCCCAATTTTTAAATTTGCCTTTGATAATCTTATAGTTAAATTTTTATTCCCCTTTATTATATCATCTACATATTTCCCCAAAAATTGCAAATGCTTCATTAAGTTTCAATTGGTGATGGTTGTATATATGATTTTTCTATCTTATATATAGAAGCTTTACCATATTTAAATGCTCCATATACCATAAATACTGCAATCAATACTGCAGCAATTATTATTAAAGCAAATATCCCTTGCGAGTTCCTTTCTTCATTACTAAGTTGATTTCTTAGTATATTAAATGCTGTAGAAAATCCTTCTATATAACTATATATATCCCAAATAACAGCAATACTATTATATATTGCAATAAATATATCAAAGA